>Ga0100393_10006039_pt1 | contig 10855 bp, 10 predicted proteins | sample CryGeymeta201517_FD_81546 | JGI IMG/M metagenome (GOLD analysis project Ga0100393, IMG submission 81546) | Groundwater microbial communities from Crystal Geyser aquifers in Utah, USA - Crystal Geyser metaG 2015-17 | ecosystem: Environmental > Aquatic > Deep subsurface > Groundwater | place... | reverse complement strand
TCCGCTATCTGGTAGGCCTCGCCGAGCAGCAGGAGTGCTGGACCATCCAACGGTTGGGTGTGGACCACCGGCTCCAGCAGTGCGATCGCCTCAGCCGCTCCGCTGCGTTGCAGCGCGATTCCGGCCTCGGCCACGCTCAGCCGGGCCTGATCCTGCGCGGCCAGTTCATCCGGCAACACCGCTTTGAGACTGTCGAGGTAAGCTGCTGCTTCCGGATAGAGATTGCGGCTGACCAGATAATTCAGCGGCCGCAGCGCAGCGCCGACCGTCCCGATGCCGTGCGTGCGCAAGGTGGCCTGATAGGTTTGCAGGGCGAGGCGATGATTGTCGTCCCGCAGGTAGAGATCCCCCAGCAAGGTGCTGCTCTGGCGGGTGGCTTGCCCGCGCAGCATCAGGATTTCGAGGTTGGCAATCGCATCGTCGTAACGCTCCAGCTCGAGCAAGGCGTTGGCCTGCAGCAGCCAGTAGTCCGCCACGCTGGGATCTGCCGCAATCAATTCATCGAAGAGTGCGTTGGCTTGCTGCAGTTGACCGGTGCGCAACAGGCATTGCGCTTGCCCCCGCCGGAAGTCGGTGCTGTCGGGCCGGAACATGCGCGCCTGTTCGTAAGCACTCAGCGCACTGTGGTATTTCCCCTGGTTCAGGTAGGCGTAGCCCAGCAGACCGTAGCTCTGGGCGTCACCACCGCCCAGGGTAATCACCTTCAGCCAGGCATTGATGGCCGGCTCATAACGTTCCGATTGGATGTAAATCAGCCCGAGCGTGCGGTAAGCGCGGCGGAATGACGGAAACTTTTCAATCGCCCGTTTGAGGGCGCGTTCGGATGAGCTGTATTGCCCGGTCTGATAATAGAGATTTCCCAAGAGAAAATGAAAAGCCGCATTGGCATCGGCGCCCAATTCCGTCTCCACCAGACGGATCGCCTGACGCGGATCATCGCGCAGGAAAGGCTCGATGCGCTGATACAGCGGGCGGTCCTCCTGGGTGATCTCCGGTTCGATGGCGGCGTTGACCCCATAGCTGGCCAGAAATTGGGCGCGGAAATCCGGCGCGGCGGTGCCGGTATCGGTCAGCTGAAACGATTGCGCCAGCAGCAGCGGCCAGAGCAGCAGAAAAATTACAGGTATTTTCATCAGTTTTGCAAAATAAGCGGGAAGCGGCCACGCACGGTTTGCGCCTGGCCATTGACTTCGGGTTTGGTGAAACGGGCGGAACGGACAATCTCGCGGGCCGGTTCCTCCAGCTCGGGATGGGTGGTAGAAATAATGCGCCGGAGCCGGGCTTGCCCGTTGGGCAGAATGTCGATCTCAACGATGACCTTGCCCTCCCGGATGCTGCGGCGGGCGAGTTGGGAGGGAAACCGGAAGCGCGGTTGATTGATCAGGCGCGGGGCCTCTGCCAGATCCTCAAAGGTGAACAGTTGTTGAATTTCAGCCGTGACCTGCGCCGCCGTTTTAAAATCAGAGGTATCGATCCCCATGGCGACCGCATCGCCGCGGCCGGGGTTGAGTGCCACGTTGAGGGTCTGAATCTCAATCTGCGGCAAGGGCTGCGGCAACTTGGTTGGCACGGGTTCCGGCTCCGCCGGTGGCGGGGTCACTTCATCCGGCGGGAGCGGCGGCGGTTCGGGTGGCGGCGGTGAGAGGCTGACTTCGCGCACTGTCAAATCCGGTGCGGCCACTTCGTCCAGCAGCTGGGTCAATGGAATCAGCATAAAGAGCAGACCCGCCATGCCCAGCGCGCCAGCCAGTGCTAGCAGCGGCGTCCATCTCCATCGGGCACTGGGAAATTGCTGGGGCATTTTTAATCTTACATTAGTGCCGCGTCGCCAGATTGATCCGGGTCGCACCGGCCAGCACGGCTTCATCATGCACCTGGGTGTAGCGTTCGATGGAAGTTCCCTTGTCGGCCTGCACGATGACGGGCATTTCCTTGTCCTGCTGGATCAGCCGCCGCACCACGCCGCGCACGCCGCGCACGCCGATCTCGCGGCCCCCGTAAACGACTTCCCCGTCGGCAGTGATGGCGATCAGGATGGATTCTTTATCCAAATCAGTGGACGAGGCCGCCTGCGGACGCTGCACCTCGACCCCGGTCTCTTCCACGAAGACGGTCGTCACAATGAAAAAGATCAGCAGGATAAAGACGATATCGATCAAGGGGGACACATTGATCTCCTCGGTCCTGGTGCTGGTGGCGTAAAGGAGGCGTCGTTGCTTCATGGTTTCACCGTTTGTTTTGGGTTGAGGCGGTCTAACAATTGCCGGGGCACCGGGCAATCCGATCTCAGGGCCAGCCGCACGTTGTAGCGCTCCAGCCGCGCGATGCAATGCACCAGCGAGTTGCGGCGCTGGATAATCAGCGAGAGCAGGACCAGCGCGGGGATCGAGATGACCAGCCCGGTCTGGGTCGTGATCAATGCTTCGGAGATGCCGGTGACCACGCTGTCAAAGCGGTTGCCGATCTGATCGACAATCCCGTTGAAGGTGCTGAGCATACCTGTGACCGTGCCGAGCAGGCCGATCAGCGGGCCGGCGGTAATGATGATCGCCAGAAAACGGATCCGGCGGTCAATCGGCGGCAGATATTCATTGCGCACCTCGGCAAAGTGGCGTTGGACCTCCTCCCGCGACAGCGCATCGAAGCGCACCAGCTGCCGGGCCGCTTGCATGGCGGTATGCGGATCGCGGGCGATTTCGTCGGTCTCGCGCCGATGCACCCGCGCACGCAGCAGGAAGTGAAACTGCACGCGGAAAAATAAATCAAAGGCCGTCAGATAAATAAAGACCGTCAGCAGCAGCAAGGGCAGCATCAACCAGCCACCACGACTCCAAATAGTCAGTGCTTGGTCCAGCAGGCTGTTGATTTCGGTGGTCATTTCAAATGGACCGCTTGCTGCGGGGCGTTGCTTTTTCCTGGCTCAGCTTCATTTGCATTAACGGTTACAAAATGATTCATTTCGCACTCCTTGACAGTCCGTTGACAAACGTGACTGCCGACTTTTCCAGGTAGGCCATGACGCCCGCCACTTTGCGCGAGAGCAAAGCATGCAGTATCAGCGCAGGGATGGCGAGCACCAGTCCAAGCTCAGTCGTGATGAGCGCCTCGGAGATGCCGGAAATAAGCGGCTTGGGGTCACCCGCGCCGAAGACTGTCATCAGTTGAAAGGTTTTTATGATCCCGGTCACCGTGCCCAGGAGTCACAACAATGGTGCCGTTGCCGCCGTGACCGCGATCACATTCAGGAAGCGCTCCAGCCGGGGCTGTGTGCCCAGCATGGATTCATACATGACCTCTTCGACCATTTCAAGCGATTCGCCGGCATGGTCCACCGCAGCCACCAACATGTCCCTGGCAGGCTGCGGCTGCGCCATGGCGATCTGACGGGCTTCACTGGTGCGGTGCTCGCGCAGCGCCTTGACGATTGCATGGATCACCATCGGTTCGGGGTGACGAATCGAAAAGACCTGGATCAGCTTTAGTAAGGCCACCACCGTCGCCACCAGCGCAAAGAGCAGAATCGGATACACCCAGACGCCACCTTTCCGCAAGTGCTCCAAGAGGCCGTCGCGGGTTGCATCAATGGCCAGGGCAGCCCCGAGACTGGGATCCACCGGCAGTTGCCCCTGCCCACCGGCAGCCACTGCGGCGATCGCAGCTGTTGCGGCTGCATCCAGCGGAATCACCCGGGCGTTGAGAGATTGCGTCTCCTCGACCCAGCCAGCTACGGATTGATCGGCTGCCGCAAAATACAGCAGTGGTCCGAGCTGCACAAAGCGTCCCTCCAGCAGAGTCCCTGCAGGTGAGAGCGCACTGCCGGCGATCACTTGTCCGCCGAAGCGGCGCTCCACTTGCCGCAACGTCGCCTCCATCATGGCCAGGCCGCGCGCGAGCTTTTCGCTTTCCGTAACAGTGGGACTTTCCATCCAAAGATTGTAGTTGCGCAGTTCTTCGCCGGCGGTGGGACGCTCGGCGGGAGAAAGGGAAGCATCGTAATCCGCCAGATAATCGGGCAACACCGTGCGTTGGACAAAATCAATCTGACTCTGCTGCCCCGCCACTTGCGCACGCAGGGTCTCCAGTTCAAGGCTGCGGTTATCCCGCAAACGCTGAACACGGGAAAGTGCGTTGCCCAGCTCCCGCACGCGGGCCTCCTTGGCATTCAAGTCCCGCGCCAGAGGCAGTTGCTCGGCCTGGATCTGCTGCCGCAGCTCCCGCAAACGCTCCAGCGCATCCGCCAGTTTCGCCTCCTGCTGGACCGTTATCTGCTCCAGACTCTGTGCCGGCAGCAGCATCGGCAGCAGCGATGCTGCCGCAAGGACTGCGGCTGCAAGCAACTGCTTCACTGTGCACCTCCTTCCTGCAGTTTCAGCTGCACCGGCAGGGCGATAAATTTTGGCAGCGTCGCGGCCCCCTCGACTTGAACTATCGCCTCACGAATCGCTGCGCGGAATTCAGGTGCAGGCTGCCATTCCCAACCGTCCGGCCCCGGTGTGCCGAAGCCAGCAGCATCCGGGCCGTAATAATACGCCTGTCCGAGCCCGAGATAAAGCGTCTGCACCGATACCATTGCCTCACTGCCGGGCAGTGTACGCAGCGATTCAGTCAGTGTCAGCACGGCATCAAATTTTCGGATTCGAGCAAGCAAGCTGATGATGGTGCGCATGCGCTCACCCAGCCCGAGCGGGCTTTCACCCGGATCCTCTGGCATGCGCTGATACAGTGGCAGTAATTCTGCCAACAGTGGCTCCGGCAGTTGCGGCTGCAGCGCATGCAACCGCGACTCCATTTGCTGGAGAAAAACCCGGATCTGCTCTGCCTCCCCCGCCAGCGCATCCCGCTGCTCCAGCAACTCCACGCGGGCACGCTCCGACGACGACAAACGATCTTCTCCCGCCGCCAGCTCCGCCTCAAGGCGACCGATCCGCTGCGCCGCAACTTCAATCAAATCGGCCAGTAACTCCTTGCGCCCTTCCCACTCGCTGACTTCCAGCGAAATTGCTTTTTCCGCCGCAGCCCACTCCTTGACCGTCGCGCGTGCCGCATCCAAGGCCTCTGGTGAGGCCGCAGCCAGCGGAACAAATGACAGTATGCCAAGCAGGAGTCGTAGGTAATGAAATTGTTGCATAAAATGTCGCGTTACTGTGTCCAAAAAATAATATGCAGCAAGCTTGGCAAGGAAACCAGGAAGTCAACCGGTAATTGAAACTGTGTCTCAATTAAAGAATGCCCGGTATTTGATTTGCATCCAGGAAGTTCCGGCTGCTTGCTGCTACATTCATTCGATGCTGCAACGACTGACCAAGCCGGGTTACACCCTCCAGATCTGCAAGCTGGTGCTGTGCGCGGCTCTCTTGCTGGGTCCGCAGGTGGTGCTCCAGTTAACGGCATGGTCCTACATGCTGGTGAGCTATGCGCAGGAAAGCTCACTGGAGACAGCTCTCAACGATACCTTTTCAGGCCAGCGTCCCTGCGAACTTTGTCAGCTCATTGAAGCTGTCGAGCAGGAGCAGGAAACCCCGACTCCGGGCAGCCGCACGACAGACGATTTCCGGCTATTGATTCCGCAGCTGATTCAGGTAGCAGTATCCGTCCCGCCACACCAAAAATTTGCTTACCCGGAGACGGTTAACCCGCAGCAGAGTCTGCACTGGCCCGTCCCGGCACCGCCTCCCCGGCTGATGATTAAAAACCAGGCCTAAGCTTGCCGCGAACTCTGGCTCGACGCGCAGCGGGCGGACCGCAGGGGCCTTGTGTCCGCACATGCAAACACAAAACACCTGTGCCCGGCTCAGCTCCACGCAGCATCGTCGCTCACCAATGTGGCGTCTTCGCGAAGGCCCGGCACCGTTCAGGCGGTGTTTAGCAAGCCTGCCTCCCCCTGCGTGCGCAAGCGCACACGCCACCCAAGAGCCCGTTTATCCGCCCATGTCCGGTAATCTGGCGAACCACATATTTACTAATTTTATCAACGTTTAATTTATCCATCCGCAGTTCAAGCAAACTGTTGTTGACTTTCAATACTCTACCATTTTTTTAAGCCGATGCATCACTTCAATCGACAACTCACCACGACTCTTTTCTTCATCACGACGGCGGCCATGCTGCCCGGCAATTCATCGGGCGAAAGCGGCCCGGCACTTACGGACGGCTCCCCAGGACAAACAAGCGCACCGCCTCTGCTCGAACTGGCTCCGGTGCGGGTCGTCGCCAGCGACTTCCGCAGCCCCGGCCAGCTGGAACTCGACCCGAAAAATCCGGCGCAGCCGATGCCCGCCCAGGACGGTGCAGAAATCCTGCGCACCATACCCGGCTTCAGCATTATCCGCAAAGGAGGCACCGACGGCGATCCGGTCTATCGCGGCATGGCGGGCTCGCGGCTGGGCATCCTGCTCGACGGTGAAAATATACTCGGCGGCTGCGGCAACCGGATGGACCCGCCCACCGCCTATGTGTTTCCCGGTGCCTACGACCGGGTCATTCTGCTGCGCGGCCCGCAAAGTGTGCGCTACGGCTCCGGCCATTCGGCTGGCACGGTCCGGTTCGAGCGCGAACCCGCCAGCTTTGACGCACCGGGTGTCACCGGCGTCGCGCAACTGACGCTGGGTGCCTTTGGCCGCAACGATCAGCTGATTGATGCCAGTGCCGGCGACCCGAACTGGGACGTCCGCCTCAGCCTGACCCGCACGGAAGCCGACGACTATGAGGACGGCAATGGTGCAGCAGTGCCTTCCGCCTACGAGCGCTGGAGCGCCCATGCCCAGCTGGGCTGGAACTTCGCCAACACACAACGGCTGGAACTCAGTGGCATCGTCAGCGATGGTGAGGTGGCCTACGCCGACCGGGCCATGGATGGGGTGGCCTTTGAACGCGAGAATCTTGGCCTCAAATGGATCCATACTCCCACCGGCACCGTCAATTACACCGGTCTGGAAGCGCAGATATATTACAACTACGTGGACCACGTGATGGACAACTTCAGTCTGCGTCCTTTTCAGCCCAGCATGATGATGTCCAACCCGGCAGTCTCCAATCCGGACCGCAAAACCGTGGGTGCCCGGATCGCCAGCGACTGGGACTTTGCCAATGACGTCCAGCTGCACCTCGGCTCCGATTTCCAACACAACGAACACCGCATCCGCAAGACGATGAATGCCCTGGCCATGCCTCTTGGCGCACAGCCCTGGTTAGAGGATGCCGACTTCAAACAATACGGAGCATTTGCCGAGTTGGAAGGCCCCGTCGGCGAAGATGGTCGCTGGTTCGCCGGTTCCCGCCTCGATCACCATCGCACGCAGGATCTGCGTGACACGATCCAGATCGGCATGACCACACCGGTGAACCCGACTGCCCGACAGACCCGCGACGACACCCTGCCCGCCGGCTTTATCCGCTACGAACATGCGCTCAGTGACCGTCTCCTGCTCTCGCTCGGACTCGGGCACACCGCCCGCCTGCCGGATTATTGGGAATTCTTCAATAAAGAATCGGCAACCAGCTTGAGCGCATTTGGCATCGAACCGGAAAAGACCACCCAGCTCGATCTGGGACTGAGCCGCAGTCAGGGTGCGCTGAACTACAGTGTGTCGGTTTTCACCAATCAGGTGGACGACTACATCCTGATTCAATCCCAGGTGCCGAAAACTGGTCCGCGCGTGGCAACGATTGCCCGCAATATAGAAACCTCCAGCTACGGCGGCGAATTGGCACTCGGGTATGCACTCAGCGAAGCCTGGCAATTCGATGCCTCGCTGGCCTATGTACGGGGCCGCAACCGCAGCGACAACCTGCCCCTGGCGCAGCAGCCGCCGCTGGAGGGCCGGCTGGCGCTAACGTATCAGCAATCAAGTTGGTCCGTGGGTGGTCTGCTGCGGCTGGTCGATGCGCAGGACCGGGTAGCCGTCAATCAGGGCAACCTGGTCGGCCAGGATCTCGGCCCGAGTTCCGGTTTCGCCATCTTTTCGCTCAATGCCGTCTGGCACCTGAATGAACAGCATCGCCTGAGCGCCGGCATCGACAATCTCTTTAACCGGACCTATGCCGAGCACCTCAGCCGCGCTGGCGCCGCCGTGGCTGGCTTCCCGCCTCCCACCACCCGTGTCAACGAACCCGGACGCAACGCCTGGCTGCAGTGGCAAATCAGTTTTTAATCTGGCCTAGCCCGCAGATCGAAATGCATGGCGCCGGCCTGAACAGCGCCATGTAATTTTAAAATGCGGGGTCTCTTAACGCACCATGGTAGCGCAGGTGCGTCCCCGCACCGCAGGAACGTCCGTAATGGCCGACCCCGTCAAAGCCTACCTGAGCACCGACCAGGCCCCAGCCGCAAAGTGCGCCGCAGGATGCGTTCGCGCTACCCAAATAAAACAGAACTTACCCCTGCTATAAGCATCCATAAGGTGCACATCAGCGGTTTCCGGGTAGGCCGGACAGTCTGCTGCTGGAAAAGATTCGTCGCTGGTTTATGGCGGGATACCGTATGTAAAAAAACGCGTCCCCCGATCCAGCGGCGGAAAGGATCTCAGCCCGAACTGCCCGGAATCAGGCTGATGCTGGTGCCTCCGGTTTTTTGAACCACAGCTTCGACCTTTTCAGGGATGCCTCGGCCCATGAAATTGTGGGCCACCACTTTGACGCGCTGGCGTCTTAAATTTGCGCCCAGTTTTTCCAGCACTTCGTCATCGATGCGGTCAGCAAAGTCGGCGAACCAGTAGATGGTGTCGGCATTTTGCTGCAACAGAAAATCAAAGGCGAAGTTTGCCCCAAGAATATCGGCCCCATACAGCATGTATAGATTATCCCGCCGCTTGAAATTGCGTTCGAGTTCCTTGCCCTTCTCCTGCCCCACACCGAGCTTAGCCAACTGCCCGGCGACGGAACGCACGATGCTATCATATTTTTCATTTTCACCCCGGCGGTTATAAGGCACGATTCGCGGCTTGCCTGGCACCAGATTCGATTTTGCCGCTATTCGCTCTACCTCTGTACCGTCAGACATGCCACAGCCGACCACCAGGACGATGTAGGCCCGGGGAAAATTCCGGTCGATCTCGTCGATCGCCTTTTGCAAATGGGCATGCGCGGAACCGGAGACGTCCAGCACCACGCCCAGTTTGTTGGACGAAATCTTCGCCCCGAACAGATTACCGCTGACCGCCATTTCACGCACACTGGACAAGCCATCACTGAAGTCACCGGCCGGACGCTCAAAGACCGCAGAGCTCTCGATATTCACGTCGATTTCCAGAGTCGGAATGTCCAGCGCCGAGGGATTGTTGACCACAATGGTGGATGGTTGTTGCGGCGGTGTGGACTGGTTGAGTTGCTGGATATTCACGGTATATTCCGGTTGCTGCTGTGGCGCTACTTCGACCGGTGCCGCCTCAAAGACCGTTTCCTCCCGCAGCGCCTCGGAGACAAACTTGATCGTGCCGAAGATCAGGATGGCCACAACGTGCAGCGCGAGGCTGACCAAGAGGACCGTGGCCAGTGCATTACGTGATTTTTTGCCGAAGAATTGCTTCATACTGCTTGTGTCGCGGGCTTAGCCGCATGGGTGAAAGATAGATGACATTGCTGCTGCGAGACTCGTAATAGTTGAATAATAAATAGGGTTCCCGGATCCGACGTCCCGGGACAATTGATAATTAGAAGATTATGACTTTCTCATTCACACAAATCTTCCTATGCGCACCAAGTATTCCGAATTGCATCAAGTTGGGCAGTGAAATCTGTCTGATCCTATTTAAAGGGAGGGTTCAGCTCCGTCTGGGCCGAGTCGGCGAAAGCGATACCGATTGCACGATTGCGGCCCGGACGGAGCCGGACCCTCCCAAACTTCCTCTTTTTGTAAGGATCGAACCTTTTGGATGAAGGGATCAGGTGCGTGGAGCGACACCGGGCGGCTGCCCGGGCCGCAAACCGTGCGAGAGTACATAAAAAAGGCCGACTGAATGCGTCAGTCGGCCTTTGTGAAATTCAAGGCTAGTTGAAAATCCTATACCAAAAATCCGGGCCGAATTAAGCGGCGCGGCGGCGCAGCATGACGCAGGTCAGGCCGAACATGCCGGCGAGGAGGGCGAAGCTGGAGGACTCGGGGACAGTAACCGTAAAGGTAAGATCACCATTGTCAACCACACCCAGAGCACCTAAGCCGGAATCGTTACGGAAGCTGATACCAAACTGGTCGGTCACAGCGGTCAAATCCGCAAACTGACCACCAAAAGCAGCGGTGAACGAGCTGGAAACAGATTGAAAGGAAATGAAATTGTTGGCATTATCAGTGAGGCCTGCAAGGACAGCACCAGTGCTGTTGACGGAGCCACCTAGCAGGTTAACGACTGCAATTTCACCAGTTGTCCAAGTGAAGGAGCCATTAATCTTGAGTGTGCCATCCGCATTGATGGCGTAGGTAACAGGGGAATAAGTATCTTTGAGAACAATACCACTGCCGTTATAATTGGCTTGTGCTGTAGTCGTCATATCACCGTCGCCTATAGTGAAGGTCGTTCCACCTAAACCCCAATTCCGGGCACGACTAAAATCTAGCGATCCATTAAGCAACTGAAAGTTCGGCAGCGCTTCGTGCCAACCTCTCGATTGACGACGCAAGACTCGCTTGCCGTGGCTGGTCAGGCCTTCGGCGCGGGAGTGGTTACCCGCCGGGTTTGAACTGAGAGTTTCTGTCGCTGGTTTCTGTGTCTTCCTTTCTGTTCTTGTTGGTTTATGTTTCGTTCCAGCGACATCCCAACTCAACGAGCTTGGATGGTGCCATGCAATGTTAAGTGCGGGGCAACTTGGCCTAAACAAGGTAGCGCAGGTGCGTCCCCGCACCGCAGGCATGGCCTAAACAAGG
>Ga0100393_10006036_pt1 | contig 10857 bp, 11 predicted proteins | sample CryGeymeta201517_FD_81546 | JGI IMG/M metagenome (GOLD analysis project Ga0100393, IMG submission 81546) | Groundwater microbial communities from Crystal Geyser aquifers in Utah, USA - Crystal Geyser metaG 2015-17 | ecosystem: Environmental > Aquatic > Deep subsurface > Groundwater | place... | reverse complement strand
TAGTATGCGAGAGAGCACACCGCGTCGCAAAATCAAGCGTTGGATTGGCCAGTGCATGTCTGGGCGTCGCCCGTGCTATTGCTGCATCCTCCTTTCCGTACTCGAATGATATTAACCATTTTTTCATTTCCAGATTTTTCGTTTCATTTTTTTCTTAGTAGCAACCAGCTCAATCTGCATGTCATCTGCACACTCTTTCTTCCAACAGAAGTAAGCAACTATAGGTACTTTTCCAGGGGCTACGTAAAGGATACTCTCGTGATCACCTATCTGCTTAATTGTTGGTGCTTTCCCAGACGATTTTCGCTTCAGCGTGTGTGTTCATTATTTCAGCGTCTTGTGTTACTGTGTACATATGTACACACCACACACCCCTTCTTCTGTAGCACTCGTTTTCATTATTGTTTTCTGTTGGACCACTACCATGGTCGCATCGCGAGTAGTTACCAAGGCTGCTACTACCACCTCTGTCGGTACGAAGAAGCAATTGTTTATTTTACGACACGGTCAGGCTACTCACAACCCACGGGCAGAAGCGGCACGTGCACAGGGTTGTTCCCACGAAGAATTTTTGGAATGGATGCGACGAGACGATTCTTTGGATTCTGAATTAACCGAATTGGGCATGTCTCAAGCCAGAGCCGTGTTGAGAGACAGATTGCAACATCATCCGATCTTATGGAGTCGTTCCGAAAATACTAAAAGAACAAATTTGGAATTGGTAGTTAGCAGTCCTCTTTCTCGAGCACTACAAACGGCTGATCTGGCGGTGCCATTTGAGGAACCAAAACGTATTTGCAGAGAACATTTTCGGGAAATCAATGGATGGCTGCAAAATGCCAAGCGTCGTTCCCTAACCTATTTGGCCCAACAATTTCCCAATTGGGATTTTACCCATATTATTACTGAACACGATGAATCGTGGACTCCCGAATTGGAAACCCAATCCGATTGCAGTGAACGGGGATACCAAGGATTGTCCTGGATTTTACGACGACCCGAAAGCGTGATTTGTTTGGTCTGTCACGGAGGTATTTTAAGATTTGCCATGAATCAACACGATGCTATTCGAGTGGTCGATGGACGAGAAAACGGCAGTGATCGAGATGTCAAGGGACGATTTGGGAACTGCGAATTACGACGATATTCCATCGAATGGGATGAGGAAGTTAATGGTGAAGAAGAAACTACAACCAACAACAACATGAGACGAACCATTATTCTAACAGAATTAGATTGTTAGGCATAGCTTGCTAAAACCTTTAGAAAAGAAATAGGGGCGTTCAAGCAGTTTTCAGAGGAGATAGGAACAATTGGCATACTGCACAATTCAGATACATCTTGTTCCTTAAATGTCCCAAAGTTTTGTGAGAAAACAGAAATGAAATCTGCATCGCCCAAAGTGTAACAAGCTAGCAGATATCATTCCATCTGTATTCTATTCCTTCAAGAATATTTCTAGGGCATCCATCTTCTATAGTACTGTCCACCTTGCTGCTTCCACTTCCAAATTCAATTTCGGCCATCATCATCATTGTAGTCCAATTCAGGGCGGTCCGATCATACAGTAATATTTTGGAGTATTTAAAAAAAAAAGTGACAAAAAGTCTCTTCACGAAACGCCAGGAACCGACAAGTGAGCAATATCCTCAACTGTCCGTCCGTCCTCCATGGCTCCTTCGCATTGATAACCAATCGACACCGCCTCTGCAATGGTAATAGACCTCTTGATGCGCCCACCTTCCAATCTCCACGCCTTGGTTCGGTCCGCCGACCATCTGACTCCTGGATCCGTGCGAACATTGTTTTCGTATCGATAAATTTCCAATTCGCCGTCTCGTTTTTGTAGTTTCCCTTTTCCGTGCCGTCTACCGTAATTAAAATGTCCTTCGAAACTGATGCCACTGTTGTAGTAATACCGTCCAAATCCGTGAATTTGATCGGCATCCCAGTTTCCGTAATACATGTCGCCATTGGCAAAATAAAATCGTCCTTCACCAGCACGCTTCCCGTGGTCGTACAATCCAATGTACACGTCTCCGTTCTTAAACCTTCGCGTTCCACTGCCGTGCATCATATTGTTTTTCCATTCACCAACATATTCCGATCCTGTGGTGATTTTTTTTGTTTTTTGTTTGGAAGATGATGATGTTCATATCATTCGTAGTAGACATTAAAAAAAGATTGTGTGAGCTAGGCAGGCATTGATATCATATAAGTTTGATGACTGATTGCGGGAATCCCTGTTGGCGATAATATTATAATATATTTTCATAGTCCTTTCCAAGTTCACACAGTATCCACACGACACAAGAATCAATAATCAATTGTCACCAAAAAACACTTCCACAAACACATTCAAATAAGTCGTACCATCCTTAAAGTACAAAGTACCTTGACCATCACGTAATCCCTCTACGAAATTACCAACGTATTTGTCTCCGTTACTCCACAGTAATTCTCCGGGACCATGTCGTTCTCCTTGGGAATTGAAATCGCCAATGTACACAGTTTCTCCGGCCGTGGCGTTATTGTCTTGTTGCTGTGCCAACCGGGATCCCTGTTGGCTGCCGACCATGTTCATATTGTTGTTGTTGTTGTTATTATTATTATTATTGGAATTGCTATCATCCTGTTGTTCACCAACAGACGAAATGGCCGCTGCTGCCAGCAAATGTCCACCATCTTCAGTGGAAGTTTTGTCCGAAAGACACTTCAAACATTGTCCTCGTTCGACCAATCCAGCTGTAGTGAGAGGCTTTCGTATTTCCGTTTTATTCAACAGCCCTTTCTTTTTGATCTTGAAGAGTTGGGTTCCACAATTGGGACATTGTCCCACTTTGTAGCGGTTATCTCGTACGGCTTGTTGGATGTCAGCATCGTTATTGCTGCTGCTGCTGCCGCTGCTGTTATTGTTGTGGTTGTTGTTGGAGGTGCCGTTGCTTGTGTTGACGCTGTCGGTCGCCATCTTCGTACTTCGTAGTGTGGTATATTTAATGTATAAATGAATAATGAATGTTTACAGTGCAGCGCAATGAAAAAAAAAAACAAGGAGGGAGGGGATGAGCTTAAATTCAGTCCGGGAATAGATTTTCTTTGTTCGTCCTTCCCGCACAGCACGTGTGATCTATCTCTGGTTGGACAGGTAGGGATTGATGATGAGAGCAGACTCCAGCAATGATTCGTTCTCTTGCCAGTAAGACTATCTGTAATTGTAACAGTAGATGCTGCTGCTGAGAGTGTGCTGATTTAACCGATGATTTCAAATTAATGATTGTTATCTAAAAAGAAATGCAAGGCTCTTGCTGGTGTTGGTTGGCATGAAAGATCAAAATCTGCTTGACAAAAATACTGATTTACGCAGTACCAGTAGATATCTACTACAGTAGCTACCTGGTACTACTAGCTAGCATTAAAAATTTTATTGTTGGATGATGATGATTGTGAGATGTTACAAAAGCAACAGATTGGTGAAACCTTATGTAGACCGACAACGACGAACAAACAAATGGCAACCAGGACAGAAGTACAATTATCAGGATAGTAAAATAGACACTGGTCGTGTTGACGGCAATCATTAAATATTATCCTACACATTCTCCTGTATTTTAAGTCCATAATCGTACAAACATATTATTATCTTATTTCGTGATTCGTGCATGGAACTTCCTTTCAACGTGCGACAACATGGCTACCTGGTAATCGATAAATACTACAGTAGACTAGTACCAGGTATCAAGCGACCAATGAGTTGGAGCTAGTAGTAGGCAGTGCTTGAGTGCTACTACTAGCTAATTGTTGTTTAGTACTTTACCTAATAGCCGTTCTCAAGTATTTAGGCAGTCCAGTCCATCCGACGTGAAAGAATAAAAACGCCTACTAGCTAGTAGTACCTTCGACGAAATTGATTGCTGGTGTGTTTCATCAAGACCAACTCCACGTTTGCTCGTGGTACTACCATAATATGTGTTGCACTACAATATCTTGGTGGACCGGCGAAGGTGAAAAGGTATGATGCCACAGGTTTCGTATAGTGTCGTACCAGAAGACGAAAACGTGAAAGTTCGTTCAGCACGAAGACACGAATAAGATAGCAACAGAAAGTGCCGTTCACGTTGCCTCCTCATTATTATTATTTGAGCAACAATACATACTACTATCGTGGGTTTGTTCGCGACTATTATTTTATTATAAATAATAACAGTTCCTCTGTGACAAAGGACTACTTCCAGCTTTTTGACTACTCCGGCTTGGGCTTTTTCAGAACAAAACAGCCGGCCTGCAGTTCGTCACTACCATCTTTGATCCATTCCCATTCTTGAAACAATTCTTTCCGGAGCTCTGGTGGTACAACCCCCGAAATACTCAAAAATATTCCTCCTGGTTTCAGAACTCGTCCCAGTTCCGCAACGGCTCGTTCCACGTTTCCATCTCCCGACAAATAAATAGCATCGAGTGCACCTTTTTCGATAACAGCATCGAATCGCTCGTTCCAATCTGGATTGGGAAGCTTCCGGGCATCCATGGTGTGCAAGTCGATACTATCGTTATCAATGGCGGTTTTGGTTTTGGCCGGCAATTCAAAGGATAGCAAATCTCGCTGTCGTTCAATGGCATGTTCAGAATAATCGAATGCTGTGATGCGAGTACAGAGCTTGGATCTGTACAAATCCACCAGTATACGATCATTGCCCACTCCCGGACACAAAATGTGAACCGGAGATGATCCTCCCGTGGCGGAATTATCCGTTACCGTAGGAATGTATTCCTTCACGTACGACTCCAAAATTTCCCAACCAAAATACCACGAGTACTCTTCGGCGGGGAAATCTCCTCGTCCAAGATAGACGTCGTCCCAGTACTGCCGCGTTCCAAATTGAGAGCGAGCAGTATCATCATCACTGTCGTCGTTCAGTGGTCGATTGTCTAACAGAATATCAATGATATCGGTTTTTGTTTTTGTTATTGCTTTTGTTCCATCGGCACCCTTGTCTTTGTCTTCGTGTATGGCCGACGTTTTCCATACCTGTAATCGTTTAGACGTAGCAGGGACAAACCCAGCAATACTGCAGGGAACAGTGATGCTACTTATCAATACTAAACTTGCTCTGCGTTTCATTGTCATCATTTTTCGTATGTTACAGTAAAAGTTTAAAATCAAATAATAGTAGTCTAGTCTAGAGTGGTAGGTAAAGCGAAGTTGAAGGTTGAAGGAGATGAAGTTTTTTCAAATAAGAAATAAATAATTCATAAAAAATGAACGAGGAGACAGGAGGGAGTTTGTGTGCATCTTGCTGGATGTCGAAAGGACCGAATAAATCCCGCCATTGTTAATCATGAAAAAGACGTCACACTTTTCTGTTGCCTTCTCCAATGGTGTCAATTGATTATTACTGTATTTCTTAACTTCGAATTTCAAACATCAGCCGAAACGCTGCCTATTCCGAATTCCGAGTACATTACATTGCCTTTCTGCTATTGCAATAATAATAATATCATTATTATAAAAGAAAGTACAGAGAAATGATGGCGCGGAAAAAGATTGAAACCCCCGGCATTCGAAGACGACGGACTGTTGAATCGGATGGTGACTTTGACGACAGACAACACAGCGAAGGACGAAAGGGTCATGTATCCCATGCTCCTCCGAGTGGCATCAAAAGCTGCCTTCAAATTTTCGTCGTATCGTCGATCATTCCTCTTCTCTTCTTTTTGCGCGTGTCACAACAAGACGAGGATTCGTACTTGAGGCGGAATTATGCAAGACTTACAGTACCGAACGAATTGCCACCACCGTACGATTTTTTGCCGGATCTCTTGCACAATTACATGACACAACTGCGCCGATGGGGATCGGAAAATGACCAGGAGTGGTTGGAAAGCGATACAGCAGAATTGCACCACTGTTACTCCATGTTTACCTCGGCCACGACGTCATCGTCATCGTCCAATTCTCCCGACGTGTTGGTGATGAACTGGACACATTTTATGGAGTGGTCCAACAAAACTATGCCTCCAATACAACAATCCAGAATGAGCAGGGAAGATGAAGAGACAACACGACAAGAAATCATTTTGGAATTATTGGAAATATACGGTACACACTACGGCTTTTGTAGGTTCCACAGATACAAGCCAAGCTACAACCACGAGAATCCCAGTGGGAGTAGCAGTGGTAGCAACACCTTTTCAAACGCAATCGTGCCATCACCGACTGGTCATGCCCGATTGGCCTTTGTCATTGTCGTCCGACGCAATGACCTAGCTCACATCCAGCGACTGATAAAAGCCGTTCACATGCCACAGCATTACATTGTATTGCACGTGGATGCGACAATGAACGAAGGATTTTTTTTCAGGTTGCTAGAATTGACACAAGAATACGACAATATTGTGGTTGTAAGATTCGAGACTGCTGCCAGTCTGCACAATGACAACGGTATGGATAGTATGACACATGTACACTTGAAATTGATGCGGTGGTTGACCATGGATCTCCACCTTAGGTACGATTATCACATTACACTCGATGACACCTCATTTCCACTGTACTATGCTGAAGATTTTGCTCGACACTTGTTCGCATCGTCCAACGAGGTTTGGCTGGGGAAAATAACAGATCAAGACAAAGAACAACAACCAGACTCGTATCGTCTTGTCACCACAACTTTCCCAACAACAATTGCACTGCAATCTACGCTGTTTGACCCGCCAAAAAGTGTGGATTGGTTATCACAACAATTCAATGACAGGACCGTTTCGGGAAGCACTGCCGTTTTTTCGCAGTCGGTGGTTCGGCAGCTGCTGTCATCATCTCGCGCCATGGAGATCTTTGGTCGTTCCAAGTATGCTTGTTGTGAAGTGGGAAATTACAATTGGATGGCTGCGATGAAGACCTTGGATGAAAAACATGGGACGGGTAATTTGGATCCCAACACACTGAAGCAGCAAGCCAAGACGCAGACGGCCACCTTTCAATTACAAAGTGTCACAGCGGACGAAAATTGCGACAAGGCTAGTACTAAGCGAGCAGTTGCTACTCTGAGCAACGATATTCACCAGTCCTTTTGTATCGAACATCCTTCGGTTGTCAAAGCGGTACACAACCAAACGTTTACAAGTCCCGACTTTGACTGGACTATACCTAATGACCGTCGCAAAATCCACGGTGGTCCGGAATTAATGAAATACTTGCAATCTGCTAAAAAGGCTGGCTTCCTGTTTGCGCGAAGTTTTGATTTCGAAAACCTAGAATCGGTGGCACTGCTCAATGAAATCGAACGGACAATCATAAAGTCTTCATAAGGGAATGCATACAAATACCGCACCTAATGACGATAATGGGACTGCACCAGAAGCAGCTTACCGTCAGACAAATTGAGACCATTGGCAATTATCGTCTAAATAAGTTGAAAGGCATTTATTGGCGAACGGTTACTGGCATTCAGATCTTTGGTCTCGGCTCTCGACGAACTGAAGCTGATTAAGTTGGAATAGCTTTACTGCAGAAGCAATATGAGAAAAATGGTAATTTTCAATCGGGAGTTTTTCTCAGGCACCGAAATCAATATTGCAAACACTGGCAGCTCGATTGAGAATGCAAGCAAAAACTGCAATAGATTCATTTCCCGGCCAGTCATTTCTCGTTCGTCGCATTGAAAGCTGCTATTCTCGATCTACTCAATCTAATTTGCCACTATCTAGACTTTTAACTACATGGGAGCTAATAAAAGTTGCTGCCAGCATACCATAGTATGTGGCATTGAGATTGACGTAGACCTGATCGACTGACAATGGATCAAATTTTGGAGAACTGCCGTCGCTTCCACACAGCATGCCATGTAGCAGCACCAATCCCGTAAACCCACATGACATCGCGTGGTCTTGCAGTGACCGTGCCTTTTTCATCAACGACGATTCATGCTGGCATGGATTTTGTGCCCAATGTCCTACGGCCGCATCAAAGGGTCCACTCGCATTGGAGTATCCGTACGGACCCGAGGTTTGATGCGTGTGAGACATGTCGCCAGAAATAATAACTCCAATTCGTAAATTTATTTGCTCCATCCATTCTCGAATGGCCGCACCTGTCGCAACCAGCTCGGGAACCATTTTCGGGGACTCGGTATACCGTCGCAATGGATGGGACCAGATCAGGTAGGGATACAAATGTCGTCTATCTTTAGGCAAGAGCAATAAGGGTATTACCTCTCCCCATTCCAAGGGAACATCCTGAGTTCCATCTGCCGATGAAGCAATTCCCGATACATTGAACTTACTAGATATCAGTGCAATAGTCAAATCCAACGAAAGATCTTCTGCCAAGTTTATAGGGGGCATAAAAACAGAGTAGGGCTCGTGGCGACTTTTAGCATTATCACCGGTGATATTCGCAGTTCCAGAAGCATGCTTGCCTAAATATATTCCAAAGTCATGCGTAAGTTGGATTCCATGCGGAGTCGAGAGAATAATAAGATCGAGATCTTAAGATGATATAAATCTCTTTGCTGCTTGCCGAGATCCTGCAGCTACCTCGTCAGCTGCATCTCTTGCGCTGCTACCAGGCTCCAAAAACGTGGGGTCCAGAGCTAGGTCACCGTGAGGGAGTATAGCAGCCGCGATTAAGTTGGCCTTAACAGGAGATATGAGGCATAGCAGAGGGGATAGAAGGGGCAGCATGACTTTCGCTGTTCTATGGTCTATGGTCTATGTTCTATGTTCTATGGTCTATTCCTATTCATGTGCTTTTTGCAGAATCGAGCATAAAAAATTTGAAGGTAGCATTCGCCCATTATTTCTAACCCTGATGGAGTCTGGAGTGCAGGTACAGTATGCAGAAACAAAACATGAAAATAAACAAGAATGAACGTCCTTAGACTTCGATATTTGGATTTTGGATACATACTGTCGGCAAGGGCAGCATATTAGGCACTTGGAGTGACTCTAATAAAGAATCGGATAAGTAATAAATATTCATAATGCAGTCATTGGTATAAAGTACTGTACAAACAACTGGAAGTCCTCCAGAATAGCTTGCCTTTGTGCTGTTCCAGTACTCGATTACTTTTCAAAGGCAATTATAACTGTCTTATACCGCAGCGACAGTATGTTGCAGATGACTCGTAAACGGATTGTTTCCTGACGTTGATTCTGCTGTGGGCGGCTCGGCATACGGCGGGACTTGCTGTCCTGCTTGATCGGCAAAGACTTTGGCCTGTAGTGTTGCTTTTCGGCCCCAAATAGCATTTTGCAATCTCAAGGCACTGCTGGCCTGTTTCATACCCGGTAATCCTACCAAGAGAATGGTCATGTTGTCCTTACTGTTTCGCTTTAAACATGTATCCAAGGCTTCTTCGCAAATCACACCCAAGTCAGATTCTCCTTCCATTGTTAGCTGTTGCACCAAGTCAGCGCATTGCTTGCTGGTCGCTACATCCCATATTCCATCACACGCTAATATGATAAATTCATCTTCCTCGCTTCTTGGATAAACCACAAAATCAGGATTCGCAATCACCTTTTGCTTATTGGCAGGCATCGCATCATTGGTTTTGTACACAAAGTCTCCGAGGGCTCGACTGACGGCAAGGTCACCATCGACACGTCGCGCCTTGACATAACCACCAGCTTCTGTAATGCGGTCCTTTTCGGATACTTCTGATGGTTTGTGATCAAAGCTCAGAGGAAGGATTCCTCCTGCGCGACGAAGGACGGCTCGGGAGTCTCCGGCATTGCATCCAATGATATGCGACGGAGTCAGAAGAACCACAACACACGTGGATCCTGAATGCTCGTACGTGAGCTGTCCCCGGGCAGCCAACAGAGACTCATCGTTCGGATCGTGTGGTGGCATGTTGTCGATAGCTATATTTTTTTCTTGCTGCTGCTCCCGCAATTGTGCGTCCAGTTGACTAAAGACGGAGTCTAGCGAAGTTCTCAAGAGCTGCATACCAGTGACATCACTTCGACTAGCAGGTCCTGCCTTTTCCAGTTGAGCATAGGCTTTCATTTCTGGCTGTTGGGATAACACTTCCAAGAAGTGCTCGGCGGCATATCGAGATGTAAAGTCTCCACCGTGACCATCAAAGACTGCAAAAAGAGAGTGGTCGTCCAACGTATTTTCGAAACCTGCGACTCTAATTACGTTGGTGTACAGGTGTTGATCCTCCATTGTTGCTCTCCATCCCTTCATACCTGAGGCAGCATAATGAATACCCTGATGGTACGATCTGCCTCGTTCTGTCGTCTTGGTGGTCACAGGATCCGACGTACTGGTAGTATTTCCCATGGCAAGGCGGTAAGCGGTAAGATATATGTCCTCTACTCGGAAGGTAAAAATGTTGAGGTACCGGGTCAATTTGGCAGCATTGCTTTCGACTGGTGTTCTTGTACCTGGTACAGAACAAAATCTCTCAACGGAAGGGTTTACCTGTATGATCACTGCAGAAAAGTCGCACCATCACAATAGAGTAGAAAAGAGGGATTAGAAGTTAACCTATTTGGCGACATAAAAATGTGACTGCCTGTAGGTCAAGTTTATCCAATCTATGCTTATGAAGATAATCATTCTGATATATATTTAAAAGATCTCCTGTAACAAGTTTTGTAATTAATGGTAGCGGGTAGCTTCAAGAAACTTCCACCCGGGCATAGATTTGGAAACAATCCCTTCATTTCCAAGATGTAGGTCATGTTTCATGTCGACCGCCGATCCAGAGTCATACTCTGCTCAACTACCAATACTACTCTAATAACAGTTTACTTGGTCTAAATCTACTATAAAGGCTTCGAAGCAGCAACAGCAGCTTTGTACAACTCATCTTTGTGATGGGCGTTAAATACAACTGTTTTGCGCTG
>Ga0100393_10006034_pt1 | contig 10863 bp, 11 predicted proteins | sample CryGeymeta201517_FD_81546 | JGI IMG/M metagenome (GOLD analysis project Ga0100393, IMG submission 81546) | Groundwater microbial communities from Crystal Geyser aquifers in Utah, USA - Crystal Geyser metaG 2015-17 | ecosystem: Environmental > Aquatic > Deep subsurface > Groundwater | place... | reverse complement strand
TCCCGATTGGCGTGGTGACAAACGTGAGCATAAACGACTTCCTTTACCTGTCTTTAAGGATAGCCCGCTTGCCCCTCGTTTACAAGACGCGGTTTTGCCCACTCAAGGCCGGGCGGCGCTGCAACCGCCGCAACCGCCGGTCGTGTTGCACGCCGGGCGGAGCCGTTCCCGCAAGGCGATCTCGATGCGGCGGTCGCGGATGCGAATGTCGTGAATGCCCACCGGATCGATCTCGGGATTGTCGCAAGCGCCGGTGCTGACGTCGAAGGTGTAGCTGTGCAGTGGACAGGCCAACCGTCCGTTGCCGTAGATGCTGTCGACCATCGGGCCGGACTCGTGCGGGCACAACCCGTCAACTGCCACCCAGCGCCCGTCGCGGGTGTGGAAGACCGCCACATCGGTGCCGTTGACCGTGAACAACCGCGACACGCCCTCGGGCACGGACTCGGTATCGGCGATCGCGACAAATTCGCGTCCGTCGTCGTCCACGGTGGTCTCGACCGGCACGTCATTGACGTCGATCGGCAGTGTCCACGGATCACGGTAGTTGTCGCGGACTTCCTGCAATCGGTCTTCCAGCGCCTGCATCTCCGTTTCGGTCCCGTTGAGGATCGCGTCGGTGACGGTCTGCAGACCGACGCGTTCGATGAAGTGCGCGGTGCGTTCGCCATAGCGGCCGTTTTGCCGGTAGTACGCATAGAAGCGGTCGGCTATGCGGATAACCTCCTCGTCGGTTTTGACCTGGGCGATCTTTTGGCCGACATACACCTTCGAGCCGCCGTTGCCGCCGATATGGATATCCCAGCCGCCCTCGGCCGCGACGACGCCGAAGTCCTTGATCGTAGCTTCCGAACAGTTGCGCGGGCAGCCCGATACGCCCATCTTGATCTTGGCTGGGCCCATTATGCCACGATAACGTTCACCGAGCCTGCGGCCCAGCTCCAGCGAGTCCATCAGCCCGAAGCGACAGCGCGTGGAGCCGACGCAGGACTTGCAGGCGCGGAAGCATTTGGTGAAGGCGTGGCCCGAGCCCATCTGCAGCATATCCCAGGCGTCCTTGAGATCCTTCTTCTCGAGTGAGAACAGACCGATGCGGTCGGCACCGGTCACTTTGATCATCGCCCCGTAGCGATCGGCAACGTCGGCAAGCGCCCGCAGATGCGCGCTGGTGGTCAGGCCGCCGGCCATGTCGGGGATCACGCTGAAGCGGCCGTCCTTCTGGATGTTACCCGCGTAACGGTCGTTGGCGCAGCGCGAATCGTTCTCGATCGTGTAATCCCCCTTCCAGATGTAGTTCAGCAAAAAGTCCACCGCCATGCGCGTTTTGGAATCGCCGACGGCATTGGGCACGGTATCGAGCACCTGCGAGACCGAGCGCAGGTGATTGGCGAGGATGAAAGCGGTCAACTCTTCGCGCTCCATCGGGATGCCCGGTGCATAGTAGCGCTCGGCCGGATCGGTCCGCAGCTCGCCGACTTCGGAAATCAGCAGGGCCTTGAGCTTGTTCTTGCAGTTGCCGCAACCGGTACCGGCCCGCGTGGTCGCCATAACCTTGTACAGCGTATCGCTGCCATTGGTGATCGCCTTGCGGATCTTGGCGGCCGAAACACCGTTGCATTCGCAGATGCGTGCCTCATCGGGGATGAACTTGCCATCCACAATCGCCTCGCCCCCGTGCGCCCCCGGGAACAGCAGCTCGGTACGGCGCGCGGGCAGGGGGATGCGGGCGGAATAGTGCAGCTCGATGACATCGGTGTTGAGATCCTCGCCCACCAGGATCGCGCCCTGCAGCAGATTGTCGCGCACGATAAGCTGCTTGTAGACCCCGCCGTGCGGATCGGTATAGAGCACGGTTTCGTCTTCGGGCAGCGGCTTGAAACGGCCCATGCTGATGACCGGGATATCCGACTTCAGGCGTGCTGCCACGGCCTGCGAAGGCTTGTAGGTCACATCCTCGCCGGCCAGCACGCCGGCCAGTGTGCGGGCTTGTTCCCAGACAGGCGCGACGAGTCCCCAGGTCTCGCCCTTGTACTCGATGCACTCGCCGCAGGCGTAGATGTAGGGGTCGCTGGTCTGGAGGCGGTCGTTGACAGCCACGCCTTTGTTGAACACCAGGCCGCATTGCTCGGCCAGATCCTTGTTCGGGCGGATACCGCAATTGAAGAAGACGGCATCGGTCTTGATCGAGTAGCCATCCTTGAAGCGGGCCTCCTCGACGCCGGCGGTGGACCCGAGCAGCTCGGTGATGTAGGTGCCCATGACAAAGCGGATGCCGAGCGCCTCAAGGTGTCGCTTCAGGTAGCGTCCTGCCTCCTCGGGAAGCTGAAGTTCCATGAGCGTCGGCATCAGATGCGAGACCGTAACCTGCTTGCCCATCAGTCGCAGCATCAGCGCCAGCTCCAGCCCGAGCAGCCCGCCACCAAGTACGGTCACCAGGCTCTTGTCGCGCAGGAAGCCGCGGATCGTCTCCACGTCCTCCAGTTTGCGCAGGGCGAATATGCCTTTGAGGTCGAGCCCGCCCATGGGCGGGATGAATGGACGCGAGCCGGTGGCCAGCACCAGGCGGTCGTAGGCCAGCGTCTCGCCGTCATCCAGCGCCACCGTGCGCGCCTTGCGATCGATCGCGGCGACCGCCTTGCCGAGCCGGGCATCGACGCCGTATTCGGCGTACCATTCCGGTGTCTGGATATAGAAATCGGGCAGATCATCGGTACGCAGCTTGACCACCAATTTGATGCGGTTGTAATTGCCGTGCGGCTCATTGCCGACGACGGTGATGGCATACCGTTCCGGATCCTGAAGCAGCAGTTCCTCGATCAACTTGCCACCAGCCATGCCGCTGCCGACCACCACCAGTTTCTCTTTCGTGCTGCTCATGCCTTTTCTCCTGCTGCTGTCTTTGATTTACCCGCCATGCGATGAAATGCCCCGGCCAGGATCACCGCCCCGCCCAGTGTATTACCGAGGGTCACCCAAAGCAAGTTGTGGAAAAAACCGCTCCAGCCGATGCCGTCGGCGACCTGACCGAGCACGCCCACGCCCAGCAGCGTCATGTTGGCGACACTGTGTTCATAGCCGCAGGCGATAAAGGCCAGCAGGCACATGCTGATCAGGATGATCTTGGCCGCATCCGAGCGTGTCCGCCCGGCGGTCCACAGCGCCAGACACACCAGCAGGTTGCACAGCAGCCCGCTGACCAGCAGCACCGAGGGTGCCGCCCCCATCTTGGCCGAGGATACGGTGGCGATCAATTCCCGGGCATGTCCCAGGCTGCCGACGTGCACAACCGCCGCGCACAAGGCCAGCGCCCCGACCAGATTACCGACCCACGAGACACCCCAGACCAGCGCCAGATCCCTTGCCCGCACTTCGCCACGCAGCCAGCCGAGTGTCATGTACAGCGTGTTGCCCGTAAAGAGTTCCGCCCCCGCGAAGACCACGAGCGTCAGGGCGATGCCGAACGACGCCCCCATCAGCAGCTTCAGTGCCGGGTGTCCCGCCTGCGCCAGCGGTCCGCCGATCGCGAAGATCAGCACGATACCGAGTCCCACATACAGCCCTGCCAGCATCGAGGCAATGAAATAGCCCACCGGGTTCGCATACAGGTAATCCCGTTTGGACACCGCCGTCCGCACCGCCGCCTCAACCGTCTCCAGCACCATCGCCCCGCGCTCCTTCCGTCTTCCGCCATTTGAGTTGCAGGCAACCCTAGCGGATCATGGCGGCGATGGCATTGACTTAAGTCAATCTGCAAGGCGAGGGGTTTTGCAAGAGCCTCTCCTGTCTAAATAGGATGCATCATGAATGCTGGCGACAGGGGTGGCGATGATAAAAGTACGCATAGGCGCAGTCGCGGATCAGGATCGGTTTCGTCGTGAGGATATGCTGGCGATGACCCCCGAGGAGCGCATTATGACCCTGATCAAGCTCCGCAACCGCCAGTTCGGTGCCATCTCCCGGCGCATTCGCGGTTCCGGCATCGTCAGCTACCGCACGCTGGCGACGGATCGGAGTTCCGGCACATGAAACCGGACACCAACATGCCGTTTTTTCGTACCTGCATGTGGCAGAGATCTGGGGCATGCGGATTCCGGTCGTCAGCCGCCGATTCCTGCTGCAGGCTAAAAAGGAACGAACCGTCCCAAGGACCGGATCGACTACGAAGAGCTGATCGCGATGACCACGGAATGAGGTCACCCGAAGCGATCACATGGAACTGGCCTGCACATGTGCGCACCCTCCATGTTTCTCCACGGTGCGTCGCAATTGACGCACGGAAGGTCTCAAGTATTTTTCCGCGCAGGCATCAAGGACAACCGGATCGATCTCCAGTGATCCGTTCAATCCCGACGGCATAGACGCTTCTGGGAATCGCCAGATAACGAAAATGGCCGAACCGGTTATCAAATGACGTCGGTCGCTTGAGGGTTGCGGACATGATCTCGTAAACCGCTTCGGGAATCAGCCCGTGGAAAGAAAGCGCGGTCTCAAAACTGATGTAGGAAGGGCCATAGATGCTTGCGGCAAGACAATAGGGATGAATTTGCCGAGGCGGTGGAGGCGTTCAGCTAGATGTGAATCGTACTCGACGCACAAACCGGCGAGCCTCTGCCGGAGATTTCCGAATCGACGCCAGAAACGGTGTGTGGTACAAACACCGCCATGTGAATATTCAAGGAGAAGAGAACAGGAGAAGTTTTAGATAGCGTGATTTTTTATAATTTAATGCGTTACCGCGCAGTATTGAAACGATGAGTGACGAACTCCATACATAATCCGCACGACCCGCTTTTCAAGGAAGCCTTCTCGCATACCGAGAACGCCGTGGGCTTTTTCAAAAGCTACCTGCCAGATGCCCTCCGGGACCGGCTGGATTGGAACTCGCTGAAGCTTCAACCGGGAAATTACACCGACGAGGCCCTGCGCGGCAGCCAGTCCGATCTGCTTTATACCGTGCAGATCGACCGTCGCCCCGCGCTGCTTTATTGCCTCTTCGAGCACCAGAGCATGCCCGATGCCTGGATGCCCTTGCGCCTGCTGCGCTACATCCTCGGCATATGGGAGCAGTACCGCAAGCAGAACCCGCTGGCCCGGAAGCTGCCACCCGTTCTGCCGCTGGTGCTTTTCCAGGGCGGCACCACCTGGACCGCCGACCTTTCGCTGAGCGGATTGATCGATATTCCCGCCGGACTCGAACCCTACCAACCCGAATTCCGGCACCTGCTTGTCGATCTCAACGACATCCAAGCCGATGATCTTAAAGGCACACTGCTTGTCAGAGCTTGCCTGCTTGCCTTTAAGGTCAGTCGCCAGGGGATGCGCAACGAATTGTCCCGCATGATCGAATTGCTTGCAGAACTCACACGACAGAACAGCAGCCTGTCGATGATCCGAACGCTGCTACAGTACATTTGCGCCGTTGACAATGATGCCGATATTGCAGACTATATGAGACAGGCAAAGGCGATTAGCGCGCCCGCCCTGGAGGAGGAACTTATGACCATCGCAGAACAACTCAGAAAATAAGGACGCCAGCAAGGCATGCAGCAGGGGATGCAACAGGAGGCCGCAAAGACCCTGCTCAAGATTCTCACCAAGCGATTCGGGGGTATCTCCCAAGCGATACGGGATCAGATCAGCAAGGCAGGCAGCAGTCAGCTTGAAACCTGGATTGATGCATCACTCGACGCGCAGAGCGTCGAGCAGGTCTTCAACTGATTGGCATGGATGTTCAAATAACGATGGAGAAGATTTTGTAGAGACAGACATTTTTATAATTTAATGCGTTAACGCGCAGTTGAGCTTCTTCTGAAAACCGGCAAACTTTCAACTTACGAAGCGAGACTCGCGGAGACGCGCCCGATATGGGCGCGGCTCCACGGTCTTGTGTTTCGTAAGTGGGGCTTGCCGGTCCCTCAGAAGAGGCATGAGCTTTGGAGTTCGCGCCCTCTTTTTCCGGCACGGACTCCCTTGGGGAGCGGAGTCCATGCGAGTGCTTTTCATAACGGATGATTTTGGCGGGGCCAGCCTATGCGCCCGACTGCATCACGAGGGGCATGCCGTCCGCGCGCATGTCGGCAATCCCGGCTACCGGCGCACGCTGGATGGCTGGATACCCAAAATCAGCGAACTCGACGAGGGGCTGGATTGGGTCGGTAAGGCGGGACTGGTTGTCTGTGATGACAATGGCTTTGGTGAACTGGCCGACAGCCTGCGCACGCGCGGATACTCCGTGGTGGGCGGCAGTGCAGGCGGCGACCTGCTCGAAGACGACCGCGAGCATGCCCAGAAGGTCTTTGCCGCGCACGGGCTCGCCCCCATTCCCTCCTACACGTTTGCATCCGCCCCGGAAGCGGCGAAGTTCATCAAGGCAAATCCCGCCGAATGGGTCATCAAGCGCAACGGGCATGCCGACAAGACCGCCTGCTATGTCGGGCGGCTTCCCGACGGGCGCGACACCCTTGACCTGTTGCGTAACGACACCGGAGAGAAAACCTGCCGCTATGTGCTTCAGAAGCGGATCAACGGTATCGAGATCGGGGTTGGCCGCTACTTCAACGGACGCGATTGGGTGGGTCCCATCAAACTCAACATCGAGCACAAGAAACTCTTTCCCGGTGACATCGGCCCGAAAACCTGCGAGATGGGAACCCTGCTCTGGTACACGGACAACGAGCAGAACCGGCTCTTCCGCGAAGTGCTTGCCCCGCTGCGACCCTACCTGCAACAGGTTGGCTTCAAGGGCGACGTTGACATCAACTGCATGGTCAACGCGGAGGGAGCCTGGCCGATGGAAGCCACCACGCATTGATTGGCACGGCGGCTGTTGCTGCGGTTCCAGAATTGGCAGCACTATCAATCGCCTACATTGCCACCATGTGGCTCGGCCACTTGCATCTATCTTCCGGTATCCGCCATATCGGGGCCTACATCGAGTCGCAAATCGAGCCCAAACTGGAAGGACTGAACTGGGAACGCACATGGCGGAGGCCGTATCGGAAAACGAATGCCAATCGCTCTTTCTTTAAGCGTTTTCGCATCGCGCTTTCCTCAAATTACGGAATTTTCAGCACTATTGCTTTCGTCTCATCGGTTGCTTTCCTATTTGTAAACCATTCGATGAGTCGCATCCGGATCGCGGCCAATCTGGCACTGATGGTATTAACCTGCCTATGGCTCTTGCGAGTCATTATGAAGGCAGTTAATCACCCACTTCGGGGCACGACATTTCTGATTGTAAACAGATCGTTCCCTGTATCGCCCCCTGAAGATCATAACCGTGGACGTAGTATATGGAAACATATTGGCAATAATAAATCGAAAGGCTGCAACGACCAATGAGTACTGATAAGAACGAGAATCGAACAAAAATCAAATTTAATCAGGATTTTCTGACCCAGATTCCGGAATGGGAACAGGAATACAAAGAACCGATGAACTGCCGAGCGGACATCGGAGCGAAACACCAGCATGAGGAGCGATCTTTATTGGAGAACCTTAAATGGCTGTAAAACCGAGTCTGTATCCGCCCATCCAAGTCGAACTACGCCCATCCACAATGCTTCCGGACGAAATTGGTTTATTCGCTGTGCGAAGAATAAAATGAGGGGCCATCATAGCCCGAAGCGACGTATTTCAAGATGATGTGTTTATTTCGTGGGACGATTGGTCGAAGCGGGACTGGCTTGGGATTGAGGCGATCAAGTCGTTGAAGGATTATTCGGGGACGAGCCGATCCGGGCGATTCATGGCATGGCTGCTGCGCCAGAGTGATCCGGTGGCCTGCATCCTGCTCTCGATCAGGTTCGATCCCTTTATCGTGACCGTCTATCTGCGGCAGGGGGCCTTCGGCGGGATGACGCGGCGCGACTGGAAAATCTTCCTCTTGAGCTGGCTGATCGCCAATGCCTGGTGGTCCGCGGTCTGCTTCACCGGCCTCTTCGCCGTGCAATGGCTACGGGCGTGGATGAGAGGGTGAGGATTCCAAATGCTTCAGGCATATACCAGGCGGCGCCCCTTTGCCGGAGGAACGTGATCGCCGAAGGATTCGGCGGTTTCGACCCATAGACGGATAGCATCATGAGCATTGCGCAAGGCTTCCTCTTGCGTGTTTCCATGCGCGGCACATCCAGGCAACTCGGGTACATCGGCGATAAATGCGTTATCGGCATCGCTCCAATACAAGATAATCTCATAACGGTCCATCACGAATCCCCCGCGAGTTTATATTTAACGATGATGTCTCTCACTTGGCGAACCTGATAGGGTTTTGCCGATTTGCCATCCCGCTGAAGGTTTGGTTTTTCCTCCACGCCTGCAAGCCTGAATATGTTATGACTTCCGCGAGTTCGTCTCTCGAATCCCAATCGCTCAAGTAGATTGCATAAATCATCGAACGGAATCGCGGCATCAGCGTTTCCGCTCAGGATCTGAAAGATAAGTTTATCCCACTTGCTCACGCCCCCAATGTACGTTATTCCGTTACAGAAGCGCAAACGTTTTCTCAATGTCGTTTCGATAAGTTCGACCTTTTTATCGTGACGGCCTACCTGCGGCAAGGAGCCTTCGGTGGCATGACGCGCCGCGACTGGCGCATCTTCCTCCTGAGCTGGCTGATCGGCAATGCCTAGTGGTCCGTCGCCTGCTTCACCACCTCTCCGCCGTTCAATGGCTGTGGGCGTGGGTGAGCTGATCAATGTCGATTTTGCCAGTAGCCCGGCTTGCGATGCATGTGGGCGATTGCCCAGACATTGATCGTCTCCGCATCAATGGTGTAAAGCACCTTGTATGGAAATTTGGGTATGTAGGCCTTGTAAATGCCGTCTTCCTCATGTGGAAACCAGAATGGATGGCCTCCTATCTTGTCAACGGTTTGGCGAAGCGCATTTTTAAACCGGTCGCCCAGCCCCGGCAATTGAAGGTCATACCATTCTATGGCGTCATCCAGATCGTATTTCGCGAGTTCGTGAAAGCGGATGCGCATTATCCGAGCACCGTATCGTAATCAAGCATCCTGGTCCGGCCCTGTTTTACCGACTCCATTCGCTCCCGAACTTCGGTTAGCCATGCCCGCCGTACGGATGCGTCTTCATAGTCGATGCTGGCCAGCACGATTTCCGCGAACTCGACGCGCTGCGCAGCGGGCAGTGCTAGTGCTTTTTCTAGCAACATGGATTCCATCGCATACCACCTTCGGTTACACGTCATAGTGAGGATCTTATCATCCCTTAATCCGTCGCACATCTCAATCAAATTCGGTCCCTTTATCGTGACGGCCTACCTGCGGCAGGGTGCCTTCGGCGGCATGACGCGACGCGACTAATCAGATCCGCCGCCGCCCATGGCGGTGAAGAAGGCGACGGTGTCGGCGAGGCGCTGTGCCTGGGCGTTGATCGTCTCGGTGCGGATGGTTTCGGCCCGCTGTCTGGCGGCCAGCACCTCAAGATCGCTGGCCGCGCCGAGTGCCTGTCGCCGCTGCATGAGGGCGAGCGCCTCTGTCGCGGCAGTTTGCGCCGCGGTTTGCGCCGTGAGGACGTCGCGGTTGTGCTCAAGCGCACGCAGCACATCGGCGACCTCGCGAAAGGCCTGCAGGACGGTCTGGCGGTAGTGGGCCGCCGCCGCGTCGAAACCGGCTTCGGCGGCACGGGCCTGTGACCGCCGTCCGCGGCTGAAGAGCGGCTGGACCAACTGGCCGGCGAGTCCCCAGACCAGGGTGCCGGGACTGAACAGCTTGTCCGCATCTAGGGATTGTGAACCGATATCCGCCCCGATCACAAGCTGCGGATAAAGTCGCGCGATTGCCACGGCGTGCTCGGCGACGGATGCCTGCAGCAGGGCCTCGGCGGCACGGATATCCGGCCGACGGCGCACCCATTCGGACGGCATCTGCAAGGGCAATTCCGGCGGCAGGGTGAAATCGTCCAGCGTGAATGCCGGCAGGCCCGCTTCGGACGGCACGGTCCCGGCCAGTTCCGCCAGCAGGTGCGAGGCCTGGTCCCGTGCCTGGCGTAGCACGGGGATGGCCGCCTCCGCCTGTGCCGCCTGCTCCTGCAATGCCAGCACGTCGCGATCCGATGCCGCCCCAAGCTCGCGCTGCCGTCGTGTCAACGCGAGCTGCCCGGTCAAGGCTTCCAGCACACGGGCTGATGTCTCGATGCGAGCGGTCCATTTCGCCTGTGTGATTGCCGTTGCCGCCACGCTGGAGACCAGCATCAGGCGCGCCTGCTCAAGCTGCCACTGCCGGTGCGTGGTTTGGGCGGCCAGGGCGTCGAGCGCCCGGCGGTTGCCGCCGAACAGGTCGGCGTCGTAATGCAGGCTGACCGAGGCGCCATAGCGGCTGCAGGTGCTCTCGGCGCCGGGCTGGCCATTGGCGGCTCCGGTGAAGCGGCGGCGAGATGCGCCGAGGGCGGCATCGACCTGCGGGTAGCGTGTGTCGCCTGACCGCGCGGCGTAAGTGTGCTGCGCCTGCCGAAGGGTCGCGTGCGCGGCTTCGAGCGTGGGACTGGCCAGCAGGGCCTGTTCGATGAGGGCATCGAGTTTCGCGCTACCGAAGGCCTGCCACCATGACGGCGCGACGGTTGCCCCTTCCACTAGGCGCTGGGTATCGCCGCCGCCTGTCTGCATCGGTGAAGCGGTATAGCCGGTAACGGCGGGCGCCGGCGGGGTTTTGTAATCGGGCGTTGTGGCGCAGCCGCCAGCCAGCAGGATGATGCCAATCCACTTTTTCATTCGAATCCCTTCCCTTCTCCGGCCTCTTCCTCCGTAAGCCCGTCACGGATGTGATAGATGCGCTTGAAGGTCGGAATGATCTTCTCGTCGTGCGTGACCACGATGACGGCGGTGTCGTACTGCCGGGCCATCCGG
>Ga0100393_10006029_pt1 | contig 10867 bp, 12 predicted proteins | sample CryGeymeta201517_FD_81546 | JGI IMG/M metagenome (GOLD analysis project Ga0100393, IMG submission 81546) | Groundwater microbial communities from Crystal Geyser aquifers in Utah, USA - Crystal Geyser metaG 2015-17 | ecosystem: Environmental > Aquatic > Deep subsurface > Groundwater | place... | reverse complement strand
TTCCAAAATTCGTTGAGGACAATATAGATAAATGGAAAGGTAAGAAAGTTGCCATGTTTTGCACGGGCGGTATACGCTGTGAAAAATCAACTTCACATATGCGCCACCTTGGTTTTGATGATGTATACCACCTAAAAGGCGGCATTCTAAAATATATTGAAGAAACACCAGAAGAGAAAAGTCTTTGGGACGGTGGATGTTATGTATTTGATCACCGTGTTGTTGTAAAACACGGCCTAGAACTGACGGATTATAAAACGTGCGGTGCCTGTCGTGAACCCATTTCAGCAAAAGACAGAGAGTCTGACCTGTATGAACATGGTGTTTCTTGTCCATTTTGCCACGGAAAACGTACGGAAAAACAGTTAAAAACAGCGCGTGATCGCCAATTTCAAATCAATCTTGCTAAACAACGCGGCAAAAAACATATGGGCGCTGCTATACGTTCAAATCAATAGCCCCTATACAAATAAATAAAATGCGCGCACACTGTAAATAGGTGTTTTTTTACTTGTCTTTACTATGACTCAATCAGAATTCATTGGTTCTTCTATGCGAGATGCTTTTGAAAAAGCAAAAAAGGTACTGGGTGACGATGCCTATATTATCAAATCAGAGCAGACAGAAAAGGGTGTTAAAATTTTTGCAGAAAAATATGATGAGGAACCTTTTCTATCAACACCTAGTCTATATTTTAGCAAAGAGCCTGAAACAAATATTCAACACAAACCAATTTTAATCAAAGATCTTCCAAAACAAAACACACAAAAACCACTAAGCACAGCAAGAACGCCAGACCCAATCACGCTAATCAAACATATTGTAAGCATCTGCGACAAACATAGCTTAAATCATGATTTTTGCGATTCATGGATTGATCTTTTAGCTAAAAATTTTTCAAATAATGAGAATGTAATAGAAGAAACATTATCAAAACTTATTAAATTTGACCCCGTGTGGATTCATACATTAAAACCTGAAATTCCCGTAACTTTTGTAGGGCCATATGGTTCTGGAAAAACAGCTTTTATTGGAAAAATTGCCGTTGTATTAAAAACGTTAGATCATGATATTCGCGTAATTACACTAGATGAAAAAGCGGGGGCATTCCATCAACTTAAAACATATATGGATATGCTAGAAGTGCCAATCGAACAAGGAATTGAACACTATTTAAAAGAAAAAGACACAGCTCTTAAGAATAATCAAATCCTTTTAGTAGATACACCTGGCATTGATATCTTACAAAAAGATGGACAAGAATATTTATTCAAATTATCCAAACAGATAAAAGCGCCCTTAACACTTGTGTTACCCAATGACATGGAGGCAAATTTAAGAAGCGAAATTGCCACTGAATTTGCTGAGTATAATACGCAATATTTAATTGGCACACGCTTTGATATCTGCACAAATTACGGGACATTTTTTAATTGCGCACATAAAAACAAGCTAACACCCGTTCTGTATAGCAATACGCCAACTATCAGCACACCACCAAATGTTTTATCTGCTGAAAGTACGTTAATTCTTCTTGAGGAATAAACTCAAAACCATTACGTCTTTTTTTTCTCTTTCATAGCATCTGTTCAACAGTATCTACTGAAAATTATCTCAGAACAATCTACTTATTCATCTTTCAAGATCACGGTATATTTCATCCCAACCTGGGGGAGGAGGTATAAGCCGGTGACAATATATCACCAGCTCCATCTGCATGTTTTACATCTTTTGAGTCAGCATGACTATCATCCTCACTACTAGACTCAAGTTCTCCTGATGCCTCTGAAGATCCAGATTGAGGTTTTACTGCTGGATAACTGACAACATCTTGAAAGCTGAGATCAGCAATTACGCTATGTTGCGTTTTGTACAGGATAGGAAAACACCCTGGTTAGAAATTGAATTGCCATGATACCCTTTTTATATTCTGTATCACGTTCAAACTTCTCTAAATTAATACGATAAACTTGATACCTATGCATTCAGTGCACACGATCTATTATTGAATTACGTAATAGTTGCTGACCACAGAGAAAATGATTTGGCCATCTATTTGAATCAGGAATTTCACCTTTGGGATATACAGATCAAAATAGGATTGGGTTTTGTTGTTCAATGACATTAAACCCTGATAACGGCAATTGATTAAGTATAGCCTTTTCAGACAACGAAACTATACCGTGTTGCTTTCGAAGAAATTATTCATTTCAGGTGTTATCTTACTGCGCTGATATAACGCCTGTTATTGAAACCAAAAATAGACGAAACATTTTTTTTTCATACATACCACAATTATTAAATACCACTTCATCAGCATATCATGATACATACATCAGTCTATAAAAAATATTGCAGTCTAACTTGCATCCAAGCAAGATTAGACATTTAAGATCAGAAGGTTTACCATAAACAATAAGTTGCAAAATATTTTTCACACAAGGAGAAAACAAATGAAAAAAAGTTTATATATTGCACTAATGGCGACACAAACATATGCGTTTACAGATGCTTTAACAGGTTTTTATGTTGGTGGAAGTGCAGGCACAGAAGGACGATCCACACAGTTTAATGATAAAAACGCTGGCGCCAACAATGAATATAACAAGTACAAAGTTGGTCAAGCATTTGGTCTACACACGGGGTACGGAAAGTTATTGCAAGAAAACTTCTACCTAGGAGGTGAAGTGTACCTCTATGCAACACCAAAACATAAAGCGACAAAAACCATCAATCAAAACCTAGCAACAGCAGATCGTGTAGAATATAAGCGAGGTGTTGTTTTTGGTATCACACCAAAACTTGGTCACGTATTTTCTGAAAAAACAATGGCTTATGCAAAATTGGGCATTGAATTCAGTAAAGATACAGCCAGCTATATTAATGGTATAAATGGCGAAAAACTTGCCAATGTGTCAAAAACAGTTCCTGCATTTGCACCAGGTTTTGGTCTAGAACATCACTTTGACAATAAGCTTATCGGCGGTATTGAATATAGCTATTCAATAAGTAAGAAGTTCAACAAAGTATTTGCAAATGATACGGCACGTACCCTTGAAGCACAACGTAAATCACACCATGTAATGTTCCGCTTATCATACAAGATATAGCTTTAGACTTGCACAATATCTTTTAACAAGTTAATATGATCTTGTTCACAAAAAAACAAGTGATTAGGAATGAAATTAAAATATATTGTGCTATCTATATCTGCGCTACCCTTAACTTCATGCATGACACGCTATGAGGACGTAAAAAAAGAGCACGTATTTGAAGCACCTTCTTTAATAGATATGTCTAGTTATAAAATTAAAAATAGAATTTTATCTGCGGCGAAATCATTAAAATGGGATTGCGGAGAAGAAGGTACTGATGTTTTGCGATGTATTTATTCCGCAAGACAACATAACACAACGATTCGTATATTTTATGGTAATCAATTGTTAAAAAACAGAGCACACATTAATATACAGTATGTCTCTTCATCTGGAATGGAGAATAAAGATGATAAAATACATGTTAAATACGGAAAATGGGTAAGAAAGTTACAACAACGCATTCTTGAAGAGTTACGAAACAATAATTAATTACAAACTGGAGATCAAAATGAAATTAAAACTAGTAAGCTTACTTGCAATCTCTATTGCACTAACAACATCATGTTCAAGACATGAGACAATGACACAAGTACCAACAATGTTACTACCTGGCGCAAAAAATTTGTCTAACAACCAAGTAAAAAAAGCGATTATTAAAGCTGGTAAAGAAACAAAATGGAGCTGTGCAAGCGAAGCGCCTGGTATGATGTTGTGTGTTTACAACTCACGTAGCTCAAGCGCTACAGTTAAAGTAATCCATACAAGTGAACAGTTTACAATTCATCATGTAAGTTCCACAAACTTAAAAGAAAAACATGGAAAAATTAATCCTAAGTATAACAAATGGGTTTCAGACTTGAAGACTGCAATTATGACCAAAGTATCAGAAGTTAGTGAAGATCAAGAACCTGCAAATTCTGTATTTATAACGAACAACATTCGATAAATGATTTTATAAGCATGCACATTATCAAACCATGCTGGTATAAAAACAATATAATTAAGGGGCGTCATAGTGACAGCCCCTTAATTGCGCATGTGCCAAAAGTATTAAGGCGGCGATTAGGTGAATTTGGCTATAACGTACTCTCTGTGATGGACCTTTGCTCACCAAACAATGAATCTGACAATATGATTTGGGTTATGTCATCACGCCACGGTGACACAAACCGTATGGTACAGCTTTTTCAAAATATTACCGATAACGAACTATTATCTCCAACAAATTTTAGCATGTCAGTCCATAATGCACTGCCTGCTATGTACAGCATTAAAACAAAAAATACGTCTATGCATACAGCCGTGTCTGCTGGCATTCATAGTTTTTCTTTAGGTCTTTTAGAAGCTTATGTTCTTTGTAAAACGACAAAACAAACAATTGGGTATTTATATTATGATTTCAAATTGCATGATGTATATTCTACATTAGCAATTGATAACCAAGAAGCAATCATCATAGGTATGACGCTAGATTACACCGATGAATCTGACTTATTTTTAGAATATCAACACATAAAACAAAATGATTTTTCATTTCATCTTAACAATTTAATCAGATTTTTTTGTAACAATAATGATATATGCGAAATTTCAATGCCTTGTGGGCAGTTCACAATAAAAAAAATATAATGACAGTAGATAAAATAAGACGTATTTTTGCGACAGGGTTAAGCTTTATAATTTTCGGTTTATGTGGTTTCCTTGCTTGCCTGTTCTTATTTCCAGCGATATCACTGCTAAACAGAGCACCAGAGAAAAGACAACGCGTCGCACGCTCTACAAATAGCCGTATGTTTAAATTATTTTTAAGTGTCCTAAAGAATCTAGGTGTTTTCACAATTGATGCTAAGGCATTAAACCAATTGAAAAATTTAAAGAGCTCTATTATTATTTGCAACCACCCAACACTGATTGATGTTGTTATTATCATGGCTTATTTAAAGGGTATTCAGTGTGTTGTTAAAAAGGCGTTATGGAATAATCTTTTTTTAGGCGTTGCTGTTAGAAGTGCACGCTATATCCCTAACGATATAGAACCTGATCTTTTTTTAGATATTGTGAAAAAACACCTTGAAAACGGAGAAAATATTCTTATATTTCCAGAGGGCACCAGAACGGAACCAAACCAACCTATTAAACTACAGCGCAGTGTTGGAAACTTAGCGTTATTTACAAATGCTAATATTCAATCAATTTTTATAAATTGTAGCCCAGTAACGCTGACAAAAGGAGACAAATGGTATAACATACCTGATAAGGCCGCTGTTTTTCAGGTTGAAATAGGCCCCTTATTTAAAGTTTCGGATTATCAAGGTGATAAGCCACGCTCTATTCGTGTGCGCCAGTTAACAGCAGACATGCAGAAGTATTATAATGAAAGGCTTGGTTATGAATAACCTAGAAAAAGAAATCAAACAAGAAATTATTAACACACTCAACTTAGAAGATGTTTCAGTAGACGATATTGAAACAACAGAACCTTTATTTGGAGAGGGACTTGGTTTAGATTCTATAGACGCTTTAGAAATTGGTATTATGTTAAAAAAGAAGTACAATATTACTGTTAAAGAACAGGATGATGATATTAAAAAACATTTTTATTCGGTGGAAACATTAGCGCATTTTATTAAGTCAGAAGCATAAGGATTATGGCTATGAATAAAGAAGAAATTTACTCAAAAATTACAGAATATCTTTTAGAGTACTTTGAAATCCCGTTAGAGGATATTACCCCTGAATCTAATTTTTATACAGATTTAGATTTAGATTCTATTGATGCTGTTGATTTGATTGTAAAACTACAAGAAATCACTAACAAGCAAATTGACCCTAATGATTTCAAGACAATTAGAACAGTTCAAGATGTCGTCGATCACGTACACAAGTTGATTCATGGTTAAGAAACTTCTTAATTGTTTATTATCAGTTATGCCATTCACGTATGTTCTATGGGTGTATCTATTTAAAGACACACCGTGGATTTATTTCGTGACGTTAACTTTTGCTGTGTTCGTGCTTTTGAAAAACTTACTAGCTCCAAATAAAAAATTGCGGACACTGATTTGGGTAGTGCAAACACTCTTTATTTTAATATGTTCCGTTATTATTTTTATTTTCAATGCAACACAACTGCCGTATTTATATCCTGTTATTATTAATTTATCGATCGCTCTTAGCTTTATGTATACACTTTACAAACCACCCTATATGATTGAAACTTTTATGCGGCTGCGCAAAGAAAGTCTTACACAAGATGAGGTCTCATATGCAAAAAGACTCACAATCATCTGGTTTATCTTCAGCATTTTCAATGCGTGCGTATCTTTATGGACTTTATCAATAAGTATGAATTTTTGGATGTTATACAATGGTTTAATAGCCTATATTCTAATGGGGGTTCTGTTACTTTCTGGCTTTGCATATCCCTATATAAAGAAAAAGTATGATTAATAGTATTGTTCAAAATTTAAGTGCTATTTTAGGTCCACAATATGTCGACCTACTGCATAAAATAAGATCAACAATTAAAGATTCTAATCACGTAATTCTGTATAGTGAGGATCGTTGTTTCTTTCTAACAGCGCTATTGGCAACCTTTAGCTTGAAAAAAGAAGTTTTCCTACCACACTGCAAAGCAAAGCAATTCATAACCTCAATCACACAAAAAAGCGACTTTTTTTTAACGGATACAACGCTATTAAACAACTTAAACCCTAGTGAACTGCAGCCAATAAACCCAGACGAGACATCTCTTATTTTCTACACATCCGGATCCACAGGGACACCAAAAGAAGTACACAAAACACTTTTTCAGCTGGAAACGGAAATAAAATGTTTAATGGATACCTTTGATTTATCGCATGCAGAAAAATTCATATCAACAGTGCCTCATTATCATATATACGGGTTACTATTTTCAGTTTTATTACCGCTGTATTTAGAAAAAAAAATCTTAAACCCAACGCTCGTTTTATGGGGTGAAATTTTCTCGCACATGAAACAAAATGATGTACTGATAACCAGCCCCTCACATTTATCACGCCTAGAAGAAGAATCTTTACACAAGCCATCCTATGTATTTTCATCAAGTGCCCCACTCTCTTTTCAAGATGCGCAAAAAACAAAAACCTTGCTCGGCACCCTACCCGTTGAAATTTATGGTAGTACAGAAACTGGTGGTATTGCATACCGCCAGCAACAAGATAACTCGGGAAAATGTACACCTTTTAAAGGTATTGAGATAACGCTTGCTGAGGATGATTGTCTTCATATTACTTCTCCATATCTTGACACCCCCTACCAAACACAAGACCGAGTCACCATACACAGTGACAACACCTTCAATTTACTTGGCCGAAACGATCGCATTATAAAGGTAGAAGGAAAGCGCGTTTGTTTGACTGAAATTGAGCAAAAATTAAAACTACACCCATCTATACAAGACTGCGCAATTTTACCTATACTTAAGGAAAAACGTGATATTTTAGGCGCTTTTATCACGTTAACACAAGAAGGTGTTAATCATTTTAAGGTGATGAAGAAACATCTGTTTATTAATGATCTTAAGCAACACTTACGTCTCTATTTTGACATTGTCCTTATACCAAGACAATGGAAAATTGAAACAACAATACCAGAAAATAGCACTGGAAAACGGAGCGTCTCTGCTCTACAAAAAATATTTAAAGAAAGTAAAGAATGAGCCCACTATTTCCTGAAGTTCTGAATAACAACATAGTAGGACATAAGGCTACCTTAGATATCTCTATACCTAAAGACTTATTTTATTTTAAAGGCCATTTTCCTGAAAGCCCTATCCTACCAGGCATTACACAAGTACATTGGGCCGTGCACTATGCAAAAGATTGTTTTAATATTTCTGGCATCATCACACGCTGCCCCTCTATAAAATTCACAGATCTGATAAAACCTGGCATAACATTGAAACTAATCCTTGAAATTTTCCCTAAGGATTCTTATATAACGTATGAGTACAAAAATGATGAGCAAACGTATTCAACTGGTCGTCTATATTATAAATAAGGGATCAAAATCATGCAGCGCATATGTGCTTTAATTCCAACCTATAATCATTACAAAGCCCTAAAAGGGGTTGTTGAAAAGATTCTAGATTTTGATATCGATATTTTAATTGTCGACGATGGTAGCAACCAAGAAACAAAAAGCATCATTAAATCTATTACAAAACAATACCCCAAAATTATGTATCTTTGTCTGACAACAAACCAAGGTAAAGGTGGTGCGTGCATTGCAGGATTTAAATATTTAGATCATAAAGGCTATACGCATGCTTTTCAAATTGATGCTGACCGCCAACATGACTTATCTGCTATTTCAAACTTTTTAGATATTTCAAAAGCCAACCCAACCGCTTTAATTAGCGGAAAACCCTTGTATAATAAAAGCATACCTTTAGGCCGTAGAATGGGCAGATGGTTTACGCATATTTGGGTGTTTATTGAAACATGGTCTTTTCGCATAACAGACAGCATGTGCGGCTTTAGAATTTATCCATTAAAACCGGTACTGAACATTTTACAAACGTCACATACTGGCAAACGGATGGATTTTGATACAGAAATTATGGTCAGGCTTTTTTGGAAAGCGACCCCTACTCTGATGGTTCCAGTTAAAGTAATTTATCCAAAAGATAACACATCCAACTTCAGGTTATTACAAGATAATTGGTTGATCACAAAAATGCATACACGTTTAGTGATTACTATGATTTTTAATATTATATCCGTATTCAAAAACAGACCAAATTATAAAATTTTAAACAGATCTTTTGATAGTATGAACTGGGCGTCACTAGAAGAGCGAGGCACCTTAATAGGTATGTTTTTCATTTCAATAATTTACAAACTGTTTGGGCGTATGCTATGTCAATTTATTGGCTGGCCGCTTGTTTTCTATTATTATTTAGCGGGAACAGAGCAAAGAAATGCCTCTAAAAACTTTCTACAAAAAGTATTTGTAATTCAAGGCAAAAATCAACAGCCAACATTTAAAAATAGCATGTGTCATTTTATGAATTTTTTTAATATGGCTCTCGATAAGTTTTCGGCTTGGATCGGGCATTCTTCCATTAAAGATGTCTCACAAAACGGTCTCACACATTTCAAAAACATCGCATCAAATAAAGGCGGGATTATACTGGTTAGCCATATTGGTAACATGGAATTTTGCCGCGCTGTTTCAGGCATAGATCATCAAAAACGTTTCCACATTTTAATGCATACCAAAAATTCTAAACGCTACAATCAAATGCTTAAATTTTTCAACCCTGATATAAAAATTAATATGATTGAGGTCACAGAAGTTGGTGCTGAAACAATTATCTTTTTAAAAGACCGTGTTGAGGCTGGTGACTTTGTGGTGATCGCAGCCGATCGTTTTCCGGTAACTGGCAATAAACGTATAAGCTATGTACCCTTCTTAGGTGAAGATGCAGCTTTTTCGCAAGGGCCCTATATTTTAGCGTCTTTATTAGAGTGCCCCGTATATGCAGCAGCTGCCATAAAGGAAAACAAACAATACTCAGTAAGTGTAGATCTTTTTTCTGAACGCATTAAACTAGACCGCAAAAACCGAACAGCGCAATTGCAAACGTACGCAAAACAATACGCACAATACTTAGAAAAACTGGCATTGAAATACCCATATCAATGGTACAATTTTTTTGATTTTTGGCAAAAACTGTAAAATAGAAAAATGGGGATTTTTATGAAAACAATCGAAATAGATCATCAGCATGGCCTAACGATAGAACATTTAGGGTTGATTGCAAAAAAAGAAGCAACACTAAAATTAAACACCGACAGAGATTTTGAAACGTTAATTCAAAAAGGCGCTGATTACTTAAAAAATGAATTACATAACGAAGGCTATATTTACGGTGTAACCACTGGATACGGGGATAATGTAACGCGTTCTGTTCCCATAGAATACGTACACGAGCTTCCAAAACACTTAATGCGCTTTCATGGTTGTGGCATGGGAACATTTTTAACGCCTAAACAAACACGATGTGTGTTAGCCGTCCGATTAGCTTCTTTATGCAAAGGTTTTTCAGGTGTAAATTTTGAACTTTTAAAACGTTTAGAACAGTTGTTAGCTTTAGATATTTTACCAATGATCCCTAGTGAAGGTTCTGTTGGTGCAAGTGGCGATTTAACACCCCTTTCTTATATTGCAGCCGTTTTATATGGAGAGCGAACCGTTTGGTACAATGGCAAAGAGTGCCCATCTATAGATGTCTTAAATGAACATAATATTACACCTTACACCCTACAACCAAAAGAAGCCTTAGCCATTATGAATGGAACGGCTGTCATGGCAGCCCTTGCGAGTGAAGCTTATTTACGCGCAGAATATTTGGTTGAAATATCCTCAAGATTAACGGCATTAACCTGTATTGCACTAGAAGGGAACCCTATTCATTTTGATGATGTTTTATTTTCGGCAAAACCCCATAAAGGGCCAGCACAAGTTGCATCATTTATAAGCAGAGATCTTAAAAATGTGCCAGAGCACTTTCCAACACATCGCCTGCAAGATAGATATTCAACGCGTTGTGCCCCACATGTTATTGGCGTGCTAGCAGATTTTCTACCCCAGTTTAAAGAAACTATTGAGACTGAAATAAATTCTGCCTGTGACAACCCATTAATAGATTTAACAGGTAAGGAACCACGCATTTTATCCGGTGGTCATTTTTATGGTGGGCACATTGCCTTTGTTGCTGA
>Ga0100393_10006017_pt1 | contig 10878 bp, 9 predicted proteins | sample CryGeymeta201517_FD_81546 | JGI IMG/M metagenome (GOLD analysis project Ga0100393, IMG submission 81546) | Groundwater microbial communities from Crystal Geyser aquifers in Utah, USA - Crystal Geyser metaG 2015-17 | ecosystem: Environmental > Aquatic > Deep subsurface > Groundwater | place: USA... | reverse complement strand
TCATCATCATCATTGTCATCATTACTGTATTCGTCAAAATCGAAATCAAACGCATCGTCCCATTCGGCCAGCACAGCAGAATTGTCTTTGGTTTCGGCAATGTCTTCTTCCTCATGTTCTGTTCCATCCTTCATGTCCAAAGAATATCGCATTTGGGCAAAAGCTGCAGGTAGGGGAGTCAATTTGGCGGATGGGGCATCCAAATCGTATTCCGCCGCCTGGGCGACACCGAATTGAACCGATTTGGAGTGAGAGCATTTGTGAGTGATGGCATTGGTATCGTCTTCGGGAGATCCTCGAGGTGTTGAAAAGCCTTGAGAACTCGTGTGATTAGCAGTATTACTTGGGTGCTGGGGTGGAAAGGTTGACGGAGTTGGAGATTGCATCAAGGAAACAGCTGTTGGCATGAGAATACGAGCATGAACCGGTACTGTTCGGTTTGGCTTGGAATGGGATAAACTGATTGTATGGATTGAAGTTTGCATGAAAAAAGTGTTAGCAAATCAATCATTGAAATTCAACGTCAAATTCAATCTGTGCAATCAAAACCAATACTCAATACCGTACCAACTCTTGGTAGGAGCGGCTCGTCTGGCCGACCAACTTTCCTGTTTCCGCAGAACTTCCAGATTCGTACTATTGGTACCATAACACCGTTTCCAATATTCCTGGGCTCGTTGTGTGGGTGACAAGCCTTCTGGTATTTTCATACTGTCATCTTCATCGGACGACGATGACGAATCATAATTGCAAGAACCATTCGCACAACCACTAGCACCACCATTAGCACCACTGATACTATTCCTAGTCGTACGAGGTCGACGAGGACGACGTCTCTTGGTAGAATAATTCGGTCGAACTTTCGATCCTGCTCGTTTGGCTGCCACGACAAGTGGAGCTGGAGCTGTTACAGGTGGTGTCAATGTAATCATTACGACGTCATTATATTTGTTTGCATTGGCAGCACTTTCGTCTTCATCGGTAGTTGAAAGCAAATTTCGCGGCGTCAATGGCTCATCATCTACACCGTGGTGATTACTAGGATCTATCGTGTATGTAATGGTCGGAGAGTGCCGTTGTACTAGCGGCGGTGGCATTGGTGATGATATTGTTGTTGTCGCAAGATTGGTATTGGCAATATACGTAGAAGAAGGCGATAAGGGAGGACAGAGAGTTGTCGTAGTCGTCGTTTGATTGCCTTGTTTTTGCTGCGGCTTCTTTTTCTTTTTGGAGGAACTGAGCGGAGAAGTCATTATAGAACTACCAGCGCAACTAATGAATGGCTTACTTTCCAACATAGCAGTGGAAGCCTCGGGATGGTTGTTTTCGAGTCCGTCCATACGGCGACTCAAGGAAAATCCCAGACCACCATCATCAACATTATGCTCATTGTTTTCGTGAAATTGGTACTGATGTTGCGGCTGACGACCTCGAATAGACCGTCTTGGTGTTAACCTAGGAGACGGGGACTTGTGGCTTCGCAATGAAGGGATACTTTGTAGCGTGGCGTTGTCTACCATGGTCAACTTAGAAAGAAATTGGATGTAATGACTACTGCAGGAAAACTGAGAGACGAGTAGACTACTATTAGTAAAAGTTGTTGTTGCTTTTGAGAGGGTGCATTGGCCGATTGGCTGATAGATTTACTGTATTATTATTTATTTATTGTTGGTTGGTCCAAATTTTTGTGGCGCGAAAACTTGTCGGTTAGCGTAGCGTCCACTAAATAACGGATCAATATCAATAATATGTCCGGGTGGATTTGACTGACCAAGGCTACGCCCATAGACGAGGCCACTACTACTAATAGTAGTACAACCAACATCTTCTTAATAAAGGTTTACAAGTGCATACTACATTTATTCAAGATGAAAATAAATAATAATACAGTGTACTACTAGTACGTACACACAGGCTTTAAAAACAACCAAAACCATTAGCTAGCTAGCTAGTAGCTAGCCTATGAGCAACGTCTGAATGGAACGAGCTGGAATGGATCCAGTGACAATCAATCTTCCATTATCGCGAACAGCGTAATTGGCAGCACTGAGAGCCTCGTTGAGAATGACCACTGTTTTTGCCGCCTCGCCATTGGGCGTCTGAAAGGCGCCCATTTGCAAAAAGGGCCAACCAGTGGTCATGCACACTCTGTTGTCGTCACCAGTCTCGTCGTCGGCATAGTAGGTCGAGGAAATCTCGGTCGTTGTCTCGTTGTAAACAAATTCGGAAATGTCACTGTCGCAAGGACCAATGCCAACCTGCGCTCCACCCCGGGGACCATAAGCGCCACCATCGTTGTGTAGTGCCTCGAGAATGAGACATTTGCCTTTGTGCACACCATTGTTCAGACGGAAGTTGGTAAAGTTCTCGTATTTGACCAGATCAAAATTGGCAGCTTTTTCCTCATCGTCACAGGATACCAAGACCACTCCCAATAAATCCAGGTGTAGGTTATTGCTGAAACACGACGTAGTGGGCTTTCCCAACCAATCGTGACCATGCACCTGGAGTTGACGGGAATCGGCATCCCATTGAAATGACTGACGTGTCGATCCTTCGCAAGGCCACAAGGTCAATTCGACATCAGGTTGGGCCAGTCCATTCTCACCTCCACCTGGTACAGTTTGTCCCATGGGTCGAAAAGTCTGACTTCCGTCATTGGATTCAGCACTGCTTGCCAGTGCCATGACAGCACGGGAACCAGGTCGAACGTATCGTGATATATGGCCCATGTAATAGTACATGGGTTGTACGGCAACGCCAACTTCCAAATACTTTGCAGGAAAGCCCAAGGCATTCAATTCTGCCAGTGTACGACCGTCGCCGTTATTGGGACCAAAGATGGCAGATGCATTGGTCTTTTCCCACTCCATAAGAGATGGGAAGTCCTTGGAAGCGTTTTTGGCACGATGTGGTACGGCCAGAAGAGAGGAATCGCATAGATTGCCCAAGTGGTTGGGACCGCCCTGAGAATCGAGACTGACCGGATAGGTAGACGGGAGAGGCACGCAGAAATAAAAATTGAGGCTACCTTTGGAAAAAGAAATTCCACCCCAAAAACTGAGACTTACATAAAATTCCATTCCAACCACCCGTTACTGCCTGCTGCCAAATCTGATAGAATCGTATGCGCGTAGCGCTCGGCACGAGCCCAGTAGACTTTCAGGTCGCCGCCTGCGTATCCAGTGTAGGGGCAGTGGCAGGATTCAATATTAATGAGAAAGTGCTCGGGATCAACCTTCACTCGATCCAACTCCGTCTGCAATCGATGCATATTGGGGGCTCCCAGTGCTCCATCAAGGATGCGGTTATTGCCACCAGCATACCAGTGATAGGCAAGGCCCGAAATGTAGGGAGCCGAAGCAGCTGTTGGACCCAGCAGTCCATCCGCCCAAGTGACAATGTGATCTTTATTATGATCAAAACCTACAATTTTGACATTTGGATGATCCTTTTGAAGTTGTGGACCCAAGTGATAACCCACAAAGTTTTCTTCGGTGATGGGCGTGTGAGAGCAAGCTTCCCAGGGAGCGGGAAACTCGGGTTCATTTTGCGGTGTAACGCCAAAAAAAGGTAATCCAAGAGTTTCGTCTTCAATTTGAAAACACAGACGAAAGAGGTTAGAACATTCTTTAGTTGCAAAACACTCTCGACGGAAAAAATACACGTGTATATGCTACTTACAGGCCGTGAGAAATTTGGAAAAATACAATGCCCACGCTTGAGCGTAGGGTGCTTTCTCCCCGGTTCCTTCTTTAATACAGGTTGGTGGAGTTGACCCCGTCATGCTTTGTGCATGAGTGTATCCCATCGCGAGTTCTGTTCGATTCGCAGACTTCATCCAACTGGGAGGCGACCAAGGACTGGCGTAGAGGCGCAAGGTCCCATCGAGGCCATCTTCGCTGGACCATGCTCCCTTCAATTTTGACGTTGCTCGCAAGGCCATATCGACCATTCCAGACTCAACATCATGCGTCACTTGCGTATCAAAATTTTTCAATTCAAAGTCACCATCGGTATCGTCAAAATTGTACGATTCCACGGAAAAGTCACAGGAATTCATGTGTATGCGTCCTTTGGAATAACCCAATCCTGTTTTACCAAATAGCAATTCCAATACAGCTTCCTGTCCCTCCTTATCCAAGGAATGAAAGTTCAACGAAGCAGCCTCGGTAAAGGCACCACCAAATCCTAAAATGGGAGTCTCTCGTTGAGGAAAGGCCCGCCTCGAAAAATCAACCTGAAAAATCGAGTCGGGAGCACCGAATGATGCAGAGTCTTGAGAGGTAGGCTTGGAAAAAAGTCCGGTGCGTTTAGTTTCATCGCGATAACAGGGCAACAAAGACCACTGATCGGATGGGTTTTGCATGCTGGTCTGTAGGAGCTTCACACGAGTTCCTTTGGAACCGTAATGAACGCAAAACGGACGAAACATGGTTGTGGTGGAGGTAGCATCAGTACTGGCATCAACATTCGCCTGTTCTTGTGGTCGTGACACGGGAGAAGCTTCTGGATCTCTGTTTAACAAAGTGGTAGAGTTCTTCGCAGGATATCCAAGGTACAAGGCCAAAACTGCTACCAACAAAAGGGCCATGACCAAATTGGATTTCGAGCATCGACCAAAGGTACCTCCTTTTTTTCGACTGTCATCATTTTCTTCAAAGGCATCGGATGGATTATTCGATACCCCAGTCGTTAGGGGAGTGTCTTCGTCCGGCGGCATGATTACTATTATTATTTATTTGTTGTTGCTGTTGTTGCTGCTGTGCTAGTTTGGCGCTGACTTATATTTAGTAATTAATTGTTTCTTTCTAATTATTATTTGTTTCTTTATTACCGGTAGACGACATGAGAGCAGAGAGTCGATGATACTTTCGCTCGTATTTTTGCTTTTGGATTGGAGGAGAACGCGAGAAGGAAGTTCATCAAAAATGCCACGAAGATTCAACCCAAACCTTCGCAAGGGACTCATCATTGGTCACGAACATTAGAAGATCTCGGAGTAGTCATATAATATTACGTCATACTCATGACTTATTTTCTTTTGATGACTGAACTTTGATGGCTCAAACGTGTCGTCCGTGTTCGTTGGTGTGGAGTTTTCTAGAGAATTCGAAGGACATCGACGACCTCTTCGACTCTCCACAAACCTGCTTGCTGTTGTGCACTGTACCTTCTTTTATTACTAGTCGCCTACTAGTAGTAGTAGTATGCCCGAAATTGAGGTGGTCTGAAAATGCAATTGCAAAAACTACTCATCATGAAGCACTGCTAGCTAGTCTACTACTGTGGTAGTAGGGAAAGACTACTGTAGTATAAACTGACTAACCTGCGGCATTCGCACAAAGACACACCGATGAATTTTTTTCGATTTAATAATATTCAGATTGATTATTATGACTTGTAAACAAGATCCTTTGCCCGCACGAGCTAACTCGGGGTTGCATCGCAACACAAACCAGATCCGTCATCGTCTACTGCACCGTCTTGGTTTCAATTCTGGGTTGTTAGCTACCAGAGCCGGGCCTGAAGTTGTATTCAAATCAAAACGAAGTCGATCGGAGAATAGCAGTCTCGTCCAGGTTCCTCAACAACGTCGACAACATTCACAAGAAAATTATGATGAGCAACAACAACAGCAACAACATCAACATCAACAACATTGTGCAGATCGTTGCGTCACCTACGAACAACCCCTACACGAAGACAGTAGCAGCAGCAACAGCAACAACGACCCTCCGTATCGAACCGTTGTTCGCTTTGCTCCTACAACGACCGTTACTTTGATTCCTTCCTATCGCGACTATTCTCCGGAGATTCAAAATGACATTTGGACCAACACGTCTGATATTGCCAAAGAAGCGCAGCGGAATCGCGTCGAATACTTGGTTGATGGTTGTGATCCCGAAAAGGTGACGGAAGAACGTAGTATGATGCCATGGAAGGGTGAACTGGTCCATCCTGCTACGTACTGGGTACTATACGAACAAGAGCAACAACAGCAGGAATTGCAAGCATTGGCTAATGCCGAATTTGACAAGGTTGTTGCTGACGTCGTTGATGTAGATCCGACCATGAGTATAATGAACAGTAGCAGCAACAGCAGTAGCACTAGCAGCCACATAATGTCCATTAAGCGCAGCGAGACGGCGTCTTCTTTGGTAGGACTTGCTGCCTAAGGGGCAAACCAAACCAAACTGTTCTAGTTTTGTACATAACACATACTAGTATTTTTGCATACACAGAGCAACTACCTTACTATCTAGAGTGCGTATCTTAGCAATCATCATCGTTGAACCAATTCAGCTAGAGTACTAGTCTCCTCTAACTATCTACTAGTAGCAGCTACTCGAGTAAGATGCACTGGAATGCAGGTACAGAAGTCAAACGTGCAGTGCAACAAAAGAATTCGGCTCAGGCCACGGTTCTTTTGCTATCTCCGAAATTAGTCTTAACTCTACTGTACTATTCAGACTTCACTCGACAAAAACCAATTATTTCAAAAAAATTTCATAGCTGGATTGGTCATGTATGTATGCGTCCTGTGTCCTGTGTCCTGTAGTAGGATTTGTTTCATCTCAGTAATTACATTGTTTTATGTATCTGTGCGATCTACAAGCCAAACGAAAGTACCAAAAACTGAATGAAAAAAGCATGTATGACTATTGAAAAAAAAAAATAAAGACAATGGTAGTGGTTGATGTGGATGAATTAGCAGAGAAGAAATACATATTGGAAGAAATCTTCGAAGAAGAATTGGGAGTCCAAAGAGAAGATGATGAGGACGAATATGTGGAAGAGGAAATTAGTTCCACAATTGAGGAGGAGGAGGAGGAGGAGGAGGAAGAGGAGGAAATCATAGAGGAGATGATGGAACAAGAAATCCTAGAGGAGGAAATCATAGAGGAAGTGCTGGAAGAAGATGCCCAACAAGACGAAGCAGAAATGGACCAAGAATCCAGCGTTTACTGGCTTGACGAATCCTGTAATAAGAGCCAGCAATTCAACTTTGCACCATGTTTAGATATTACAGAGGAAAACGAAGAAGAGCTGACGGAGCGATTGTACGGAGCTATGCATTTCGCATTAGATGCATTGGATGAACACTATCCGTCAGATTTTCTGGAACCTACTCTATCGTTATTGCTACAAACGACCCAAACGACCCAACAACCTACAAGAAGAACACCACGCGGACCTCCTCAATCATCGGATTTGGAATGGGCTGCCCGACAAACAATCAATGCGATCTATCCCGACAACTACAGGATTCCTGATATTGCATCATTACCTCCAGAAAAAGAAAGCAAAGAGAGACTGGAAAATGTTATGCCAAGTCCGACACCTTCATCTCAATTGGCCAGTGAGAGCATACAAGGAGAAGAAGAGCCGTGTATATCAACGTCAAATCGATGTGACTCCATGGCAGCTGTGCCTCCTTCGCAAATCGATCCCGAATCGGCATCACTTGAGAGCAGTCCAACAACGTCATCAGCAATAAGTAGTGAGGTTGTTGACCATACGCCACTTATCGCAAACTCTTCAGATAAACTCTCGCCTACATTCATTGAAGAGGAGAAAAAGGAGCAAGAGGATGAAGACGACATTCCCTTTGATGAGGTTGAGTCTGCTTGCCAAAAGCCAATATTGCCGCCTTGTAGTGAAAATGACAGTGACAATACACCGCTGAAAGAAAACCGCTCTAACGCTGTGGTCGACGGCGAACATGAATTATCTCATATAGGGAAAGAGTCTCCCGACGAGACTTTATCGAGTGACGAAAATATCGACAGACCGGCGAAATCGCTTGACTTAGACGATGCGGTCACCAAAGTGGCTAGTCCGGAAAGATCACCTGGAGACCCGACATCTGCGGCATCTTCTTCGGCGATAATGGAATCATCTGCGCTTTCTCAAGAGTATCATTGGAAGTTCCCATCGATTTCACAAAGATCACATATCGACAAGTCAGCAGCACATGCAACACTATGGCAGGCTCAAGACTTGGAAGCTTCTCGGGTGGAGGAATCTGCTCCAGCCTATGTACCAAGGAACGCCTTGAGCCTTGAGGAGGAGATTTTTTCAAGGGAATATGTAGAGAGGGAGCGCCAGAAAGCGCGCGAGAAACTCGAGCGCATCAAGCATACGATCCGCGTGGTCCTATTGACGCTTTTATTTGTATTACCATTTGCAATTGGGGCTTATCTCGCACTGATAAAGAAAGATGATGACGATGATTGATTACCGATTGCAGTGTTTGTAGCGGTCAGGGACTCTGGCAAGAGGTGATAGCGAGGCTGACCAACCAAAAAGAAAAGGATCTAGGTACCGCATTTGTTAGCCAGTGGTGCGTAGTTTAAGGCAGAATAATCTAGTGGAGCTTTCAAATCGTTCTATGAACTTTAATTTACAATTCTCAAAGACGTTCCGGGAGAAGACAACGGGAAGAAAAAATCACGATTTCCATTTTCTTTTCTTTTGACGGGAGTTGGCATCAGTTGGTCCACTTTCCCGTTCTTGGAGGGAAGGCTAGCCGCAAAGCGATCATGACACGAAAAGTTGGTCATGTCAGGAAGAGATGCCCGTTTTGCCCTGGGTTGAATACGGCCATCTTCTCTTGAATTTTCGCTCTCTGTACTCGCCACATCATTCACCAAAGATGATATATTCAGCAGGGAATGTCTCCTTCGTTGGCTGATGTTACGACCACTTGCTGACAAGCTGAGTGGGGTGTCTCTCGAGCGGGTTCTTCTCGCTGGGATTTTGACTCGAACGCCCTTCGCCACTGGAACGTACTCGTGACCGAGCTGGAAATCAGCTGGAAAAGAGATCTCCATACCGATCAAAGGATCGCAGGTGAAAATGGATTCCACAGGCTGAAATACTTCTTGTTCGCCTGAAATTACCGAGCCATTGGCGAGATACATCCACAGATTCCTGTCGCCAGTGGTGGACTCATTCTTCATAGTGCTAAAGCTTTCTCGGTGGTGACTTTCGCCGACGCGATGAACGTGGACAACGCTCTCAAGTTTGGAGGGCGTACATTGCATTTGTGCTTGATTCATTTTTCGTTTCGCTTGTCTTACATTAAAAATTTATGATGATTTTAAAGCAGATGGACTTTTTACTCAAGAACTATCGCAGTTCGTTTTGCGACCTTCCAGGATTTTTGAGGATTGAATTTCAGAAGAATCTTTGGAGGAGCAAAAGAGCCTATTCTTTTGGGGAACTGAATTCATCATGGAATACCAGGTACTGGTAGTACTAGTACTATGGTACATAGTACTAGCTAGGGTACCTGGTACCAAACGTACCAGGTACCCCCAGTACCAAACGTATGGTACCATAGTACGAAATTTGTCATATTATTATTTCAAAATGTCTTGCTTGTTACCTTTCTTATGTTCAAGTCATTTCATTTCGACTCAGTGAAGCTGCGTGCAGAGGAGATTGTTATTATTACCTACCGGTAGTACCTAGTACGACAGTACTATCTACTACTACTAGCTAGTACCTGTTATTATGTGGTATTATTATTATGAATTCTCATATCCGATCTGGTTTATCTACCGTAGTATTGGTACGTAGTACTACTACTATTACTCCTGCGGTAGAGTGCTCGAGTGCCAACGTAAAAAGAACTAGTAGTACCCCTACGCTGGTACTGCTACCAGGTAGTAAATAGGTCTATCTCCATAATAGAAGTAGACTACTAGTACCAGTACTACTACTACTACTGGTAGCTAGTACTAGTCTAAGATTGCTACTGTAGTACTAGTAATCTAGTAGTCTAGGTATTCTTCAAATAATATTTTAGTACAAAAAATGAATTGCATCATGGAGATTCATTTCCCTTGATCTGAATTAATACCAGTACTATAAAGTCGATGCGAATACCACCAGTAATAAGGCTATATCATATTCCACATAGTACCAGGTACCAGGTACCAGGTACCTACTAGTAGTAGCTCTAGTACTACGGTACCTGGTAAAACAACAATGTCCTGCTCGATAACATTCGGCAGTCATTTCTACCGTAGTAGGAATACAGAACGAACCGGAAATTATCAGCACCTGCTTTTATCGATTGAAGTGAAACGACAATTAAGCCCTTTACTACCTCCTGGTACCAGGTACGTACTGGTACGCAAGCTGATCCGCTTGACCATAAGGCTACTTGGTACCAGTACTGGTACGGACTGTAACATGTTGATACCTGGTAGGCTACGTAACTGGTACTAGGTAGTAAGACATTCTGTGTCAATTTTCAGAACTCGGTGACGACTTCCGGAAGTTGTGCGAGACCAGTGCATGTCTACTGTTGGTGGTACTGCCAGGTACCAGGTACTAATCGAGTAGGGTACTCGACGGGATCGATAGCACTTCTCTTTTAAGAATTACGTATTTGTCTGCTAGGCCTATTGGACTACGCACCAGTCGAGACTTCCAGGGGAGTTTTCCGAAGTACCTGGTATGAGGAGTACCTGGTACCTGGTACTAATAATTGGTGTAGAGATATCAGACTAACTAGTCTAGTGGTAGTGTCTATTCTACTTAGAATTTGTTGTGCCGACATTTCCCGATCAGATATTTTTGTAGATCGTAGAAGATTCACCTACGATCATAACCACTGAAATGGCTGCGTTGCAGATTCATCACTTTACAGGTGGACCACCAGTAAACGAATAAGAATATTATGTGCACTGAATTCACAGGGGAGTTGGTTGTTAAGAAGCAGAAGGTCCGCCAAACCCCCAAACCCCTACTACTTTTATCCCTAATAGAATATTAAACCAAGAGGTCCATAAAGCTTTAAATACTGACAAACAGTTTGAGTCGTGTTGAAATATGTTGAAATAAATCTTTATTTGCTTCAAC
>Ga0100393_10006015_pt1 | contig 10879 bp, 8 predicted proteins | sample CryGeymeta201517_FD_81546 | JGI IMG/M metagenome (GOLD analysis project Ga0100393, IMG submission 81546) | Groundwater microbial communities from Crystal Geyser aquifers in Utah, USA - Crystal Geyser metaG 2015-17 | ecosystem: Environmental > Aquatic > Deep subsurface > Groundwater | place: USA... | reverse complement strand
GATTGGCTGTACGGGAGTGTGTTCAAATTCACACCTGAGGCAACAGGAGTGGAGTGGTTTTGCAAAGGAAGGCCGAGAAATTTTCAACCTCCATGCCAACAATTGTAGACACGCAGTATGTGAAAACCCGCTTTCAATTTTTAATGTTATTATTTGTTTCTCATATGCAATCAGTGCTCCACGCCGACAAAAGAAAGACAAACACAAGGATGGACAATCCAGAAAAAGATGACAGATTTATAGAAACCAAGCATTCTGATTATTCTTCGCCCAAACAACGTTTGCATTTTCGTCCACAGCCTGTCTTTCTCGCGTCTGCGCTTCGCATCTTTCAATTAAATCTTCATTTTGTAACGCACCGTACTGCAGAGCTAAAATATTCTTAACCGATCAAGGAAGTCTTCCCTCCTTGCATGGCAAAGTTCATGGGTGATCCCATATTTCCATCGTGGCCGTCTTGATCTTCGAGAGGCATGTATTCTGCCAAAATTCCGCGCACTTGATCCCGCATATCATCCTTGGTCTTCTTGTAATGCCAAGCTCCAAGACCACCGAAGACCGCAATGACAAACATCATAGAGGTGAAAAAGGTGTGAGTCGAAACACCTCCTTGAGAATTACCGTCGCCTTGGTGTGCTGTACACTTTCCTTTCGCCTTGACGCAGCCGACTACATCAGAGCACTGCGAGCACATGGTACAAATTAAGGGAGCAGATCCTTGAACAAATCCGGCGCAAATGGCAGAAAAGACATTGCTAACCGTCAAGGATCCACGGATAGCGGCAGTGTTGACAAAGGCGGTAGGTACGACGACAACGCCACGCTGAGCCTGGGATGCAACTTCGGTGGCCAAAAAGGAGTTGGTAGAATCCTTTTCCAAACCTCCACTGTCTTGCATACAACGATCGATTTTATCTCCATCGACTTTGGCGTGTTTGTAAGCGTCCTTGACACAATCCTCGTTGGCAAAAAAGTCTGAAGATGAGCAGCGGTCGGAAAATTCTTTCGTGTAGTCCCACCAGACCGATCCGATTCCGTCAGTGGATCCGTAGTGATTCCAGATACACAATCGGCGAAGCGATTCACGAACAACATCCGCTCCCGAGATTCCGTGCTCCAAGTCGTTATCGGGATCAGTGGCACAGTAGCGTCCGTTGTTGGTGCAGAGGTTGTAGCAAAAGTTTTCTCCATCATTTCCCTGGCAGTGAGAGCGGACTCCATCGTAAACATACATGTGGGGGGTAAAGTACGCGTGCGATCCCAAGGCTTCAGCCACAGGTTTGAAGGTTGTCAAAAAGTCCTTGCTGACAGAATCTGTGGGTACAGTCCATAGGTCGTACTCCACGCGATCGTCAGGGCTGGGCAACGACCAGGCCATTTCAATTTGTACTGGTCGGTTGGAAGTGAGCTCGGCCTTGACGGAATCAGCATCACGCTTAAACATTAAAAAGGAAGGGATCGAAATGTCCGCACCAGATCCGTCGTCCGCCATGATAGGTTCTGTAGTTTCACAGGATCCGTTGTTTTGGGCGGTACATTCGGAATCATTGCACAGGCACGTATTGTCGGCAATCACGACACCGGCAGCTCCGGAGCGCTGGGCATTGCGAACCTTCTGCACAAAGGTACATCCACCACGGTCGACCATGAGGATGTAAGGCGACAGCCAGGGCTCCATTTTGCCGCTCTTGTCCTTTTCGCGTTCGGGATATCCGGTGCGAGTGTCGACATCTGCATCGCAAAGATCCGAGTCCGCGTAATAGACATTCTGGGCAATGGAGCCGCCATAGGGCGGCACACCGAAGAGTGCCTCACGGTGGTCGTATCCCTCCTCCTTGAAAAGAGAGTGAGGGATCTGTTTGTTTGTGAATCAGTAAGTTGTTGTTACGATTATTTGAAAAAGAGCAGGAGTTAATTGGTCATTGGGGCCGTAATGAAATTCCAATCGTGGGTTTTTTCAGGATTACATGATGCAGCATTAGAATCATTGTTTCGAGATAGAAGGGGTAGGCAGGCACGATAATGATGACGAAAGACCCAATTCAGGAGAAGTAGAGATGAAAAAAATAAAGGTTTGGTGAGACCCCAAGGATGAACATAATCTGGCGTTGGTTCTGCTGAAATTTTGCATTTAAATTCTTTCGTCCGCTCTCGCTGACTATGATTCCTCGTTCCTTCCTTCCAAGAAAGAAGTTAATGTTGGCTAAGCTAGTGATAGGCTCGCTGTAACCATGCACTTCTTTCCTCGAAAACTAAAAACTACCAAAGACGGAATCAATCCCGTGCAAATCAGCAGGTCATCACGAGCAGTCACTTGTCACTTGCGTTCCATTATGCATTTCAAACAAACCAAAACAACAACAACACTCACATGGACCATTAATCTACTGGACACATTGTCCGGGGTATTAGCAGTAGCAACCACCAATAAGGCCGCACTTGAAATTAAAAACTGAAACTTCATTATTATAATTTATAATGATTGTGTAAGAAGAATTAATTAATTTGTTTGAAATTCAACTCGGATAATAAAACCAAAAAGAGGCAACACTTGGATTTTATTATTATGGTGGTTTGTTGTTGCTTTCACTCTCCTTGGTGGATCGTGTCTTGATTACGGTGGTAGTAGTAGTAGTAGTAGTAGTAGTAGGGTTTACTAGTAGCTAGCGAGCTACACTACTACTAGTAGTAGTAGTCTACCTGTTAGTCGCCTGCTTCATGACACGCGGTTGCAGTATTTTTTCTACTCGTAGTAGACTATACCAGCAGCTACTCTATTAGCTAGTAGTACTAGTAGTACTACAGTAACACTACTACTCATACTTCCGTGATCCCAATGCGCAAAAGAACCTGGTGTGTGATGATGATGATGATGATGATGATTTTTTCTTCGAAAGCCGGCCCTGTCAATGACCAAAGCGTCGGAGCGATTATTGAAGATTTAACTACCGAGGTCACAAGTGATTCAAAAGATAATTGCCGCTAGAGTGAAACTGGCTTTTTGGTCGGGAAAAATGTGTTCTGATTGAGAGGACGGAACAAAACATTATTCATTTGGGTTGTTAGATACATTATTATAGGCTCTCTACCGACCAGCCCAACAAGTAAACTGTTGGCTTCAAAGAGACAGCAGAGACAGCAAAGAGAGAGCTATGGAGTCGGCCCAGATTAGCAGCCAGGTACGAGTAGGTACCTGGTAGCTGGGTTCGTCGGTGGGAAGGGCGTCAATTGATGCCTAGTCATAGGTGAAAATCATGCGTCCCCAATCTCTCGCTGCGTTGCTTGTTCGTTTTAGTTCATCCTTTGATATTTCTTTTGTTGAAACAGAGCAATCGAATTGTTTTCGCAACAATCTTCAAATTACAGTGTGTGCGGTTCTCTGGTCTACTTGAAATTGACAGGACCCTGACGCTCTCATTGTTGAAAGAGCAAACTCCCGGATTTGAATGAACATTCGTCGGCTTATTTTTGCGACTCATTCTTTCTACTGCTCCGTACGTTCTATTGTATTGTTATTTTTTCTCCTGTCTGGAATTTGTCTCTCGGGATCTGTTTGCTTGTCTTCGTGGTTGTGGCTTGTCGTCGTCCTCGTCGGTTGCGTCCGAGTTCAATTGGCATCAGAATGATGCATCATCACACGCACCCACGCTCCAGGTAAAAGAATATCCTTTCATAACTTTTGTGGTTACAATGTTCACCAGCTGCTGCACTCTCAACCTGTAAAAAGTAATGGAAGGATCGCCTAGTACTTGAGGGCACCACGAGCACCTTTCAAGCTTTGGAGCGCTCCATTCGCGCTTGCACACTGAATCTCCTTCAGATTTATCTTCCCCAAATCAAGACCGCTCGAAGAGAATGGCTCTAGCAAGGGCAAGATGTTGAAGAAGAAATGGAGCCGTGTACTTGATGTGATGATATCTTTTTGCAGAAGTCATTCCAAGTTGCATATTGTCTCCTGATCAGCGATTCAAGCTTCCTATACGTGAGTACTGTAAACATGTGGTGCGTGGTCTGGACGAAATCAAAGAGAATATCGAGGAGACGGACTTGACACGACGACAACGAGAGCGGGCGAACGCGATCTTGTTCGTGGAATAAATTTCGGGCAATCCAGTAATAGTAATGCACTGCGAATAATTGCTAATTGCAAGTATTCTTAAATTAGTCATTTTAGGGAAGTACAGTCCACCTGTCATCCACCGTGTTGAGCACACTGACTCGACGGAAGGCAACTCTCTTTAGAGACCGCGGGATTCTTCATAGAAAAAGTCCAAGCAACCTGTTTTGACAGTTTCAATACCACTGCTGTCCAGAGACTGCAGTCCTTACAACGACGAGTCCCGTTCGAGACTCAGCTGAACATAGCGTTAGTTTCGCTGGCAGCGTTTAGAATTGAATATCGCCGGCAAGCACTCCTCTTCTCCTTCTTATTACTTGACTTTTTTAGAGTTAAGGTTAAATTAGGGTTGTACCATGGTAGGGCTCGGTAGGGTAGGGCTGCTACTCTAGTAGGCTTGGAAGGAATTTTCCTAGCTGTGCCGGGGATCAACATGAAGAGTAAAACAGGTCGTATGGAAAACGTTTAATTAACCCACACGAGACTTGAGGGAATCACCTGAATCAGTCAACGACAACACATAGCACTACTACTACTACTAGCGAGACTACTTGTACGAATGATATTATCATGTACTATGCACAGTACCTGTTAGTAGCTACTACTAGCTACTACTAGAGTAGAGAGAGAGAGTAGTAGTAGTAGTTAGTAGCTACTCGCTCTACTCCAGGCGAGTAGTAGTAGTAGTAGTAAATAGTAGGCGAGTCGTATTACTAGCTTCTAATAGTAGTAGTAGAGTCCCTTACCTGGTATCTACGAGCGGTAATAGATCAGCTAGCTTATTTAGCTACACCAGAGTATCTGCTACGGTACTACGATACTTGGTAGTAGCACCAAACCACATGTATCAATGAGTATTCGCGAAGGCTTGACAGGCTCCTGGGTTTAAGTAGTAAGACTCCATCTTTCTAGTAGTGTTTGTTCATGGGTGCTGGAGCTTGTACCTGGTACCACGTGGTAGCACTAGGTACCAGGGTAGCCACAAACGTCTGAACTCCACTAGACTACCGTATTAGACCTACTACAGTACTAGTAGTAGCCTAGTAGCTAGTCTCTACTTCTATCATTTTTTAATCCGCTGAAGAAAAATTATTTTCCTGGAAATAATAATAAGTAGACCTAAAAATAGAAAAATTGATTTTTGTGAAGAGTCGAATATTTTACGGAGACAACAAGCCAGTAGCAAGTAGAAAAGTTTGGACGTTTTACCTGTCGCAGTGTTCACACTCTGCTCAAAGTCAGCATGAATTCTATGCGAGGATCTGAAAAGCGGGGGCAGAAAAAGGCTGCAGCTATGGCAGCTCCGACTCCTGGCCAAGTGATGCAAGAAACGTATGATAATTATGGCAGTCAGGATTATATCAATGGCAGTAGGCCAGCTTCAACTCCAGGATCGTCTGCCTTGGAAAGATCCTTGCAAGAGCAACAAGATTTTATGGACTCAGTCCGTGCCGCGAATACACATCCTTCAAACTCCGTGAAAAGGCAGGGTTATGAAAATCTGACAGGTCGTTTCAATGCGCCGCTTACAGCCGTACACGAAGAAACCGCAGACTTTCGTGACGGCCTGCAATCTGCAACTACTAGTGATGGAGTGACCAACGACATTAATAGCTCTTTGCGGAATATGAATATTCCTCTGCGGTCGTCACAGCATACAGCGGCTAGCAGATCCACATTAACGACGGATGATACTGATTCCAAAAGAGTGCATCTGAAATCAGTTATTACCATGACACCTTATGGTACGTTTTCACACAATGACATCATTACTAAATCAGGGAGTAGTCTACTAGTAGTTACGTTTCAATGATACAGTTCCATGTCAACTTACTCGCTTTTTCTGCGACTTTTCAGAATCCGAAGCCGAGACGAACATTCTCCGTGCCGTGGATGAGTTAGAACAACTTTCTGGATCTCAGCATTCCAAGCGATCGACTGATACTCCATTCTTTTCCAATGTACCCGAAGGTTTTATCTTCCCACAAGAGGTAGTACCGTCTGAAGATTCCGAGGCAGATCGATTGAAGTGTAAACACCAGAAGCAAATATCTGAATTGTCCTCAAGCAGAGTTGACGAAGAAGAGAGCACGAACAGACGACACGCTAGTCCTTTCATGCCCAGCACCTCTGTGCTCCATAAATCGTCTCTGATTACCGACGAGCAACAACAGAGACAGAAAGCAACATCCCCATCACCAAAACGACAACTTGCAAAAGACAAGGCCTTGCGGAGGCTCCCTAGTCACCGCAACACGCTAAGTATAGAGCAACGATTATTTGGGCTAACAGCTGCCATAGGCGAACTTGATCAAATGGCGACTGCACACGTACGAGAAAACAACGGTGGGTCTGCTGGACATGGTTTCAATGAAGCCCCTAGTGGAACAAGACCTTTAAAAGGTCACAGGCGTCTGCAATCATCGGCGGATAGGTTGGCAGAAAAAGCAAATACGATGGTTTTCCACGCAAAAAGTGCAAGTCGGAAATCACTTTTTGATTATTCTGCGACAATTTTCGAGAATGACATTGAAACACCAGAGGGAGTCGAGAACGATGATTCCGTCATTCATCAACCAGCCCTAAGTGATGCTTCCATTTCTGTTTCATCTACTTCTGGATTTCCTCGCCCCTCCTCTCAAGGAGGGAATGTAGAGGAGAAAGAACTGGGCAGCACTGGACGCGAGGCTTCAGTCGATGCGAAAAGAGAACCAAATGGTCTTCTTGGTGCGTTTCGCCCTGGGGATTTTATCTTCAGCGACAGTCTCCAAGAAGAATGGCAGATATTTCACGAATATTGGAACCTTCGCAAGAAGAGTGCACTTGCCTTTAGCCGGACGATTATTTTGTTTGTTTTGATGCCAGCACTCGCTCTCGCAACAATCTCCTTTCACGTTTTAGAGGAGCAAGAAAACACAACCGACTCCGTGGAGGAAGATGAGAATGCAACTGTGACCGCCAATGTTGACGCTCTCGAAACAGAAGCTTCCGTATCATGGTGGCTACTCTTTATGGGAGTCAGACAAGTTATAACTTTGGTTCTTGCCATGGCGACGCAATCATTCGTGATTGATTTCTTTGTGATTGGAAATAGATTCTCCTTGCGATTGCTTGGTCCGGTTGTGACGGTATTGTTGATACAAGCAAAGGGGTGGCCCTTCATCCTTTTCTGCTGGGCGCTTTATGATCTTTGTCTTTTAGCTGGATCCAGTCGCTTTGTGAACCACTGGTTGTATTGGCAAGACTTTATTTCCATGATGAACGATAATAATCCCAGTGGAAACGTGACCAGCAATGCTATGTACCTGACTTTTCTTAACATGGCACTCGGGGTTGGAGCAACCGTAGCATTCAAGCGATTTGCTATTGGGTTGCTTCTAGGAAAGCAAACATTCATTCACTACGGTAAAGAATTGGCGAAAATTATGAAACGAATGGTTCTCGTCAGTGAAGTGGCATCTCTTTCTCGTCTACCTGCGAGGGTTACATATGGCAGTTTCAATGACAACGATGATACAATGCACGACTGTTCAGAATGGAGAAAGAATACTCGATCATTTCTGATTGACGATCTGAGCGAAGGAAGTTTCGAGGTACATCAAGACCCTGATGTACAATTTCCAACTTTAGAAGAACTCCACCACAGCTCGACACCGCGGCCAGCAGTCAATAATACAACTGACAAGGGTCAGACTGGCTCGTCTGGTGACGTATCGAAAGTATACAGTCAAAAAGATAAACAGATGATGATCGACCTTCTCGAGCGTTGGGAAGAGCCAGAGCGTATCGACGCTGGGGAAAACTATGCTTCGCTGAGCGCCGTGTTACAATTCCGCCGAGCACTCCCTGTATTAAAACGGCAATTACCTTTCAGTGCTGCTTTTGGGCCAAGCTATGATCGTGAATCAATGATAGAATCAGCGGAAAGTGTTTTTGATCGGCTCTTGTGCCGTCAGACAAGCAACGCGGAAGACGAGGACGAGTTCAACTTTGATGTCATTGCGATGTTGGCGCTTGATACTTCTACAGGTGAACTTGACGAATACAAGCTGAAGCAGTTGATTAAGGTTTTTCGTCCAAATCGGGATGGGAAGTTGTCCAGACTTGCCTTTGTCAAGAGTGTTGACGCAGTGTATAAGAGGATGAGGTTTCTAAGTGCGAATATTCACAACTCGAGGTAAGTCAGCCTGTGCAAACGTGATGCAAGACAAAACCTCGATTGCTCACCTCGTTGCTTTTGCTCCTTGGTACACCTTTAGTCAAATCGATATGGCCATCGAAAATGTCTTTAACATGGGATTTTATTTTATTCTTGTATCTATTTGCTTGGGAGTCGTTGGAATTGACCCCTGGGCAGTTTTCGCGTCCGTGTCAAGTATTTTACTTGCATTTGCTTTCGTGTTTGGAGCCTCTGCTGCCAGCTACTTCAGTGGGATGCTACTGATCGTCGTTCAGAAGCCATACGGTGTTGGTTAGTTCAGATGCGCTACTAGAAGACCGTTTTATTGCATGATGAGCTTACTCTAACACCATCTCTTCTCGCCATTATCTACAGGAGATCGGATTCATGTCTCAAACTCTGAATCTGAAGTGAGCCTCGATGGCTCGTCAGGCTGGATTGTTGAAAAAGTTACCTTGTTTAGTACTACTGTCTGTTTCGGAGCGACAAACGAGCGTGCAACTGTTTCGAACGGAACACTTTCAGCAAGCAGAATCATAAATGCAGCGCGAAGTCCAAATGCCATTGTCTATGTCCATCTGAAGGTAAGAGAAAGACACCCTTTGTGCCAGTTTTGTCTCAAGCAGCAAATGAATGACCTTCCTGATATTTATGCTACATTATGCTTCAGTTCGGAATTGATGTCCCGTATGAAAAGATGCAGAGTTTCCAAACGGCAGTGGAAGCGCACGTCAAATCTCGCCCGAGAGAGTGGTTGGCTTTTTGTGGATTTCGAGCTGCTGGTATTTCAGTCGATCTTGGCTTTATCGAATACAAGGTTGTGGTGCAACACAGAGATAAATGGCAGAACTTAATCAGCATCCTTGACAGCAAAGCCAGATTGACGACATACTGTCTCGAGTGTGCCAAACAGCTAGATATGAGGTTCATCAGTCCTCCGTTACCAATAAATCTGAATATTTCAAGCAATGCGGGTTTGTCTTTCCCTGGATCTCTCGCCGAAGCTAGTCGCACCTCACAGCAAGAGGGCACACAAAAGAAGACAGCATGATTTTTTTTGCAGCTTTTGTGCCTTCAAAATGATTGAAATATATTAATTATTTTCTGTCCAGTACGACTACACCTGCTGCGATCGAGCCTTCGACGCTTGCCGGCAACGGAAGTATATTTCTTCAAATCCTTGCAATATAACTATATATCTAATTTATTGCCAACATAATCCACTTTCTGTAATATCGATTTTCTTGTTCATGTAGTAGTAATACTATGATTGCACGTCTGCTTTTCGAACCTTGCAAAGCATCTTAGCTGTACTCGCGATGTCAATAGGAACAATTCTGCATCATCGCAATCAAATTCAAAATCATTCTCTTTTTGGATGCTAATTTCCAAGAAAAACAATGTCGATTTCCTGCGGTTTTATCATAGATTATAGACAGCTTTCGTTGCCGAGTTCGGTCTTTTTAATACGGCAGTCGCATTTGTGGAGAAAGTGCGATCTCTCAGGGCGTTGCTATGACCGGGAAAATTTTTCGTGACGCTCGATCTTAGCATGAAGTTCAACAATCTCGATCTCCAAGTGGGCATTGTCCTTCACTGCTTCACAACTATCAGTGCACTGTCTTGCGTTCTGTCTCCTGCACCTTGCGAAGACTTTGTTCTTGCTCGCAGGCCTCAACAAGAACGTCACGTTATTGACAAAATGCTGTCAACTTTTCGTTCGTCATTGAGCTTGAATCATCAACAACCATTTTCTGGAGGGGTTTGTTTCACTCGATGCTTTATTTGTTTCACTTCTTTGAACTCTTGGAGCTGCTTTCCGTTGTGCCACTTTGATTCCGCAACCTGTCTAAGCTCCTCCTGAAGACTTGAAGTGCTTAATTCCAAGAAATTGTTCTTTTGTTGAAGGGATATTTGTAAGCTTGTAGCTTTTGGGCATTGCTCTGGATAATGATAGACTTTCTCGCACTTCAGGCAAGTGTATTCACTTTCTCAGCAACCAAATTCTCACGCTCAACGTGTTGCAGACTACTGAGCATTTGTAGCTTCCCTACAAGATTTTCAATCTCTGACTCTTTGGTGCCGACTTCTTCATGCAACTTACTGACTTCCTCTTCTAAGTCTTTCATTTCAATTGCCCAAACCTCACGAAGTTCATCCTCTTTTAATACGAGACTTGTTTTGGTCTTTTGAAGCTCTATGTCACTATGTGTTATTTCTGCTTGCAGGTTTGATAGCTGATCATTGAGTTGGGCGACTTCCTCACATTTCCTTTCATTGGCTTCAGCTAGTGCTTCTCGTAAACGAACAATGTCGGTTTCCTTCGTTGACAACTCCTGCTGAACTTGTGACAATTCCTCGTTTTTTAAGGAAACAGTCGACTTGAGTTTGTTGATTTCCTCCTGATGAGTTGTTGTTTCCACAGTGAGCTTGCTTTCTATTTCTTTGTTTATACACCACGCCTCTGTTAGTTCTTTCTCAAGGTCCATCGTTTTGGTTTGAAATATGGAGGCGTCTTCTTCCGCGATATGAACAAAGGCGTCAAGCTCGGCTCTTTGCTCGGAAACTGTTATCTCTAGATT
>Ga0100393_10006006_pt1 | contig 10890 bp, 6 predicted proteins | sample CryGeymeta201517_FD_81546 | JGI IMG/M metagenome (GOLD analysis project Ga0100393, IMG submission 81546) | Groundwater microbial communities from Crystal Geyser aquifers in Utah, USA - Crystal Geyser metaG 2015-17 | ecosystem: Environmental > Aquatic > Deep subsurface > Groundwater | place: USA... | reverse complement strand
GACGTGAAATTGGTGCGGCCACCTTGCAGCAAATAGGTAATTTAGCCAATGAGAAGCATATTAGTTTGTTTGAAGCTTGTTGTGACAGTGAGCTGTCAATGCATTTGTCGGCTCGGGCGCATAATGCGGTAAAGCAGTTTGCGCAGTGGATAGTTAGCATTGCCGACAATGTGCAGCGTGCCGAGCCTGCCGAAGCCATTCGCGATTTAATCCGTCAAAGCCATTATGAAGCTTGGTTGTTTGAAACCAGCACCAGCCCGAAAGCGGCTGAAATGGCGCTAAAAAACGTCAACGAGTTATACCGTTGGATCAGTGAGATGCTGCAGGGTAAAGATGACGACGAGCCGATGACACTGCCAGAAGTCGTCACTCGCCTTACATTACGCGACATGATGGAGCGGCAAGAACAAGACGATAATTCAGATCAGGTGCAGTTGCTGACATTACACGCTTCAAAAGGCTTAGAATTTCCCTATGTATTTATGGTGGGTATGGAAGAGGGTATTTTGCCGCATCAAAGCAGCATAGATGAAGACAATGTAGAAGAAGAGCGGCGGTTAGCTTATGTTGGTATTACCCGGGCTCAAAAAGAACTAATATTCACCTACGCTAAAGAGCGGCGTCAGTTTGGTGAAACTATTCGTCCGGAGCCCAGTCGCTTTTTATATGAGTTACCGCAGGATGACCTGGAGTGGCAAAGCGCGGCGCCAGTGAAAACAGCGGAACAACGCCAGCAAACCGGTCAGGCGCATATCGAGCGTTTACGCCAGTTGCTGAAAAATAACTGACGGTGATGATGCCAGCGCCTGTGCGGAAAGCAGTTCTGCAACATATTTGCCTTGCATAAAACAGCAACCCTCTGCCAATAACAGGTTAAGTAAGTCGGCATTGTCTACTCCGTCGGCCAACAAACGGAATTTATAACTTAATGCCAGTGATTGCAGCATTTGTAGTAGTTGGCGTTTGTGTTCGCTGCGAGGTAATTGGTGGCAAAAAGTGGCATCTAACTTAACAAATTCAAATAGTTGCTGTAGTAGCAAGCCCATAGGAGCAGAGTCGGCAGCAAAGTTGTGTAGCGCTAATCTGATGCCTAACTGTTTTAACTGGCGCAACGGAGTCATTATGGCGTTATCAGCTTGTAGCATCTCTCGCTCGGTAAATGCCAGACATAGACGATGCTTGGGCTCTAAGCCAGAAAGTTGTTGTTTTAACTGATCGTACAGATCGGCTTGTTGCAGGTGCGCGGTGCTCAACGTTACTGTAAGTAAACCAATATTGCTGTCACTTACTGCGAGATGATGACATGCCTGTTGCAACATAAGCTGTTCGATTTTTGGCATTAAACCCGCATCGGTTATGTGCTGGCTAAAATCGTATTGTGTGCCTAACTGTGGATGTTGCCACTGGGTATGAAGTTCATAACCCATTAGGTTTCGCGCCTGGCCACATAACACCGGTTCAAATACAGCAGTAAATTGTTGCTTTTCCAGTGCCTGTTGAATAATTTGCTCTATGCTCAACGCTTGCAGCATCTGCTTGCGCATGGTTTCGTTGAAAATAACAAAGCGGTTGCGCCCCATCGATTTAGCTTGGTACATCGCTGCATCTGCATCGCGTAGCAAGGCTTCCGCATTAGTATGTTCGCTTTGAAACTGAGCAATACCGATACTGGCGCCAGATGTGACTTGTTGGCCTTGTAAAAAAAATGGTAGCCGTACTTTATCAATAATACGCTCTGCTACATCTTCTGCATCCGTTGTATGCAGCAAGCTAGTCAGCAATACTACAAATTCATCGCCGCCTAACCGAGCTACTACGTCATGTTCACGAACAGTACTAAGGAGCCGTTTGCTCACTTCGATTAAAAAAGCATCGCCAACATGGTGCCCCAAATTGTCGTTTATAAGTTTGAAGCGGTCAAGGTCGATAAATAGTAACGCCATGTTCAGTTGTGACTGGCGTTTACTCAGCGCAAATTGCTGTTTTAATTGCTGTAAAAACATTTGCCGGTTGGCCAGGCCGGTAAGAGCATCATGATTCGCTTCATAAAATAGCTTTTGTTCGGCTTTTTTTCGTTCTTCAACCTGCAAGCGCAAAAACAAATTGGTCTGACGTAGCTCGCGCGTACTTTCAAACACTTTACGCTCCAGCTCTTCCTGTTGCCGTTTTTGTTGCTCAGTAGCTAACTTGCGCTGAATGGCAACAGCAATATGCTGTGAAACAAAACGCAGTATACTTAGCTCGGTTTCGGAGTACTTATAGCTTTGTTCATATGACTGTAGCGCAATGACACCAATAACCTGTTGCTCAATGAGCAGTGGAGTACCAAGCCAACTGGTAGAATATCTAGCGTTATTTATGGGTTCAGCTACGCTGCGACGCAGCTCTCCGGCCTCAACCAGCGCGGCTGCGGTATCGTTATTAATAAGTCTGGCATCACCACAACGTATAACATATTCGGTAAAGCCTTTACTAAGCGGCCGTTCGCGTGGTGGCGGTGAATATTGGTCGAGAAAGAATGGGAAGGTGAGTTTGGTGCGGTCACTGTTAAGTAAAGCGATATAACAGTTCTCAGCGGGCATCAAGCCAGACAACACCTGATGGACTGCCCGATAAAAGCTATTCATGTCGCTGCTGCTGGCAGTAAGTTCAGAAATTCGGTACAGTGCTACCTGCAATTGCTCAGCATTGGTCCGTTCTTTTATTTCTTTTTGCAATGAACTGTTTATTTTCTGCAGCTGTCGCGTACGTTGGCGTACGGTATCTTCCAGCAATTCACGGCTTTTTACCCGGTCCAGCGCTGTTAGGGTGTGCCCGCCGATACTACTGCATACTGCCAGGTCAGACTCGGTGTAACGATGTTTTTCGTTATATGACTGAATAGCCATAACACCAATTACCTGATTGCCACGACACAATGGAATGCCAAGCCAGTGCGCGCTAGGTGAGCCGTGAGCTTCTATATGCCCATCTCTTACGAGAGTAGCAAACTGCTCTGTGTCACACAGAAGTGGTTTGCCACTGCGGGCTACATAGCCAGTAAGGCCGCTGGAAAAGGCGCTGGATGGAACTTGATCAATAATTAGCTGGTCTTTTTGATCAGAAAAATATTGCGGCGTATATTGTTCGGTTGCGCTGTCATAAAAAACAACATAGAAATTTTCGGCATGCAGGAGGTCGGACACCATATTATGAATAGCCGGATAAAACTCCCGCATATCGCTAATGGTGCTAGCCAGTTCAGACAACCTGAGTAAGGCATTCTGGATTAAATACGCCTGCTTGTAGCGCTTAGCTAAAAAGGTTAACCGACGTAATTTATCATCAGTGTGCCTTTGGCGTTTATTCAGTTCCGTTGATCCCTTCAACCCTGACTCTTTTCGTTGTGGATATCCAGTCTGGATGGCCAAATTTTAAATTACTTTATTATGCATAAAATTTAACCGCTTGGAATAGAGGTGCGATCATTATTTCATTATATTCTTAGGCTAAATTTTTTTAAGGCAGGTAAAAAAATACTAAGGCCACGCTAATTGAGTGGCCTTGAGGGAATAGCGACTCCGAGGAGTGGTTAAACGCCTTCAGTCATAAACTTAATGGCTGCCGCAATTTCATCATCGCTGCAATCTGCGCAAGTGCCGCGTGCTGGCATATTACGGATACCTTCAATAGCATGCTTCAACATTACATCAAAACCTTGATCTATACGTGTTTTCCACGCCGCATCACCCTTCTTTGGTGCGTCCAAAGCTCCAGTGCCGTGGCAAGCAAAACATGCCGTTTGATACACTTTCTCACCACTGCGAGGTCCGGAAGCTGCCGTATCGGCTGCAGCAACAGCCCCCGCAACATAGACCTGACCCACCGGCGACAATCGTTTTGCCAATGCGTCCTTATCTGCCTCAGAGCTGGCGTGAATGCCAAAAGTAGTTAACAGCAAGGCAAGTGCAATGGTGATTTTCTTCATGTTATGAGTTCCTGTGGTAAAGTCCGCACAAAGTTTGCACCATTATAGCCTTCAAGCACCGGCGAGGGGAAGCCCTTCTGCTGGGTGCCCTTTTGCCGTAATGACGCGATGTTGAAACATACGTGTTTAACGGCTAAAAAGATTAACACTCTGTGTTTCAGTTTGGCACTGTGGTCGTAAAGCACGTCGTTCTTGCTATATGCTTTTCTCGCAGGACATTATCATTTTTTAAAGCAAAATTTTTTAAAGGTTTTGCTTTGCATCTGTGTTCATTGTGGTAGTCTGCTTGACCGGCGTTATCGCAAATTAAAAAAATTACGCTGCTGTTGGAAACTACTTAAAACAGTTTTCCACAAAATGGAAGTACAAAAATAATAATATGGGTCTTGTAGTTCATCCATTTTTTCTCTAAATAAAACAACGTGTTATCTTTTCTATCGAACTGGCTATTTTTCAAATAGCCGGCGATTATCTATTGTTTTTCACAAAGTTATCCACAGATTATACCTTGATTATTGCTGCCGTGTTCTCTGGTTGTGTGCACGGCGCTGTGGCATGCTATAGCTTTATTTTTGCAGGACATTATTTCCGATGGCTTCTATTTCCAGCACACCGTTGATTTTGGTTGATGGCTCTTCATACCTTTTTCGCGCTTACCATTCTCCACCACATTTAACTAACTCCCGCGGTGAGGCAACGGGCGCGATTTATGGTGTGGTCAACATGCTGAAAAGTTTGCTGCGACAGTACCAACCAACGCAGATGGTGGTGGTGTTTGATGCGAAAGGGCCGACGTTTCGTAATGAAATGTATAGTGAGTATAAAGCTCACCGCCCACCCATGCCCGATGATCTGCGTAGCCAGATTGCGCCGCTTCATAGCATCATTGAGGCAATGGGTCTGCCGCTGCTGTGTATCAGTGGTGTTGAAGCGGACGATGTTATAGGCACTTTGGCAAGGCAGGCTAGCCGTGAAGGGCGCTCCACACTTATCTCTACCGGTGACAAAGATATGGCACAGTTGGTGGATGAGCATGTCACGCTGATTAATACCATGACCAATACGCTATTGGATCCGCAAGGCGTGGTGGAAAAATTTGGCATTGCGCCCGAACTAATAGTCGACTATCTGGCGTTAATGGGTGACAAAGTTGATAACATTCCCGGCTTACCTGGCGTAGGCGAAAAAACTGCGGCCGCATTATTGCAAGGACTTGGCTCTATTGAGCAGATATATCAGCAATTGGATAGCGTGGCAGAACTGAGTTTCCGTGGTGCTAAAACCATGGCGACGAAGTTAGAAGAGTTTCGAGATCAACTGGCGTTATCTTATCAGCTGGCAACCATTAAAACAGATGTTGATTTGCCGTGTCAGTTAGCCGATTTAACCGTGAAAACGCCGGACAATGCGCGATTGGCAGAGCTTTATAAAGAGTGTGAGTTTAAGCGTTGGTTAAGCGACATATTAAGTGGCGTAACCGAGACTAAAACAAGCAAGCAACCTGCAACAGCGCAATTGGACATGCTCGCCGACGATGACATTTTGGCCAACGCTGCAACAACGGGTTCAGCAGAAGGTAGCCAGTATATCACCGTGCTGGATGAGGTGAGTTTTAACGATATGTTAGCGCAAATAAGCGCCTGCGAGCTTACCGCATTTGATACCGAAACAACAAGTTTGGACTATATGCAAGCCGAACTGGTAGGCCTATCCGTAGCCACTGCACCGGGAAAAGCCTGGTATGTACCCGTAGCACACGATTACGTTGGAGCACCTGAACAACTAAATAGAGACTGGGTGCTTGATCAGCTAAAGCCTTGGCTCGAAGACGACAGCAAGGCCAAAGTAGGACAAAACCTGAAATATGATCAAAGTGTATTAGCTCGATACGAAATCAACTTAAAAGGCGTACGTTTTGATACGATGTTAGAGTCTTATGTTCTCAACTCAGTTGCGTCCCGGCATGATATGGACAGCCTTGCGCTTAAGTACCTTGGACACAAAGCCATCAATTTTACCGATATTGCTGGTAAAGGGGCTAAACAACTTACCTTTAATCAGATTGAGTTGGAAAAAGCGGCGCAGTATGCGGCAGAAGACGCTGATATTGCTCTGCAGTTACATCATAACTTGTGGCCTCAGCTTCAACAGCATGATGGACTGGTAGCGGTTCTTAACGACATTGAAATGCCGTTGGTTGATATATTGTCGCGCATTGAGCGCCACGGTGTGTTAATTGATAGCAGGCTACTTGCTAAGCAAAGCGAGCAACTGGCGGCGCGAATTGCTGAACTAGAACAACAGGCTTATGAGCAGGCAGGCAAGCCGTTTAATCTTGCATCTCCTAAGCAGTTGCAGGAAATATTGTTTGAGCAAATGCAGTTGCCTGTGTTGAAAAAGACGCCTACAGGTGCGCCTTCAACTGCTGAGGAAGTGTTGGCAGAGCTGGCACTTGAATACGAGTTCCCGAAGTTAATTACCGAACACCGGGGCTTAACCAAGCTTAAATCTACCTATACCGATAAACTGCCGAAAATGCAAAATCCGCTAACAGGTAGAGTGCATACTTCCTATCATCAGGCCGTTGCAGCAACAGGGCGCTTAAGTTCTACCGAGCCTAACTTGCAAAATATTCCAATTCGTACAGAAGAAGGCCGGCGTATACGCCAGGCATTTATTGCTGCGCCAGGTAAAAAGATAGTGGCGGTAGATTATTCTCAGATAGAGCTGCGTATTATGGCGCATTTGTCGCAGGATAAGGCACTGTTGGATGCTTTTGCTCATGGCCTGGATATTCACAGCGCTACTGCGGCTGAAGTCTTTGGTGTGAATTTGGCGGATGTGACAACGGAGCAGCGGCGCAGTGCCAAAGCTGTCAATTTTGGTTTGATATATGGCATGTCTGCGTTTGGTCTTGCAAAGCAACTGGGTGTAGGGCGCAACGAAGCTCAGCAATATGTTGATCGTTACTTCGAGCGTTTTCCCGGCGTACTACAATATATGGAGCGTACCCGGCTGCAAGCCCATGAACTAGGTTATGTTGAAACGCTATTTGGCCGACGTCTTTATCTGGCTGACATAAATGCGCAAAACATGGCTAGAAGAAAAGGCGCTGAGCGAGCGGCAATTAATGCACCTATGCAGGGCACTGCAGCAGACATTATCAAGAAAGCAATGATCGTAGTAGATAACTGGCTACAGCAACAAGATTGTCCCCCTGCGACAATGATTATGCAGGTCCACGATGAACTTGTATTCGAAGTTGATGAGAACAAGGTTGAACAGGTAAAACAAACATTGGTTGAGCTTATGGCGCAGGCAGCAAAGCTCGATGTGCTTCTGCTGGCTGAAGCCGGTGATGGTGATAATTGGGATCAAGCGCATTAATTTTGAACTAAGTTGATACACTAGAAGTCGTAGTGTCAGTTACGTTGATATCTCTCTCCTTAGTTTATTTTCGCCCCGTCATTTGACGGGGTTTTTTTATATTTTCAATAACCCTAATAAGGTAATTAAATTACCAAAAAAAGGCTTAATTAAGCTTTTTAAATGAATAATGTAGTTTTATTACACAAATGACTTGCATTTTACCAGTAGTTGACTAAAATTTGTCGGGTAGGGTACAGAGGTAAGATATTCTATCTTTCAGTGCACAGAGCTATAGTTCTAACACAAGAAAGTAGGCTTATTTAGCCGCCCCGCTGCTTGCAGCGGGGCGTTTTTTTTGCGTAATTATTAATAATTTTGACGTGGCAGTGTTGCTGTATTACGACAGGAAGACTGGAAAATGCCAGATGTCGCGAAATAACTTGAAATTTAATTAGATTTTTTAGAGTAAATACTTTAAATGGGCCGGGTTTGTTGTATAATGCAGCTGTCTTAGCGATAAGACACCCTGTTGATTTGAAATTATAGCTTCTCCCCCGTTTGCTATGGCCGACACCCAAGGGTGTCGGTTTTTTTATGCTTTGTGTTAGTCTGCAATATCTGAAGTGGCATCAGGGGCTTGATACCACAAATCCAGCACCTGCTCCAAATCAGCCAATCCCTGTTTATTTAGTGAACTAAAAGTGTGTACGGTGATATCACCCATAAAAGCTAACGTGGCATCGCGCACTTCAAACAAGGTTTTCTTTCGTGCACCAGGGCCAAGCTTATCCGACTTAGTCAGCAATATAAGTACAGGAAGTTCACTATCAACTGCCCAATGTATTAGATCTTGATCTAAATCTTTCAATGGGTGGCGAATATCCATCAACACAACTATGCCTTTTAAACTAGCGCGTTTTGTCAGATACTCTGCCAGTGATTTTTGCCATTTTTCTTTTACGGCTAAAGGAACCTTGGCAAAGCCATAACCCGGCAAATCGATTAATCGACGGTGTTCATCCAAACTAAATGTGTTGATCAATTGAGTGCGGCCGGGCGTTTTACTGGTTCGCGCTAAACTATTTTGGCGCGTCAACGTATTTAATGCACTGGACTTGCCAGCATTAGAGCGACCTGCAAACGCAACTTCAATGCCTGCGTCCGCCGGTAATGCCTTGATATCGGGCGCGCTAGTTAAAAATGCGGCTCGTTGATAATTGATTTTTGACTTGTACACGGGCTTCTCCGGCAAATAATTTGCGTCATTGTAGCGGATCTGAGAGATCCGCAGAAGCTTTTGCATGCGGTATGGGATTTTACTTTGACCAGTTTCGTGTAAAATAGAGATAAAAATTAAGGTTATTACACTTGGTTGCCAGTATGCTGGCGGTTTAATGCGGACAGAGACGGATAAAAAATGAATAAAATGCTACTTCCACTGACGCTGATATTCGGTTTAATCGGAACAGCCCAAGCGTTTGACGGTGATGCTGAAGCGGGTAAAGCAAAATCTGCGGTTTGTGCCGCTTGCCACAATGCTGATGGTAACAGCGTTGTTGACATGTACCCTAAACTGGCTGGCCAACATGCGACCTATTTGTATAAACAGCTAACCAACTACAAGCAAGGTATGGCATCTGCGGGCAAGGAAGGCCGTAATAACAGCATAATGTTTGGTATGGTCGCGGCACTGTCAGACCAAGACATGAAAGATTTATCGGCCTATTTTGCTTCACAAAAAATGAAGTCAGGCACTACTCCTGAAAATGTTATTGCACGTGGTGAAGCATTGTATCGTGGTGGTGATGCACAGCGTGGTATTGCAGCTTGTATTGCTTGCCATGGTCCTCGTGGTTCGGGTGCCAGTTTGAGTGGATTTCCAAAAATTTCCTTTCAACATGCAAATTATCTTAAAACCACTTTGCTGGAATTTCGCAGCGGTCAACGTGCAAATGACATGAATGGCATGATGCGAGATATTGCTAAAAAACTAACTGACGAAGATATTGAAGTGTTATCTCAGTACCTGGGTGGTTTGCACTAAACGCTATAACTACCCGCATTTATCGCATAAAAACCGGCATTCATCGCCGGTTTTTTTATGCTTGCGGTGATTTTTTGTGAGATATATCTCACAATCGCTGTAGGATAAAAGCGTGTATAGAAAATAAATTGAACTTTTTTATTGTGATTGATTTTGCTCAACATACTGAAAAGTATAAATTTAATATTTATGGCGGTGATGAAATTGGTTTTTTTTAGGGTAAAGGCTTGCCATATAGTCAGAACAGAGTAAATTAACCGTCAGTTACAGTTTGTAACGAATAAAAACAGGGAATATCCGCAGGGAAGTAATAGTACCAGTACGCAAGTGCGCGGTGCCTTCGTTTTGAACACATTTGGAAGATGTGCTGCGTGAATTCACGCTCAAGGATGATTACGAAAGTATCAGGATGATCGTAAACAATAAAAATAGCAGCCAGGAAGGCAATATAAAATACGGAACTAGCAGACAGGGTGTTGCAGCAGCATCAGGAAGATGAACGCGAATGAGAACGGTGTCCACGAGACACAAAAATATCCAGGGCGATAAGGAAATCTTATCGCCCTTTTCTTTATACAAAAAAAGCCCTAGCCATGCCAAATCATCAATGTCCTTTATGCTACGCAGAACCTTGTCAGTTATTTTATCAGGACAATCGAAGACGGTATTATCAGTGTCAGCTTTGCCTGTTGGTGTTTGCTGATCGAACAACTTTGCTCTCTTCTTCAGATGAATTGGCGCAGTATCAAATGCATCAAAATGACTTGAACGATATTGGCTATCGCCAGTTTTTGCAGCGTTTAGCCTTACCATTACAGCAACAGTTAGCCGCTAATGGCCTTGAGGGGCTGGATTTTGGCTGCGGGCCAGGCCCTTTATTAGCAAAAATGTTAGCTGAGACGGGCCACAAAATGTCAGTGTGGGATCCCTACTTTGCTACCGATGATAGCGTACTTAAAAAACAGTACGATTTTATTACCTGCTCTGAAGCGATAGAGCACTTTATTTACCCCGTGCATGAATGGAAATTGTGGCTAACGTTATTGAAACCGGGGGGGACGCTAGGCATTATGACAAAGCGCTATACTGATGTTAACGCCTTCGCTTCATGGCATTACAAACTCGACCCAACGCATGTCAGTTTTTTTTGTGAACATACTTTTATTTATTTGGCGCAGCGAGATAATTTTATTGTCAATTTTCCCGATAAAGATATTGCTCTGTTGCAACGCCGAAAGCATTAGTGTTTCGCAGAAATTCTGGTTAAAATACGCGCCCTTTTTTACAGGTAACAATCATGACTCGTCAGAAAAAAACACGCTCTGCCGGCCCTAACGGCTCGCGACATTTATCCTCAGAAGATATTCGAAAAACCCGCGAACCCAAAGAGCAAACCAAGAAAAAAGGTGCTGGTTTAAAATCAGGTAGTCGTAATAGTGTTGCTTTAGCAGAGCCGGCTACACAGCAGCAATCGGCTAAGAAAGACAAGCGCATCGGTAGCAAAAAACCG
>Ga0100393_10005992_pt1 | contig 10908 bp, 10 predicted proteins | sample CryGeymeta201517_FD_81546 | JGI IMG/M metagenome (GOLD analysis project Ga0100393, IMG submission 81546) | Groundwater microbial communities from Crystal Geyser aquifers in Utah, USA - Crystal Geyser metaG 2015-17 | ecosystem: Environmental > Aquatic > Deep subsurface > Groundwater | place... | reverse complement strand
GTCATATTATCAACAAACTTAAAAAACAAAATACACTTCCAGATTACCTTCCAACAGTATTAGAAGAATATAATCTAGTCAAACACAAATATGAATCGCCTCCCCAACTGTCCGTAGGTTCCTGGATTGTTGCTTCAATTTGTACATCTTTACTTTATAAATTATTTCTTGGAAAGCAAGTGAAGATTTTTCCTGATTTATATTTTAAAAGTGTATAATAATTGTTTTGCATTTATCCAGAGAATTTTGTCTAATAGTGTAAAAACAAACAATTTCGGGTAATCTGAAAATATTCAATTGTCTAAAAGTCCTATTTTTTTAGGTGTTTTAGATTAAAGTATTAGAGTTTTAATAGAATTTTTAATTTTATTGAAGTACTCAACTGTTAATTGTTGTTAATGATTGTTAATTTATTGTGATGAATCGTTTTCTTTTTTTTCAAAATAGCTGAAAAAAAACAGAATTTGAGCTAAAACTAAGGATTAGTCCTATAAAAATGCAGCTTTTCTTCAAACAATAGGATAAAAAGCTAATCTGCCTGATTGTCTTTTTCGGTAATTTCAAAGTATAAATTTTATCAAAAAAGCAATATGGGATAATCCTGTTGTATTTGTTTAGTTCTTGTTCTTATTTTAAAACCCTTTATAATATGGAATCCACAATTTCAACCGACCAAAAAATAATCAACAACCTGTTACTCAATGCCAGTTTTATCGACAACATTGGGTTAATGCATGGCAAAATGGGAATCTCTATCTTTTTCTTCCATCTTGCCCGACAAACCAAAAACCAAATTTACGAAGATTACGCCGGTGAATTAATCGATGAAATCTACGAAGAAATAACAGCAAATACCCCGGTTGATTTTGAAAACGGTTTGGCCGGAATTGGTTGGGGAATTGAATACCTTGTGCAAAACAAATTTATTGAAGCTGATACCGATGAAGTGTTGGAGGAGTTTGATAACCGCATTTTTAAGGAATTGATTTATAATACACCAAAAGAAATTGGTTTATTAAACGGATTAATAGGTATTGGGGCTTATTTTTTAAAACGGATTCAGAATCCGTCATCCAACGATGAAAAAATTACCACCTTAACAAACAAACAAACCTTAATTCACTTTATTGATGAATTGGATCGCAGAGTCCAGAATATTTCAGAAATCATCAAAGAGCCGGGAGCAAACACTGAAATGATTGAACATTCGAACAAACAAACCTTCGAACTTTTAATCCCTGAAACCAAAGAAGCATTCGAACCCAAGCCATGCTTTGAAATAACCTGGAACTATCCTGTTTTACTTTGGTTTCTTGCCGAACTCTATGAACAAAATATTTTCAATTTTAAAGTTGAAAAAATAATCCAACGCCTTACAGAACCACTTGCAAATGAAACTACCCTGCCCAAACTACAAAGCAACCGATTGTTATTGGCATTGGCACTCACAAAAATTAAACAAACGATAGAAATCATAGGAACAACCGCAACCATAAGAACAACAGAAACTCCAGAAACAATCGAAACAACAATTCACAACCTTCTCAAAGAAATAACCCGAGAAACTATATACACCGAACTCCTGCCAAACAACACAAATATAAAACATGGAACTTCGGGAATTGCCTGGATTTACAAACAATTATTTGAGTTAATAGCAGACAATCGGTTTAAACAAGAGATGGAACATTGGACAACTCAAAGTTTGCATGCTGAAAACGATGTTAATAATTACGCAGGATTAGAAGATTCTACAAACCAAAACGAAACATTATTTGGTGTATTAGAAGGAAAAACCGGCTCCATACTCAACTACCATACTATCAATCATTCAAATACTAAAACAATAAAACATTGAAATACTCAAACAATGAAATAAATACAATCAAAACAGGAAAAAGGGCAGGAAGCCAGGTTATTTGCACAACGCCGCTCCCTGCCCGGGCTCCTTTAAAAAAAGAAAGGAGATAACGGCAAAGATAAGGTTTTAACCGGATTGGCAGCCAGGCCGTAAATATGAAATCCGTAGTTGAACAAACAAAAGAGTTATTAACATAAAATTTAAAACAATGAAAAAAATAGGAAAATTATCAATTAACCCTGAAAAGGTGATAAAAAATGAAGAACTGGTTAATTTAAAGGGGGGTTATGGTACTAGTGGCGGCGTTTGCGTTTGTTGTACTATTTCAGGTTCAGGTAATTGTGTCTCAGAAGGCTATTTCTTTGCACCTTTTAATAATTGTGATGATGCCCTTGATTGGGCTTATTCTCAATGTAGTAGCTACAATACTGCTTGTAATCCAAACATTTCATGCCCTCCTATTTCTTGATAATTGAGTAAGTCTAACAATTAATTGTTAGACTTACTTTTTTCACTTTAAAAATTATCGAATGTAAAAAGGTCTATGATATGAAGGAAAAAATAATTTTAATAAAATGTCTTTCATTGTTATTTATCTTAACATTCTCAGACAATCAAAAACCTAAATCGGTCACCAGTATCAATCTATCGAATCAAACATTTAGGAATATTAGTTTATCATCTTTGATAGAAGAAATCCAATATATTCCTCTTTCAAACGACAAGTTGTTAAATGAAATAAGTAAGGTAAAGCAAGCCCAAAGTAACTTTTATATAATTGATAATAAGTCATTGTTGTTAAAATTTAGCAATAATGGCAAATTTGAAGCTCAAATAGGTAGAATAGGCAATGGACCGGGTGAATACCTGTTCATTACAGATTTTACAATTGGGGAAAATTCAAGTGTTACCTATGCTTTAATATCCTATCAAAAAAAAATATTTGAATATACTCCCACTGGCAAATACATCCAGGCAATTAACCTTTATATAAGAGCTCAAAAAATAGCGGGTTATAACGATGGATTCTTGACTTTTAATAATATTTCCAACGGAGACAATCCCATAAGTTTTGTTTTACTTGACTTGAAAGGAAATATTTTAAATCAATTTGCAAATAAATACAAATTTAATAATGGGAATGGGCGTTCTGTTAGGTTTGAAGGAGAATGCCTTTTTTATAATTTTCAGGGTAAACTGCATTTAAAAGAAATTTACGATGACACTGTTTTTTATGTTGAAAATAAAAGTATGATCCCGAAATTCATACTTAACTCAGGAAAAAACAGGTTTACGACCGAAATCAGGAAAAATCTTAATGATGGCAATGTTCTTTATAATATCGTTTTCCAATCTAATATTTTTGAAACGAAGAATTATCTTTTTTTTGAGTATAACGACCAAATCCTAGTTTATAACAAAAAAACTTTGGAAAGTTATGAAATTAGTAAGAACGTAGGATTTATAAACGACGTTGATGGTGGTCCGAATGTGGTATTTAAAACAGCCATAAACGATAATACTTTATTAACATGGTATAATGCTTTTGAACTGAAAGGCTATGTTGCCTCTGAAGCCTTCAAGTCTTCCACTCCTAAATTCCCTGAAAAGAAAAAAGCCCTTGAAAAACTGGCCAACAGCTTAAACGAAAACGATAACCCGGTTTTGATGTTGGTGAAATTAAAAGAATAATTAGTTGTTAAATTGAAAATATAGAAACAAATGAAACCTGCCTTGTTGGTAACACATAAACAATCAAACTTTCGAACATTTAAACAATGAAACTGAACCAATGCAAAAAACTAACTGGATAATACTCAAAAGTAATGACCGTGGAATTGAATACGGTGTTGGGACATTTATTAAACAATTGTCGCATGGATTAGCAGCAAGAAAAGAGATAAACGTTTTTGTCCTTGAAATAGGAATAACCGGCAGCAAATCTTTTACAATCAGAAAGCAAGACAAGATAACCGTTCTTGAGATCCTGCTGGAAGTAAATACGAAAGGGGTTGATTCAAAAAAAAACCAGGAGAAACTTTCCCGAAATATTACACGGGTAGTTTCGCAGTATATTCCAAAATCGGATGCTACAGTTATACACATGAATTACCTTTTTCAGTATTTTATTGGAATTGAACTGAGGAGGGTCTTAAAAGGAAACTTAATTTTCACCCAACATGTTTTTACATTGGACGAAAAGGTTGGATACAATTTTTTCGATACCGAAAACCACACCTATCAATTGGTTGATAAGATAATAACAGTTACCAAACACGGCAAAGGCCACTTGGCTATAAAAGGAGTTGAGGCGGATAAAATTGAAGTTATTTATAATGGAATTGACCCTGGCCATTTCAAAACCAAAAATATTGATATACTGGAAAAGTACAGGTTAGAACTAAATGAAAAGATAATTCTTTACAGCGGACGTATTGACCCGATTAAAGGATTGGATTATTTGTGTGATGCTTTTGAATTACTCCTTAAAAAAATTCCAGGTTGCCGCTTGGTTATTGCCGGAAATGGGAATTATGAATCAGTGATAAAAAAGGCCCGTAAATTTTCCGCAAATATCAGTTATCTCGGATTTATTCCGTTTGAAGATGTGGTTGCACTTTATCACGTTGCTGATATTGGTGTAATCCCATCGCTTGAAGAGCATTGCAGCTATGTTGCCCTTGAAATGCTGCATTGTGGCTTGCCGGTTGTTGCATCAAATCTTGGAGGGTTAAAAGAAATATTTGTTCATGGTGAAAATGCCCTTCTTGCAGATACAATTGCCGATAAAACAAATATGTATGGCGTTTCCCCTGAAGTTAAACAGTTAACAAATCATATGTACAAACTATTATCCGATGAAAACTTAAGAATAGAGTTTTCACGAAATGCAATAATTCGGGCAAACGAAAAATTTACCCTGGAAATAATGATAACCAACTATATACAAACCATCAAAAATTTAAACTAAATGCACGGAAAAAAAGAAGAAAATGCAGTTTTTGTTTTACAAAAAACTATAGAACATTTCAAAATAAAAGTAACAAAAACAACTGTAAAAGAGTTTTTATTTGCTCACCCGCATTACCCATCACTAAAAAGTGTATGCGATGCCCTGAATAAGTGGAAAATAGAAAATTATCCGTTAAGTTTGGAGTTGGAGGAAATAAAAGTCCTGGAAATGCCTTTTATAGCCCACTTGAAAATATCCGGGGGGCAGTTTGTTTTTGTTGAAGGGATTAAAAATGGCCAGGTAACATTCCATGCATCGGAAGGAAAAGCAATAAATGAAGATTTTGAAAGATTTTCTGAGAAACTTTCAGGCGCCGTTGTAGTTATGGAAGCTGGTAAAAACTCAGGAGAAAAGGAATACCGGCAAATCCGCCAAAACGAAATTCTGAATAAAGGACTTTTCCCTCTTGGCATTATCGCACTTTTTGTTTTAGCTATCTTTAATTTTATTTCCGGCTTATTTAGTATATTTTTTAGTATAGGTTTTATATTTTGGGGATTGCTTGCAACCAAAATACTTGGGCTGACAGCCTCTGTTTTTCTGGTACTACACGAACTCAAGGTTCATACACCCTTAGCAGATAAGATTTGTGGTTTTAGCTCAAAAACCGATTGCGACACTGTTTTGTCTTCCAATGCTTCGAAATTATTTGGATGGATAAATTGGGCCGATACAGGGCTAATCTTCTTTTCCGGCTCACTCATCTTTTTATTGGGCGCATCACAGAGTAATTCGCTTTGGGTGCTTGCAATTATAAGTGTACTCTCATTACCATATCCCGTTTTTTCGATTTATTATCAATCGGTAAAACTAAAAAAATGGTGCCCGTTTTGTTTAATTGTGCAGGTAGTACTAATTGCTGAATTTCTTCTACTAATCCCAGCGTTCAAATCGTTAGCTTTCTCAGGTATTGATTTCCTTCAATTAATTGTTTCATTTTCCATACCTGCCGCAATCTGGTTCACATTTAAAGCGTTTTACAATAAATCCGGAGAACAAACAAAAGAACATTATTCATTTCTCCAATTTAAACGGAACCCAGAAATCTTTCTCCATCTTTTGCAAAGTAAAGGTTATACTGAGTTCCATGAAAATGAAAATAGTTTGGTGCTTGGAAACCCAAATGCAAAATTGACAGTAACAGCATTTCTTAGTTTGTATTGTAATCCTTGTGCTGGTGCTTTTAATAAACTTAAAAAACTATTAGATGATTGCCCGGAAGTAAAAGTCAATGCTGTTTTTTCGGTTTACGACGATGAAGATTCAAAAAAGTTAATAAACACCTTGTATTCCACTTATTACAAAAAAGGCACGGAACATACGATTGATTTTCTATACAAATGGTACTCCATACCAAAAAAGAATAAGAAATCAATAGTTGAAAATGGATGTCAAAAAAACTAAGATATAGCGAAACAGGTAGGAGAAGAAAACAAGGCTCTTTTTGAACAATACAAAGTTGCCGGTACTCCAACAATTATTGTGAATGGGTACAAATTCCCAACACAATACGAATACAGCGATATCGAATATTATATAGATGAAATTAAAAATTTAACCAGGGAAAGTAAAAGGCAGGAAGCCTGCGCCAATTGCCATTAGCCGCTTCCTGCCTACACTTTCCTTAAATTCCGGTTTATACCGGAGAAAGGAGGTGATAAGGCAAAGATAAAACAAATCCGCAAAGGATGCCAACCTTACAAAAGCGGTGTTTACCCACAAACAAACAAATAAAACGAGTTGGAAATGCGAGTAATTAAAATTTAAAATCATTAAAAATGAAAACAATAGGAAAATTATTGATTAACCCTGAAAAGATTATAAAAAATGAAGAATTGGTGGATTTGAGAGGAGGTTATGAAGGATTAGCATCAGTTTATTGTTACGCTGGAGATACTTATTTAGGTTGTGTGAAAACGCCATATTGTCCCTCTGATCCTTTGATTTTTTGTAGTGGAGCCTCTTGGGCACATTGTATGCAAACAGGGGGTAATTGTTGATACAAGAAATCCTCAACTTTTTTTATATGAAAAATGTATAAAGCTGAGGATATGATAAATAGTAAGGAAAGTTGAAGTGAAATATTTTAAACTTCAATTTTTCCTTATTTTAATATGATTACAATTATTTTTCTTGAAAAAATAAAAATTGATTATTCATTGAAAATTTCCACCAAGAATGAATTGACAACTCTCAAACTCTTTGAGTTTATTTATGGCTAAAATTTATATAGTTGTAACTAATTTCATATGTGAAATATAAATCAAAATAATATGATAAGACTTAACTTTGCAAGGATTTATTTTTTTATCTTGTTAATTGTGTGTGACAATTTCACTCTTTTGTCACAAGTACCCGAAGTCATTAATGTTGAATCAGGCATGAACAATCCTGGCCATTTAGTTTTAAGCGATATTGCTTATGATGTACAGTACATTCCACTAGAAACGAATGAATATAATTTGATAGGAAATGTTAATAAAATAAAATTTAATGGCAAATATTTTTTTGTTCAAGATGCAAATCCACCATCTCTACATGTATTCGATCAAAAAGGGAAATACATCAGAAAAATTGGTAAACATGGACGAGGTCCAAACGAATACAATTATCTAAACGATTTTACTTTCTCTAATAAAAAACCTCAAGTTTGGTTATTAACATCTATTCCATATAAAATTATGGAGTACAATTTAAATGGGGATTTTGTAAAACAAATTGAATATTCAACATTGGACAATTATAACCGTATTGAAAGTTTATTAAATGATAAATATTTAATTATGCGAACAAATTCTTTTGGAAATACACCTTTTACTTTTGGAATATTTTCAGAAGATGGTACGCTATTAAAAAATGTAATTAAACCGGAGCAATTTAAGTATACTGGGGGTGTATCAAGTTCAAAAAATAATTTTTGGTTTTATGTGTTTAACAACAATTGTTACGTTAAGGAAAATGTTTTAAATGATACATTATACAGAATTTCTACTTCTCTCGAATTTCTACCAAAATATATTTTTGACTCTGGTAAGTATAAACAAACCATGGACTTTCGACAAAATTTTTCGGAGTATTATAAAAGAAAAGACCTTAATTATATTATTCACAATAGCTTTTTTGAAACGTCAACAGTTTTAATATACAGTTATTTGTTTAATATGAACACTCGTTTAGATTATTATGATAAAACAATAAAAAAGTCATTTAATTTGAAAGGAATTACAAACGATTTGGATGGAGGACTTGATTTTGTTCCTGAATATCAAATAAATAATCTAATTATTGGTTATGCAAGTGTATTTGAACTTAAAGATTATATAGACTCTGGCATATTCAAAAACTCCACCACAAAATATCCCGAAAAGAAAAAAGAATTAGAAAGATTGGCAAATAGTTTAGATGAAAATGATAATCCGGTTTTGATACTCATAAAACTAAAGGAATAGAAAATGGGTAAATTCCCACATTATAAACAACGATAAAACAAATCCGCAAAGGCCGCCAACCTTACAAAAGCGGTGTTTACCCAAAAACAAATAATTAAAATGAGTTGGAAATGCAAGTAATTAAAATTTAAAATTAATTAAAATGAAAAAATTAGGAAAATTATTAATTAATCCTGAAAAGGTGATAAAAAATGATGAGTTGGTGAATTTAAAAGGTGGAAGTTATATTGGTCCTTGCGAGGGATACCAATATTGGTGCTTATGTACTGGTTCTTGCGGGCCAATTTGGATTTGTAATATTCCACCAGATAATTGTCCCAGTATATATAGTTCAATGGGGGGATGTGATGTGGAAAGATGTGATCCATAATCATAAATAGTTATATGTTAGTGTTTTACAACATTAAGTAGAAAGACAAACAAATAATTCAATATCATATAGTTTTTTAAAAGGGTTAGTTAATGTCTTTGACTTTTAAAAATATAAAATATACAATTAGAGCTAAATCAAATAACATACACAGATTTATATTATGAAAAGTTTTTTTTACATTTCCCTTATGATATTAATAATATCATCGTGTACACCAAGTGCAGATAAATCTTTAAAACAAATTAAGGTTTATGAGAATAGCCTTGAAATTGGCAAGCTTTCAGATATTATAAAAACTATAAGTCCAGTTTTTTTAGAAACTAACAAGAATTGCTTTATCTCTAAAGTTCAGCAAGTTCGTTATACTAATGAATATATATTTATTACTGATTTTCCGGGTACAAAACTATTACAATTTGGCAAAAACGGGAATTTTATACGGCAAATCGGAAGTAACGGTCAAGGGCCTACGGAATATTCATTTATTAATTGTTTTGCCATTAATGAAGAACAGGAACAATTGTTTGTAGTAAGTGGTCGAAAATTATTGTGTTTTGGGTTTAATGGTGAATTTGTTAACAGCAAAAAACAAGAAAATTCAATAGAGTATGTTGAAATTATTAATAACGAATTATGGGTTGTAATAAGCAAAAATGGTACTAAAACTTCTAAGGGAAAGTATTTGAATGAAACTAAACTTTTTAAACTCAATTCTAATTATCAATACAAAGACAGCTTACTTGTAAAAAGTGTTGAACAGGAAAGGCCAATGTTCGTATTCTTGCCCAATTCTTTTTTATTTTCAACTGCAAAACAGCATGTTAACTTCTATTATCCAGTTTTCTCGCCAGCCGCAGAATTAAGGGATACCTTGTATGAAATTAAAAATTTTGAACTGTATCCACTTATCAAACTAAATTTTATAGATAAAACATGGAATGAAAGTATACAAAATGAATTGGCAATCAGAAATATTTACCGTACAAAACGATATTTGTTTGCAGAGTATATTAAACAGGGAAAACAAAAATTGTTCTGTGCTGATCTCAAAATGGAAAAACAATGGAACTTAACCGATGGATTTGATGATGATGTGTATAATACTGGATCAGCCAAAATATTCCCCACAAATATGATCGAAAGTGAATTTTATTTTGTGAAAAATGCCCATGAAATAACAACCCAATTCGACAATGTTAAAGAAAATGACAATCCGGTGTTGATGTTGGTGAAATTGAAAGAGTAATGCGTAATCACAAAAAAGGAAAACAAAAGGCAGGAAGCCTGTGCCAAATACCATTAGCCGCTTCCTGCCTGAGCTTCCCTTTCTAAAAAATAGAAAGGAGGTGATAAGGCAAAGATAAAATAAATCCGCAAAGGCTGCCAACCTTAACATAGCGGTGTCTACCTAAAACCAAACATTTATGATGAATCAGAAATGCAAGTAATTAATTTAAAAATCATTGAAAATGAAAACGTTAAAAAAATTATCGATTAATCCTGAAAAGGTGATAAAAAATGAAGAACTGATCAATTTGAAAGGTGGTTATGATGGTTATTGTACATGTTATATTGAATGGGGCGACTGGACACAAACCATAGAGAACGGGTGCGCTATGCAAGATTGCCATGAATGTGAGCGAATAATGGGGGAAACATGGCCATACTCACAAGCATTCTCAGTAGCTTGTGAATAATTCTTTTTCGATAGGATAAGAAATGTCCTTTTGCTTTTGCATAAAATAATAATCTATTTTAAATACATTAGTATAAGGACATTTCAAATTGTTTTACATTTTCAACTAAAGTTATGTTTAATAATTCAAAGAATATTAGAATTTCCAATAGACAATTATGTGTAATAGTATTTTGTGTTTTTATAACTTGTACTAAAGAAAACAATAATTCAATTGTAGAAATCGAATTAGAAAAGAACATACATAACTTCCACAACTTTAAGCTATCCAAACTCTGTGATAATATTGAATACATTGCTTTGGAAAGCAATGACTCAACAATTTTTGAAAGAATACACTTTATTGATATTACAGATAATTATATTTTAATATACGATACAAAACAATGTTTTTTATTTGATCGTTCAGGTAGATTTTTGCGAAAAATAGGCCGAAAGGGCAATGGCCCAGGAGAATATCGTTCTGCAGGGCAGCCAAAAATACTAAATAATGAAGTTTTTATACCTGATCCTATT
>Ga0100393_10005986_pt1 | contig 10911 bp, 12 predicted proteins | sample CryGeymeta201517_FD_81546 | JGI IMG/M metagenome (GOLD analysis project Ga0100393, IMG submission 81546) | Groundwater microbial communities from Crystal Geyser aquifers in Utah, USA - Crystal Geyser metaG 2015-17 | ecosystem: Environmental > Aquatic > Deep subsurface > Groundwater | place... | reverse complement strand
TTCCCTCAAATATATAAAAAATATAGCTTAAAAATCAATCCAATAGCTTTTTATTTTGTATGCTTATATCATAAAATAGAAATTTATATTGGCTGAATTCAAAAGTAAGTTATCTCATCTCATCTCATCTCATCTCATCAAACATAGGAATATCATCTAAAAACGCAAACGATTGATTGTTAAAATCAATTTTGCAACAGTAGTGTTGCAAACCATTGGTAACAATTAAATAGGGTACATGAAACACCATGTTGTAGCGTGCAATTTGATTGAATGTTTCTTGTGTTATTTTAACAGTAGCAGCCTTACACTCAACTAAAACCAATGGATTTCCATTTTTGTTATAAACCAACACATCAGCTCTTTTTTGCATTTCATTTAATTTCAATCCTTTTTCAATTACAATTAAAGAGGAAGGAAATTTTTTCAATGTAATTAAATAATGTACAAAATGCTGTCTTACCCATTCTTCAGGAGTTAGCACAAGGTATTTTTTTCGTATGAAGTCAAAAATATACGCTTTGTTATTTTCTTGTTTAATTTTATGAGGATAATCAGGTAAATTGAGCGAATACATTTCTTTTTTTTTGTGTAAAAATAGAAAATATACTTAAAACACTTAGATTCTTGGAAATTTTGACGAATTTATTTTTTTTTCTTTATCAAGACGAAATTTTCAAGCATAGCCGTAGCTACGGTTTAAAATTTTAACATAGAGAAAGAGAAAAAGAAAGAGTGAAAAAATCGATAACCTTAGTGTGTTGAGTATAAATGGGAGAATTTCTCTTAATAAATGAACTTCATTGTTTTTTAAATGGGATTATTATTTATTTTTGTCGAAATGGAAATTACTAAAAAATTGGCTCATAAAAATAAAATGGTAATGGCAATTATTGTCATTGTTTTTTTAGGCTATAATTTTTTTATTTACACACAAGAACCTCCAATTGAAGCTCAAAAAATGAGTGAACTCGCCATTCTTGGTGAAAAAATTTATCAAGACAATAATTGCACAGCGTGTCATCAATTTTATGGATTAGGAGGGTATTTAGGTCCAGATTTAACAAATGTTATTTCCGCAGAAGGAAAAGGGTCTATGTATGTAAAGGCATTTTTAAATAGTGGTGTGAAAACGATGCCTCAATTTAATTTTTCGGAAGAAGAAAAGGAAGCATTGGTTGCATTTTTAGAAGCGGTTGATGAAACGGGACATTATCCCATTTATGAAGCAGCACAGAATTTTGGTTGGGTAAGTATAAAATATAAAAAATAAATGAATCAAAAAATCCCTTTTTTATTTCTTTTGCTTGGGCTATCAGCATTGCTTTTGGGTGCTTTTTTTGGTGTTTTAATCACACTTCAATACATCTATCCTGAATTTTTAAAAGAAACACTTGCTTTTAATCGGTTACGTGAATTTCATGTTTCAACGCTGATTGGATGGTTGATTTTAACTGCAACAGGAGGAATTTATTATTATATTTCAAAGGTATTGAACGTGCCTCTTTATTCAAAAAAATTAATGACTATTCAATTTAGCATATTACTAATATGTTCTATTGCTATTTATTTTTCATTTTTATTTGGTAAAATGGGGGGGAGGGAATACCTAACCTATCACCCAATAATTTCTTTTCCAATTTTGATTGCATGGATAGTGTTTGCTATTAATTATTTTAAAACATTAGTTGGTAAAATACAAAATTGGCCTGTTTATTTATGGATGTGGGGTACAGGAATTGTTTTTATGATTTATCATTTTTCGGAAGCACATCTTTGGTTAATTCCATCCATTCGAGAAAATTTTATTAGAGATATAACAGTTCAGTGGAAATCTTATGGTTCATTTGTTGGTTCTTGGAACATGCTTATTTATGGAACAGCTATTTTTTTAATGTCGAAAATAAAAAATGAGAACACAGTTGGAAGAGGGAAAGTTGCTTTTTTCTTTTATTTTTTGGGATTATCCAATCTGATGTTTGGTTGGGCACATCACACGTATTTTATTCCAACTCAACCATGGATAAGAATAGTTGCTTATGCAATGAGTATGTCGGAATGGATAATTTTTCTTAGTATAATAATTTCTTGGAAAAAATCCTTGAATCAACAAGATAAAATAAAAGGAAATTTTGCCTATAAATTTTTGTTAGCTACAGATTTTTGGGTTTTTGTGAATTTATTTATTGCCTTGCTTATTTCTATTCCCTACATTAATTTATTTACACATGGAACTCACATCACAGTGGCACATTCCATGGGAACAACTATTGGAATTAACACTACTATCTTGTTAGCTTCAGCAATGTTTATTGCTTATAAAGAAAATGCTAAAATTATTGAAAGCAATACAAAAATTATCAAACTAGGTTATTGGTTGTTTAATGTGGCGTTGGTAGGGTTTTTAACTATGTTGATGTTAGGAGGAGTTGCAAGAAGCAAATGGATTTTTTTAAGCGACAAAGCAACTTCTTTTGGCGAAATGCAAACCTCAATTCAGCCTTTAATTGTGGTATTTTTATTTTTTGGAGTAGTATTGTTTATTGGGTTATTGTTTATATCAATACCACTTATTAAGGTGTTTTTAAATAAGGTTCGTAAAGAAAAAAGTTTGTGAAATTGAAACACCAAACCCCTAACTACTAATTCCTTATTCCTTATTTAAACCTTACACTATGACCTCTTGAAGGATTCGCTCCAAAATTTCCAAAATAGCCAAGCAAAACTTCAAAACCACCATTTCCATTAGTTGCATCAGATAAATCAGATAAGTTAAAGTCATAACTAACTCCCAAAGAAATGCCTTGCCAGTTAAATCGGGTAACGATGTAAGCGGCATCACCGAAACGTAAATATGGACCAATAGCAATAGACATTTCATTGTGATAGTTTGTGAATTTTGAATTGTCTTTTATCCTAATTTTTGCTTCGGCACCCAAATTAAAATAACGGTTTGGTCCCTGAACACTATAAATAATGTTGGGCAATACAGAAAATCCATTATTGGTTACGGCAGCGGTTGTAGAACCTTTCCCTATCTCAGCACCAAAATGAAAAGTGTATTTTTTTAGTAAGGCACTTTCTTCATCATTAAAAGCAACATTAGGAGAATTTAGATGATACATAGAAAAACCACCAAAATACCTTGAAAAATCTGTAGGAGCATAAAACCAATGAATTCCTGCTGCAACATCCAATGCAGAAACACTAGAGCCACCAAATTGGTCAGCAGTAGTAATGTTTTGATCAAAATCAACACCGTTCCATTGGTCGTTGAAAGTTAAATTATCAAATCCTATGGAGCGTTGAATACTTCCTCCCTGAAAACCAACAGAGATAAAATGATTCCCTTTTCCACCACTCATATCTAAATGATAAGCTAAGGCTAAACTAAATTTAGTAGTAGAAAATTGAGAATCACCAGCATCGTCTTTATAAAAATTAAGACCTAAACCAAACATTCCTGCTTTCATTTTTTTTAAAACGGGCATATCAATAGAAGCAGCCATAGTTGTAAATGCTTCACTCACTGAACTCCATTGGTTTCTATAAAGCAAACTACCTCTTAAATTACCATTAAAAGCACCAGCACTAGCTGGGTTAATTGTCATTGGAGAAGCATAAAATTGTGAAAAATGAATGTCTTGTTGAGCAAGAGCAATGTTGCTACTGATTAGTAGTCCAAAACCTAATATAAAGAGTTGTTTGTTCATTGTTTTTTAGTTTAATATTTTAGTAGTAGTTACTTAATTAGAGTAACATTTCCTTTTAACTGTTGGTGACTACCATCTATCATAGTAGCATTAACAGTATAAACAAAAACACCAGGGTTTAGTTCTTTTCCATTGTGTGTACCATCCCAACCTTTTGTTTTATCAGTTGTTGAAAATATTTCTTGTCCGTATCGGTTATAAATTGAAAAACTTAATGATTCAATAACTAACTGACCTCTCACAACCAAGAAATCATTTTTACCATCACCATTTGGAGTGAAAGCACTAGGAACACCAATGTTTAGTTGCATATCAATAATCACAAGAATAGTATCATTAACCACGCAACCATTTTCGGCTGTATAGGTTACAATATAAGTTCCATCATCTAATGGTTGAATAACTGTTGTTGTTTGACAAAGAACGCATGATAAATCTGTTGAAGGACTCCAGAAATAAGAACCTCCAGTAATTGGATTTCCAGAGCTATCGGTTGCTTGAGAAGTTAAACTAACATTATTTCCAATAATTAATAATGTATCGCGTGTTGAAACCAGTATAGGTGATTCGCTCACGGTAACTGTATCTGTTATGGAAGTTGTTCCATTTGCATTAGAGACTTCCAACGTAACAATAAATCGATCAGTTGTATCTCCCCAGCATACTAAGCCTGGGTTTTGAGCTGATGATGAGGAAGGTGTTCCTTCTTCAAAAACCCAATTATATGAAGTGGGTGTACCTCCTGTTCCCGTATAAGAAAAATCAATGCAACTATTTTTGCAAATTTTTCCGTTTGTTACGTCCATTCCAATTCCTGCAATAGGAATAGCACAAGCCGTTACAGAAATAGTTATGGTAGTATCTTTAGAGCCATTGGCATCGGTTACTTGCAAATTAATGTTATACGTTCCTGCTGTTGAAAAAACAACAGTGTGAGGGCCTTGCGTGTTTGCTGTTGCAGGATTTCCCCCAGGGAAAGTCCACGACCAAGCGGTAATTGTTAACGAACTAGAGCTGTTGTCTGTGAAAACAATAGAATCTCCTTCACAAATGGTAGAAGATGAAGTGGTGAAAGAAGCTGTTGGTAAGGTACAGTTGTTAACTGTAACACTTATTTGAGCCGTATTTTGACATCCATTTGTATCTGTTCCAGTAACAGTATAATTAGTTGTTGTTGTTGTTGTTGGATTAAATGGAACTCCATCCGTAACACCATTATCCCAAGTGTAAGAAACACCACCACCACCAGTAAGTGTAACAGGGTCTCCCGCACAAATTGTTGTAGTTGATGCACTTGCCGTTATGGTTGGTAATGGATTTACAGTAATTGTAATGGTGGTATCGTCAATACCATTTGCATCGGTAATTTGTAAGTTAATGTTGTATGTTCCTGTTGCAGAAAAGCTAACAACATGAGGTCCTTGCGTGTTAGCAGTTGCTGGCAATCCACCAGGAAAAGTCCAATTCCAATTGGTAATTCCAGAACCAGTGCTGTTGTCGGTAAATGTGATGCTACTTCCAACGCAGGTAGAAAGGGAGCTTGTAGTAAATGAAGCAGTTGGTTGAGAACAGTTATTCACAGTAATGGTAATTTGAGCTGTATTTTGGCAACTATTGGCATCTGTTCCAGTAACGGTATAAGTGGTGGTAACAGTTGGATTAAATGCTACTCCATCCGTAACGCCATTATCCCAAGTATAAGATGATGCACCTCCTCCAGTTAACGTAACAGGATCTCCAGCACAAATTGATATGTTGGTGGCATTGGCAGTAACAGTTGGAAGAGGGTTAACTGTAATAGGAATAACTATATTGTCTGTTCCGTTTGCATCGGTAACGGTAAGTGAAATATTTTGAGTTCCAGCCGTATTAAAAGTTACTGTATGAGGTCCAGCTGTATTGGCTGTTGCAGGTGTTCCTCCAGGGAAAACCCACGCATACGTTGTTGGTGCTGAAGTTGTGCTGGTGTTGGTAAAAGTAATAGAATCTCCCACACATACGCTTGTTGCTGATGCAGTGAAATTAGCGGTTGGTGTAGAAGCTGAAGGGACTGTTAAGGTTATATCATCAACCGCAAAAGAAGGGTCTGTTCCAACACCATCATCATTATTTACCCACCTAAAGCCAATTTTAACATTAGGATTGTTGTTGGCTGATGCAGGCAAAGCAATAGTAAAGGCTGTCCATAATCCTTGTGGACTGCACGAGCCGAAAAGTGTTTTTGCTAAAGGATCTAATAATGTCCATGTTGCTCCATCAAAATACCATAGAGAAGCGTCATCTATAGCTCCATCTCCATTTTCAATATAATTAAAGTTTAACGTAATGTTTGATTGACCTGTTAAATTAATAGTAGGAGATTCTGCACGTGCATTAGTTTCAGGAAACCAAAAGCCAAATCCACCATTTAAATAAGCAGCCCCTTGATCGCCTAAAACAGTTATATTACTTCCCATGTGTAAGGATGGGTCAGTTGCTCCACATACTGAACCACAAGCTCCTGCAGCATTTCCACATTCTGCACCGCTCACATACCAAACATTAGCATCAGCACCATTCACACCAGTATTTGTAACTGTCCAACTTCCATTTGTGCCAGTGTAACCAGTTGCAAGACAGGAAGCTGTGCAAGCATTTTGAAAATCTTCTGTCCAAATAACGGTTTGACTTTTTGCAAAGAAAAAGCAAGTTAATAAACTTAATAATAGACTAATACGTAATAATTTCATGATAATTATTTTTTATAATTGATAAAAGTAATATAATTTTAGTTATATCACTTATTAATGGGGTCAAAAAACATACATTTTTTTCAGTTCTAACAAATAGATTTAATTAATTTTACGTTAAATTAATTTCTATTTTCTATGTTAAATCAACAATTAATTCAACTTATTTCTTCTTTAACAAAGAGTGAAAAAAGGTATTTAAAAGTGAATGCATCGGTTGTTAAGACGAACAAAATGCTCTTAAGGATGTTTGATGTAATAGAAAAAAATAAATTTTTGTCTGAAAGCGAGTTAATAAAGCAATTAAAAATTCCATCAAAAAGTAATTTAGCTGTAATGGAAAGTCGCCTTCAAGCTCTTATTTTAAGGCATCTGAGAGGTTTTCACTCCAATTCATCTCAAGAAATTGAATTGCATCATTTGTTGATAGAAATTGAAATTTTATACACCAAAAGATTGTTTAAAAACTGTGCTAAACAAATTTTAAAAGCCAAAAAGATTGCAATAAGTTGCGATAATCATTTAGCACTTTTAGGGATTTTAAAATGGGAATCATACATAGAAAAGGAGCAGGGTAAATACTTACTCCAATCTCAAAATAAATTGAAAGAGATACTTAATGACGAAACTCAATTGTTGACCGATTATGCTAAATTGATTGAGTATAAATATCACACATTCAATCTTTTATTACTATCTAAAAACAAAGTGGTTGCTCAATTGCATAAAGAAATTGAGTTTTATGACAAATTAGTGAAAAATGGTTTCTTTGAGATTAAAACCAACCATACATTTGAAGATAAGCTCTATTTACTAAACTTCAAGGGAATGTATTTTATGAGTAAAGGCGACTTACCGAGTTGTTTGTCTATTTATCACAAATTAATGTTAGAAATTGAGTCTTCAAACAAAAAAAATATTTTGCAATCCAATGAGTATTTTTTAGCTCTTAATAATTTATTATTGCTCGAAGTATTGAACAAGAATTATGATGAGTATAACAAAACACTAAAGAAAATTTTTAGCCGATTTAGTAGTTTGATAGGGTATAAGCCACTTTTGTTTAATGTAACAATGTGTTATGAATTGGGTATTTATTGTGAGATTGGAGAAGAGAAGAAGGCATTAGCTATGATACCTGAAATTGAGAACAACTTAAAATTATACGATACTGAAACGAATGAGATTAATAAATTGCTTTTCTATCTAAATATTGCGATTGCCTATCTTTTTAATGAAAAATATTCAAAATCAATTTATTGGTTAAACATATTTTTAAATGATTATAACATCAAAAAAAATGATGTGGGTTCTAATATTTACTATTATGGACACTTAATAAATATGATAGCTCATTTTGAAGCAAAAAACTATGATTCAATAAATTATCTTTATAATCAGTCTGTTAATAATTTAAAAAAAATTAGACCTTTGAGCAAATTTGATGAAGCTATCTTAAAATTTATTAAGAAAATGGCTTCTCAAAAAATAGCATTGAAAAAAGAACAGATTAATTCGTTTAAAGAGTTAAGAAGTATGTTAGAAGAAGTAATAAAAGATCCAAAAGAAACAATTTCATTGCATTTTTTTGATTTTTTTGCTTGGATAGATAGTCATATTGAAAATGAAAATATGGCTTTTTTAATTCGCAAAAAGAAATTGGGATAAACTAATTAATGTCTGTATATAATCTATTGGCTTTACGATTAAGTGAGCAATCTTTAGTCAACAATTGGTATAAAAAACAACACTTTGCAGAAATCTATGTATCCCGAATCTATCGGGATGAGATGAAGATTGAGAACTTTCTACATTATGGACAAACTCTAATTATTTTTTTGTCAATCCAAAGAATTCTGCAATCCAATAGGTAGAGTGAAAACCAATGTCTCTGGTATGAAAATCCATTTTTCCGCCTTTAGTTATTTCATTTCCTGGAGTAATTAATATTTTGTGTGAAATTTTTTTAGCTCTCAGACTAACTATTTTTGTCTGATAGTCCTTATTGTAATAAAATTGGGCATTAAGCAAAGCATTTCCTAAATAATTATTTTTCACTTCAACATTTGATGTTTCTAATTGATGTTTTCTTAGCCATTGATTAAGTATTCTATCTGCATTTTTTTTAGGAACAATTTTATCTTTTTCGCCTTGTAAAATAGCTATTCGTGGTTGAATTATAGGAGCTTCTGAATTGCTGTTAAATAATATGGACGGAGCGGCTAGCAAGGCTCCAGCATTAAACAAGTTGGGGTAGGCATTGAGCATGGCATTGCTCATTCCTCCTCCGGCAGACATTCCAGTTATAAAAACCATAGAACTGTCAATGGCATAGTTAGTAAAACAATAATCTATCATTTGTTTGATGGATGCTACTTCTCCTTTGTCTTTTTTGGATTCAAAGCTTAAAAAAAAATTATAGCATTTTGCAACATTGTTTATTTTTCGCTGTTCAGGATAAACCACTATAAAATTTAGGCTATCGGCTAACTTGTTCCATCCTGTTTCTTTGCTTATTTGAGAGGCACATTGCGTGCAACCATGCAACACAAATACTAACGGATTTTTTTTGGAAGTATCTAGGTTATTAGGAACATAAGTGTACATTTTTAGGTTGCCCTTATTTTTCCCAAAATTTTTAACTTTGGTTAAATTATTTTGAGCAAAACTGCATAAATTTAGTACTAAAAGGAGGGATAACAGAATTTTTTTCATTCGTTAATTTAGGTTTTGTTATAGCATGTAAAAATAAGTTTTTTAGAAGGAATGCTCTAACCTGAGATCGATTTTTCTTTTGAATTCAGATTCCTATTGCTCTCGATTCAAACTCCTGACAGGTATGAGAACATAAAGTTTAATTTATTTGTGTAGGTTGCAGGGCGGTAAAAAAATCAACTATTTTTTTAAAATAGAAATCTATTAACGCTTTATTTTTTTAGTATATTTGTAATGCTAATAAATTTTCATCTGTCAATAATGCTTTTATTACTAAAAAACAAATTCAACAATTAGCTTCTTAAATTATGAAACAAATTATTTTAAATATTCCCGAGAATAAGTTCCAGTTCTTTATGGAACTGGTTAAAAGCTTTGATTTTGTGCAAATTGAAGCTGATGGAGATTCTAAAAAAGCCATTCTTAGTAACATCAAAAAAGGCTTAGAGGAAGTAAAGATTGCTAAACAAGGTAAATTAAAAACTACTTCTGCTAAAGATTTTTTGAATGAGTTATAAAATTGAACTTACCGACAACTTCAAAAAAGAAGCTAAACGATTGGTTAAAAAAATACAAGTCGCTAAAATCTGAGATTACAAACCTAATAGCAGAACTGGAAACTAATCCAACCAAAGGAACTCCTCTTGGTAATGATATTTATAAAATTCGCCTTGCAATAAAATCTAAAGGAAAAGGAAAGTCTGGAGGTGCCAGAATTATGTCTTATGTGAAAGTTACCCAAACCGAAGTTTTACTCTTCTCTATCTACAACAAAAGCGAAAAAGATACTATTTCTGACAAAGAGATTAAAGAACTCATTAAACACCTTTAAACCAACCCCATAATTTACACTAAAACAACATTGAAACGATAGTTTAGCTTTGCATTATAAGGTATTTTAGTTTACCACAAGCGGGACGCTTGCGGGAGCGGGGAGGGTTGTATTTAAGCCATACCAACCGTTTAATCCTGAATTGAATACATGTTGTTCATAAAACTTGGCATCGAGTTGTTTTATTTCTTCCCTTTTGTTTTTTCCCAAAAAACTTTCCAAACGGAATCACTTTTCTGAAATACTAAAACCTTAGTGTAGCCACAGAAAGGTCCACAAGTGTATTTTTTAATCATTATCGCTCTTTCCCCATTTTTAGAAAAAAGAGGTATAGAATAAGTGTAAAACCCTCTCCCATACTTGTCTCGATAGCTCTCCCAATCATTCTCAGTTATTTCTTGCTCAACTATTTTATCAGATATAACAAACTTTGTATTATTCAATATTCCCTTCCAAGCAAAATGGCGATCTAATAGACGTGCTTGACAATTCAAATACACAATATCACCATCTGAAAAAATAAACGTGTCTAATTTTTGGTTTAAACTATCTATATTATAATAGTAATTAATGGAAACAGAGATTGAATCTAACAAAAATCCTTCTCTAATAGCAGTATCTTGTTGGTATTGATTTGTTATAAAATCATTAACCCTATGAAGATTTAAACAATCATCTTTTTGAGCATTTACACAACCACAACAGTAAACCAGTTGTAGTACTAACGGTAATATATAGCATAAATTAACTCTCATTAGCTTATTCAAAATCAGGATCACTACCCTGAGCCTCTGGTGTATATCCGTGATTACCCCCTCTGTCCGTAGTTTGAAGCCAAGCCTGTGTAATGGCAACTACGGACTTCATATCAACTCAACTTTTAATAATCCTTGTTCTCCACAATAATCTTTAGCACTACTGT
>Ga0100393_10005984_pt1 | contig 10913 bp, 8 predicted proteins | sample CryGeymeta201517_FD_81546 | JGI IMG/M metagenome (GOLD analysis project Ga0100393, IMG submission 81546) | Groundwater microbial communities from Crystal Geyser aquifers in Utah, USA - Crystal Geyser metaG 2015-17 | ecosystem: Environmental > Aquatic > Deep subsurface > Groundwater | place: USA... | reverse complement strand
CAAACAAAAATCAGCCATTTCATCGTTTTAATATGGTTTTTCCTATTGGACTGGGCTTTAAATACGCAATGAACAGAAGAACAACATTAGGTTTTGAATTTGGACAACGTTATACCACAACTGATTACCTCGACGGACATTCAGATACACATTCTAAAGCAAGAGATTCATACGCTTTTTTAACAATTAACGTTACTTATAAATTTAAGACCGCACGAAGCGGTTTACCAAAATTCTAATTATTTTAGAAATATTATGTTAGTTAAACGAACAATTATTATTTGTGCTTTGTTCGGTTCAGTTTATACTGTAACTGCTCAAAAGAACCTTGATTTTGGTTTGTTTGGCGGAACTTCTTATTATTTAGGCGATTTAAATGCCTCCCAACAATTTTATTATGCTCATCCTGCTTATGGCGGTTTAATGCGTTATAACTTAAATTCCCGATGGGCTTTAAGAGCCAGCATTTATGGCGGTGAACTTTCGGGCAATGATTTAGATTTTAAATATAAATACCAGCAATTTAGAAAATATTCTTTTAATACTCCTGTTGTTGAAACAACTGGTCAAATTGAATTAAACTTTTTGCCTTATAGAATTGGCGATAAAAAAAATAATTTTACTCCTTATGTTAATATTGGAGGAACTTTTTTTATAGCTCCTTATGCTCTACAACCATATCAGCCCGCTATCCCTTTTGGTGTTGGATTAAAATTTAATTTTATGCCACGTATTGGAATGGGTATTGAATGGACTTTCAGAAAAACATTTACAGATGGTATTGATAGAGTTGTGTGGTACAGGAATATGCCCACAACTTCTGTAGAAAATAGCTACTTGCTTGATAAACAAACCGGGTATTTTCATCAGCGCGATTGGTATTCGTTTTTCGGATTATTTGTTACTTATCAATTTAAGTCATCTGGTGTCCCTTGCAACGCATACCATTAAATGAATTACAAAGAACATATAGATATAAAAAAATTACCACACCACGTTGCTATTATTATGGATGGCAATGGCAGATGGGCTAAAAAGAAAGGCGGTATCCGTATTTTTGGGCATCAAAACGGAGTTAAAGCTGTAACTGATGTAGTTGAAGCATCGGCTGAATTAGGAATAAAATTTTTAACTCTTTTTGCTTTTTCTACCGAAAATTGGAACCGTCCCAAAATTGAAGTTGATGCACTTATGGGCTTGTTGATTTCTACAATTCACAAAGAACTTAACACTTTAACTAAAAACAATATCAGACTTCTTGCAATTGGTAATATTTTACAATTACCAAATAATGTTAGAAAAGAATTACAGAAAACTATTGCTCTTACATCAACAAATACCGGACTTACTTTAGTTTTAGCACTTAGCTATAGTTCACGTTGGGAAATAAATAATGCTGTTAAAAACATTGCAAAAGATGTTAAAAATAATATTTTAAATCCCGATACAATTGATGAAATTACTTTTAATAAATATCTTACAACAAGCGAAATTCCCGACCCGGAATTATTAATTCGTACAAGTGGAGAATATAGAATCAGTAATTTTTTACTTTATCAATTAGCATATACCGAATTGTATTTTACCGATACACTTTGGCCCGATTTTACTAAAGAAGATTTTTACAAAGCAATTGATAATTTTCAAAAAAGAGAAAGACGGTTTGGATTAATTAGTGAGCAAATTAAAAAACAAAATCAATTGTTAAAATGACAAAATTTCTTATTTATATAGCTATTATTATAAGTATATTCTTTTTAAATAATAACACTTATGGACAAGTAGCTTTTTCAGATAGTATTAGCATTGATTATAAGTTACCAAAAACTTATGAATTAGGTGGAATAACTATAAGCGGGTTAAAATATTTAGACGAAAGCATACTTATCAATATAACTGGTTTGCAAGTTGGTGATACTATCAATGTTCCGGGCGAAGAAGTAACAAATGCAGTTAAAAAACTTTGGGACCAGGGACTTTTTTCTGAAATAAAAATTGATATTGCAAAGATTGTAAATAAAACAGTTTTTCTTGAAATTTACCTTCAGGAAAAACCACGGTTAAGTAAATTTTCATTTACAGGAATATCAAAAAGTGATGCTGACGATTTACGCGAAAAAATAAAACTTGTAAAAGGCAATCAGGTAAATGATAACATGTTACTTAATGCTAAAAACATTATCAGAAATTTTTATATCGAAAAAGGTTTTTATAATACTATAGTCAACATAAAGCAAAAAGACGACACTACAATAGCAAATCATGTAATATTGTACATTGATATAACAAAGAATACTCGAGTAAAAATCAGTAACATTCAAATAATAGGCAGCGATATTGTTAAAGAAAAAAAATTAGCAAATAACGAAAACACATCACTAAAAAAAAATAAATTTTTATTTTTTAAAACTTCAGGTAATGTTAAGTTACGTTCTGCAATGAAAGACACAAAAATTAAACATTGGTATCGTTTATTTAAAAACTCAAGATATATTGAAGCTAAATACCATGATGATAAGAAAAAAATTATTGATAAACTTAACGAACATGGTTATAGAGATGCCGTTATTACTAAAGACTCTGTTTACACTACCGGAAGAAAAACTTTAGGTGTTAAAATTTGGTTAGAACATGGAACTAAATATTATTTTAGAAATATTACTTGGGTTGGTAATACTAAGTACAATTCTGATACTTTAACTCAGTTTTTAGGAATTAAAAGTGGTGATATTTACGACCAATCAATACTCGAACAAAGATTATTTGTTGACCAAAACAGTTTAAGTTCGTTATATCTTGATAATGGTTACTTGTTTTTTTCTATTACTCCAGTTGAAACACAAATAATTAACGATTCTATAGATTTAGAGTTACGCGTTTACGAAGGGAAACAAGCTACAATTAACAGAATTACTATTACAGGCAATACAAAAACTAATGAACATGTTATTCGTCGCGAAATTTTTACAAAACCTGGTGAATTATTTAGCAGAGCCGACATTATACGTACACAGCGTGAATTGGCAACTTTAGGGTATTTTGACCCTGAAAAAATGGACGTTAAACCTTCACCTAATCCTTCTGATGGTACTGTTGATATTGAGTATGTTGTTGAAGAAAAACCATCCGACCAGATTGAACTTTCGGGTGGCTGGGGAGCAAGAATGGTTGTTGGTACACTTGGAGTTACTTTTAATAATTTTAGTGCAAAAAACTTTTTTAAAAAAGAAGCATGGCAACCACTTCCTTCAGGCGATGGTCAACGATTAAGCGTTCGTGCTCAAACAAATGGAATTTATTATCAGGCATATTCTGCATCTTTTGTTGAACCTTGGTTAGGTGGAAAAAAACCACATTCTTTGTCATTATCTACTTATTATACTGTTCAATCTAATGGTTTGAAAAAAAGTGATGATAAACGACAAGCTATGGATATTTTTGGTGTTTCGGTAGGGTTTGGAAGACGGTTAAAATGGCCCGATGACTATTTTTCACTATACAACGAACTTAGTTATCAAAATTATATACTAAAAAATTACAGCTATGGCTATTTATTCTCTTTCTCCGATGGTAATTCACGAAATATTAGCTTTAGAACAACTTTTAATAGAAGCTCAATTGACCAACCTATTTATCCTCGTAAAGGTTCTTTAGTATCTTTATCTTTACAGTTAACTCCTCCCTACTCGTTGTTAAGCGGAAGAGATTATATAAATATGACTGATAAAGAGAAGTATAAATGGATTGAATATCATAAATGGACATTTAATTCAAATTATATTACAAAATTGGCAGGAGATTTGGTATTAAGTACAAAAGTTGAATTTGGATTTTTAGGAATTTATAATCAAGATTACGGACCTTCACCTTTTGAAGGATATAATATGGGTGGCGACGGATTAGTATCATATAATTTATACGGAAAAGAAACTATTTCACTTCGTGGTTATGGCAATGGCTCAATATCGCCGCTTAACGGAGGTAATATTTACAATAAATTTTCATTTGAAGTTCGCTATCCTTTATCATTAAACCCAAATGCTACATTATATTTACTTACCTTTGCCGAAGGTGGAAATAGTTGGAATAAGTTCGAAGAATTTAAACCTTTTAATGTTAAACGCTCGGCAGGAGTTGGAATTAGAATTTTTTTGCCTATGTTTGGTAAGTTAGGCGTTGATTGGGGTTATGGTTTCGATGAAGCTGTAAGACCAGGCGAAAACCATAGCCAGTTTCATTTTATTATTGGACAAAATTTTTAATGTTAAATACTAATAAATATATCTATTATGAAAAAGTTTTTTTTAATTATTATGGTAAGCACATTAGGAATATATGCTTCCATAGCACAGTCGCAAAAATTAGGTTATGTTGATACTGATTATATTTTAAAAAATATACCATCGTATCAGGCAGCTCAAGCCCAGTTAGATAAAATATCGGCTGACTGGCAAAAAGAAATTGAGACAATTTATACACAAATAGATAAGATGTATAAAGATTTTCAAGCCGAAAAAGTTCTTTTAACAGAAGAAATGAGGAGTAAACGCGAAAACGATATTGTTGCTAAAGAAAAAGAAGCAAAAGACCTTCAGAAAAAATATTTTGGTAAAGAAGGCGATTTGTATAAAAAACGTCAGGAACTTGTAAAACCAATTCAGGATGAAGTGTTTAACGCAGTTAAAGATATTGCCAGCGAAGGAAATTTTGCTATAATATTTGATACAGCAGGAAGTTTAAATATGCTTTATACCGACCCAAAACTCGATAAAAGTGATGAAGTTTTAAAAAAGATGGGTTATAAAAATTAATGTAACTATTCATCAGCACAATTACCAATCATAAAGAAAGTGTTACTAATTTCACGAATTATAAATTAAAAAAAAATCGTGGCAATTTTTTTCTGTTGAGTAATTTCAAATTAATTTATATATTTGCACAAATATTAAAATAAAATAATTTATTATTATGAAAAAATTAGGATTAACAGTATTAATTGCACTTTTTCTTTATAGTGCTTCGGGCTTTTCGCAAGCCAAATTAAAGTTTGGACATTTAAATTCAAACGACTTATTTGCTTTGATGCCAGAAAGAGATGTTGCTCAAAAAACTTTACAGGATTATTCTAAACAATTAGAAGATCAGTTAGTAGCAATGCAAGATGAGCTCGAAAAAAAATATACCGATTATCAGGCAAACCAAGCTACTTTAACTGATGTTATTAAAAAAACAAAAGAAGAAGAATTAACAGCCATGCAACAGCGTATTCAAACTTTTCAAACAAATGCACAGCAGGAACTACAAAAAAAAGAATCGGAATTGTTAAAACCAATTATTGAGAAAGCAAAAAAAGCTATAGAAGAAGTTGCAAAAGAAAATGGTTATACTTATATTTTTGATACTGGTACTGGTATGCTTTTGTATTGGCCAAAAGATGCTGATGATATAATTTCATTAGTAAAAACAAAATTGGGAATAAAATAATTTAGTTTCTGGTTTATAGTTTCGTAAGTTCTCAATAGTTGGTAAAAAATGCTTTAATTCTATAGCTATTGGTTTCATTGTTTTATTGTTTCATTGTTATTTAACCATTTAGTAATTCAGTGGTTTAACAATGAAGCAATCCGCTCTATATAAGCAAAGCTTTTTAAAAAAGCTTTGCTTATTAGGGTTTACATTTACCTGCAAGTATTGAGAAGTTACGTTTTGTGTGGGTAAAAAAAATATCTACCTTTGCGTGTATTAACAACAAAGAAATATTCACCTTGGCATTAGGTGAGCAACACATTCAAAGCACAAGGTCAGTAATCTGTGCCTTTTTTGTACAACAACTCACCAACGGAATACTCGAAGGAATAAACAACAAAATTCAAATGCCAAAAGAAGAGCAAGGGGCTACAGAAACATAGATAACTTTATCAACATGATATACTTCTTAACTGCAAAACTAAAATTCAATTACCTACAGTATCCGTTATAGACCCAAATAATGCAACGAGAATTTCAAAAAATAATACATAATTATGGAAGGTATCTTAGAGAAAATAAAAAAAATAGAGGCGCTAATATCAGGCGCTACAACAGATGGAGAAAAAATTGCAGCCATTTTTGCTAAACAAAGAATTCTTGATAAATATCCGGAGTTAGAAACTAACAGGCAGCAAACGGAATGGACACTGCATACACCGGATACTTGGCATAAAAAATTACTGATGGCGCTGTGTAGAAAATACGAGATAAAACCATACCGATACGCCCGTCAGAAATACACTACTGTAATGGTTAAAATAAATGAAGATTTTTTAAATAAAGTATTGTGGCCGGAATATTTAGAGTATTCAAAACATTTAGAGCAATTGATAAAGGAAATTACGAATGATTTGATAAATAAAATTCATCGCCCCGAGAACGAAGAAGTCATCATACAAAGCAAACTGCAACAGACAAACGGGTAAGTTCTCAATAGTTGGTAAAAAATGCTTTAATCCTATAGCTATTGGTTTCATTGTTTTATTGTTTCATTGTTATTTAACCATTTAGTAATTCAGTGGTTTAACAATGAAGCAATTTAGCAATTTAGCAATCTGATAACTGTCGGTTCTTGACATTTACCTGCAAGTATTGAGAAGTTACTTATTTTTTTAATTGTTTTTTGTTTTTAGGAAATTTAACTGCCGCTTGTGCTGCTGCAAGACGTGCAATTGGAACTCTAAAAGGAGAACAGCTTACATAGCTTAATCCTAAATTATGACAGAACTCAATAGAATTAGGTTCACCACCATGTTCGCCACAAATGCCAAGTTTAATATCTTTACGAGTTGAGCGACCTTTTTCGCAAGCTATTTTCATCAGTTCGCCAACGCTATCGCGGTCAATCTGCTGAAATGGGTCAATTGGTAAAATTTTCTTTTCAATGTATTCTGGTAAAAATCCAGCTATATCATCGCGCGAAAAACCATAAGTCATTTGTGTTAAGTCATTTGTTCCAAATGAGAAAAAATGTGCATACTCGGCAATTTTATCAGCAGTTAATGCAGCTCTTGGAATTTCAATCATTGTACCTATTAAATGAGGAATTTCTTTTACTTTAAATTTTTTGCAAACTTCGTTGTAAACTTTTGTTATAAGTTCGTACTGGTGTTTTAATTCAGTAAAAACGCAGGTTACAGGAATCATTATTTCCGGAAAAGGATGTTTTTTAGCTTTAATTAATTCAACGGTTGCTTCAAAAATTGCTCTAACCTGCATTTCGGTAATTTCGGGATATGTTATTCCTAAACGAACTCCACGATGTCCCATCATTGGGTTGTTTTCGTGTAATGCGTTTGCTCTTTCGTTAAATTCTTTTTCCGATATTTTTAAACTCTTTGCTAATTTTGCACATTCGGCAGGGTTTTTTGGAACAAATTCATGAAGTGGTGGATCTAATGTGCGAAATGTTACAGGATAACTATCCATTGCAATTAGAGTAGCTTTAATATCATCTTTAACAAAGGGAAAAAGTTCATTAAGGGCTGCTCTTCTTTCCTTTTCAGTTTTCGAAACTATCATTTTACGAAGTAAGAATAATGGTTTGTCTGAATTTTTACCATAAAACATGTGTTCGGTTCTAAATAGTCCTATTCCTTCGGCACCAAATGCACGAGCTTTAGAAGCATCTTCTGGAGTTTCGGCATTTGTTCTGATTTTAAGGGTGCGTACTTCGTCGCAAATTTTCATAAAAGCTGTAAAGTCTTTATTTTCTTCGGCAGCTTTTATCATTGGTAATTGTCCAATATATGCAATACCTCTTGAGCCGTTAAGAGTAATCCAATCTCCTTCTTTTAATTTTGTTCCGTTTGAAGCAATTACAGTTTTGTTTTTAACATCAATCGAAATATTTCCTGCACCAACAATACAGCATTTCCCCCATCCACGAGCAACAAGTGCAGCATGACTTGTCATTCCACCTCTTTCTGTAAGAATTGCTTCTGCGGCTCTCATTCCGTCAATATCTTCGGGATTTGTTTCTTCTCTTACTAATATTACTTTTTCGCCTTTTTTTGTCCAAGCCACTGCGTCAACTGAATTGAAAACAACTTTACCAGTTGCTCCGCCAGGTCCGGCTGGTAATCCCTTGCCAATTACTTTTGCAGTTTTTTCGGTTTTAGGGTCAATAATCGGGTGAAGTAATTCGTCTAATTGCGATGGTGTAACACGTGTAACAACTTCTTGTTTGGTAATTCTTTTTTCTTTGTACATGTCTAAAGCCATTTTAACTGCTGCTGGTCCATTGCGTTTGCCGACCCTGCACTGTAACATATAAAGATTTCCATCTTGAATAGTAAATTCAATATCGAGCATATCGCGGTAATGTTTTTCAAGTTTTTGCTGAATGTTATTCAAATCTTTATAAACTTTAGGCATTCCTTTTTCTAAAGAAACTAAATGTTTTGTGTGGTCCGTTTTTCCAATTTCGTTAATTGGGTTTGGAGTGCGAATACCGGCAACAACATCTTCTCCTTGTGCATTAGTAAGCCATTCGCCATAAAAATAATTTTCGCCGGTAGCTGGATTTCTTGTAAAGGCAACACCTGTTGCTGAAGATTCGCCCATATTACCAAAAACCATTGATTGAACACTAACTGCCGTTCCCCATGAATCTGGAATTCTTTCGATTTTACGATAAGAAATAGCTCTTCTGCCATTCCAGCTTTGAAAAACCGCAGCAATTGCACCCCACAATTGGTCTTTAACATCTTCGGGAAAAGGTTTTCCTAAAACCTCTTTAACCTTTTTTTTATAAATAACAATAAGCTCTTTTAAATCTTCGGCTGAAAGTTTTGTCTCGCTGTCAACTTTTTTCTTTTTCATCATTGCCGACAGTTCATGTTCTAATTGCTGACGAACACCTTTACTTTCGGCAGGTTCAATTCCTGCTGCTTTTTCCATAACAACGTCTGCATACATTTGAATAAGACGACGTTGTGAGTCGTAAACAAAACGTGGATTCTTAGTTTTTTTAATTAGTCCTTCGCGTGTTATATCATTTAGCCCTACATTTAAAACTGTATCCATCATTCCAGGCATTGAACTTCTGGCACCAGAACGAACCGAAACAAGCAGTGGATTGTTTTTGTCGCCGAATTTCATTCCCATTAATTTTTCAACTTTTGGAAGTGCTATTTCTACTTGCGAAATTAATTCTTTTGGGTACTTCTTATTGTTTTCGTAGTAAGCTGTACAAACTTCGGTAGTAATTGTAAAACCAGCGGGAACAGGCAATCCAATGTTTACCATTTCGGCTAAATTTGCACCTTTACCACCTAAAAGGTTTTTCATGTCGGCTTTGCCATCTGCTTTTCCACCGCCAAAGAAGTAAACATATTTATTTTCTTTTGTTTTTGATAATGTTTTTTTTGTAATTTTTGCCATAAATAAAAATTTGTTTGTATTTATATTTTGAATTTTTAAAACCTGTCAAAATTGCAAAAAAAATTTATACATCTGAAATTTTTTTTATGAAATAATTATTTACGATAACAATATAAATAATTTTTAATAAAACGTCCTTGTTGCAATCTATGACGTTGTAAGTTATTTACGTGGATGAAACCTTAAAATCGTATCACGTAAATATTCACGGTCTAAATGCGTATAAATTTCAGTAGTAATAATTGATTCATGTCCAAGCATTTCCTGAACTGCACGTAAATCGGCACCTCCTTCAACTAAATGTGTGGCAAATGAGTGTCGGAAAGTGTGTGGACTAATATTTTTTTTCAATCCAATAATTTTTGCGAGTCCTTTAATAATAGTAAATATCATTACTCTTGTAAGTTTTTTACCGCGCCTGTTTAGGAAAACATAATTTTCAAATCCTTTCTGAATTTTTTGATGATTTCTTGATTTTTCGAAATAAAATTTAATTTCGTTTCTGGCTTTTTTGCTTATAGGAACTAATCTTTCCTTATTTCCTTTGCCAATTACTTTAATAAATTCTTCATCGAAATATAAATTTGAAATTTTTAACTCGATTAGTTCCGAAACACGTAAACCACAACTGTAAAGAGTTTCAATAATTGCTTTATTTCTGTGTCCTTCGGTTTTGCTTAAATCAATTGCCGAAATAAGTTCATCAATTTCTTCGATATTTAAAACTGTTGGAAGTTTTCGGCCTAAACGGGGCATTTCTAAAAGTGTAGTTGGGTCAATATCAATAAACTCGCTTAAAATTAAAAATTTGTAAAAAGCTCTTATTCCTGAAATCATTCGGGCTTGTGAACGAGGGTGAATGCCAATTTCGTTTACCCAGTTAATAAATTTTTCGAGTAATTTTAAGTCTATATCTTCAGGGTTTTTATTTAATGAATTATCTATCAGAAAATTTACAAAATGCTGGATATCTCTTTCGTAAGCAAGAATTGAGTTTTCGGAAAGTGATTTTTCCAACTTTAAATATTCTCTAAATTCTTTTTGGGCAATTAACCAGTTCACTTTTTTATTATAATATTGTGCGAATTTCAGAAAAATTAACGAAATTTGAACAAACATTTGAAAAACATGAAACATTCATGCTCAAAAATTTGGACACACAATGGAATGATTATCTTTGCAAGAATAAAAACACATAGTTTTTGGTTTCAGGTTTTTGGTTTCAGGTTTGGAGTTTGTCCCCATTTTTGAAGAGCTTGTCCCGACTGGTTGGGAGGGTAGGGGGATGAAACTAAACACTCCAAACCCTAAACCAATAAATATGAACTCAATATAAAATATAAACAGATGAAACATCCACAACTATTTAAAGACACACAAGGGAATGCTCATATTAGCGGTTAAGGTTAAGTGATGAAGGTTAAGTGATGAGATTGAAAAAAGATTGAAATGATTGATAAGAAAGATTGAAAGGATTGAAAAAACAAGATTGAATAGAT
>Ga0100393_10005980_pt1 | contig 10919 bp, 10 predicted proteins | sample CryGeymeta201517_FD_81546 | JGI IMG/M metagenome (GOLD analysis project Ga0100393, IMG submission 81546) | Groundwater microbial communities from Crystal Geyser aquifers in Utah, USA - Crystal Geyser metaG 2015-17 | ecosystem: Environmental > Aquatic > Deep subsurface > Groundwater | place... | reverse complement strand
TGAATGCAAGTCGATTCCGCAGTACAGTGACATGGTCAGCCTCCTCGTGCTTTGGTCAGCCTTGCCACTGTAGCGCAACCCGCTATGGTGGCAGGGAGGCTGGCGCTAGAGGAGTATCAGGTCGTGTAACGTGCATGGCGCTCCTTTCGTCTGATATTACCGCCGCATGGCTCGTCCACTTCGAATCGAAATCGAAGGTGCCGTCTACCATGTGATGACGCGGGATTCGGGACTCCTTAAAGAATCGACGGACGAAGTCCGGCGGACGGTTCCGTGCCCGGCACAGCCTCGGGAATCGACTGGCCAACGAATTGCCGGCAGGCCGGCTCCCACGGAAGATCGGAGCAGCGGGAGGCTCGGGGAAGCAGTCGACGGTGGATTCCGGGCCCATTTCCGGGCTGCATTTCGCCCCATCACCAGTCCTTTTCAATCCAGAAATGAGCCTGAAGGGCCGTTCTGAGTGAGTGAGGTCAGGCGGCCGGATTCTGGGCGTTGTTGATGGTTTGGAACAGTTCCTTCCGGGCCTGGTTGAGGCGCCGGGCGGCTTCATTGTCGCTGATGGCGTAGGCGATTGCATCGAGTTGCTTGAACGTGGTGCCGGGCTTGAGGAAGGTCGCGGAGCCGGGGAGCGATTCGAGCTTCTCATAGGGGGTCATCATGTCGCTGTAGCGGAAGTGTTTCCGCACGCGGCCGCGCGCGTCGACCTGCTCGGTGGGGAAGAAGCAGGGCCGGTGGAAGTTGAGATAGGGCGAGAGTTGGTGCTGGGCGAAGTGGTTGACGGCCTCGGCGAAGCGAGCCGGGATGTGGGCATAGCCGAGGTGTTTGCGGACCACCGAGCCGTTTTTGGACTCGACCAAGGCGTTGTCGTTGGTGCGTCGGGCGCGGGACTTGGTGAACTGCTGGATGTGTAGCTTGGCGAGCATGTCGGCGACGCGGTGGTTGATGTACTCGGAGCCGTTGTCGGCATGGAAGCCCTGGACGACGACGGGAAAGGCCGTGCTGAGGTCCTCGAGCACCGGCAACAGGAACAGATCCGAGAGGCGCTCGACCGAGCCGATGAACTGGAGCTGGGTGACCTCGTCGACGAGGTTGATGTGATAAAGCCCCTTGATGCCGTCGAGATCGCCCTGGTGGACGGAGTCGACGCGCAGGAAGCCGGGCTGGCCGTCGGGGCGGGGCTTGCGGCGCTGGCCGATCTGGACCGAGTTGGGCCGGGTCTTGGTGAAGGTGCCGCGCAGGTCCTTGTAACCCGGTCTGCGCCGCAGGTTGTAGAGGTGGCCGTTGGAGATGCCGGCCAGGCGCTGGTAACGCGCGTCGCCGAACCGGTGCCAGGCGCGCTCGCAGAGCTTGCGGGTGGCCGGTCCCGACAGGGTGCCATGGAGGCTGTCGATTTCGGCCAGCAGACGCACGTCCTCGGCGGTGTAGCGCCGCGCAAAGGGCTTGGCCGGTCGCCCGCGCCGGTCGCGAATCGTGCCGTGTTCAATGAACTGGCCGATGAGGCGGGTCAACTGCGCGCGCGACAACCCCGTGACCTTGGCCAGATACTGCCGCAACAGGCCCTTGTCGGCCTTGCCGAGCCGGGCGTAGCCGAAGCGGCGCAGTTCGGCGGTTACCCAGCCATAGACGGCCTCACGGCCGGGAGGCTCGAAGCCCAGTGCTGCGCTGCCTTCGAGAAAAGCCCGGATTTGATCCAGGCTCTGGAGACCTTCGGTTCTGAGTGTCACGATCATCCTCCGATGATCCCAGACCCCGAACCGCCTTCAGGCTCACTTCTCGTTGGAAATACGCGACCCCTTCAGGCTCATTTGTCATTGGACAAGGCTTACCCTCGCAACACAGCCGTTGCCCCGCTATGCTTGACCCTTGCGCCGCTTCGAATCACCAATGAGCCATCCCGCGACCGAGCCCGCTGCTGTCGAGACCCTGCCCGGAATCGGGCCGGTGGTGGCGGCGAAGTTCAAGGCGCTGGGGCTGGAAACCGAGATCGACCTGCTGTTCCACCGCCCGCTGCGCTACGAGGACCGGACCCGGATCCTGCCGATGGCCGCACTGCGGCCCGGCATCACCGCGCAGATCGAGGGTCGGGTGCTGCACCAGGAAGCCCGCCAGGCGCGCAAGCGCAGCCTGCTGGTGGTGCTGGAGGACGACTCCGGCCAGGTCGTGCTGCGGTTCTTCAACTTCTACCCCAGCCAGCGCCGCCTGTATGCAATCGGCAACCGGCTGCGCTGCTTCGGCGAGGTGCGCTACGGTCCCGAAGGCTACGAGATGGCGCACCCGCAGTGCACGGTTCTGGGCGTTGACGCGGTGCCGTTGCCGCAATACCTCAGCCCGATCTATCCGACCACGGCCGGGCTCGGCCAACAGCGCCTTGCGCAGACCGTGGAACATGCGCTGGAGCGGCTGCTCGATGGCGCATTGGTGCTACCCGACGTCCTCGGCCGACCGGCTGGACTACCGTCGCTGTGCGATGCGCTTTCCGCCGTCCACCGACCGCCGCTGGATGCGCCGCTGGGCGACCTGATCGAGGGCCTGCATCCGGCGGTGCAGCGCCTGGCGCTGGAGGAACTGGCCGCGCATCACCTGGCGCTGGCGCGGCTGAACCGGGCACGCGCCCGGCAGCGCGCCGAGGCGCTGGTCGATGTCGATGGCCTGGTTCAACGCATGCTGGCGCGGTTCCCGTTCGAGCCCACCGGCGCGCAGCGTCGCGTGATGGCCGAGATCGGCGAAGATCTGGCCGGCACCCGGCCGATGCGCCGCCTGCTGCAGGGCGATGTCGGCTCGGGCAAGACACTGGTTGCGGCTGCAGCCGCGGCCCAGGCCATCGGTGCAGGTGCTCAGGTGGCGATCGTCGCGCCGACCGAGATCCTGGCCGAGCAGCACCTGCGAAACTTCAGCGATTGGTTCAAACCGCTGGGCATCGAGCCGGTGTGGCTGGCCGGCAAGGTGACCGGGCGCAAACGGAGCTGGGCATTGGAGGCGCTGGCCGACAGCGCGCCACTGGCCGTCGGCACCCATGCCTTGTTCCAGGACGGGGTCGAGTTCCGGCGATTGCGGTTGGTGATCGTCGACGAGCAGCACCGCTTTGGCGTCGGTCAGCGCCTGGCGCTGGCGGCCAAGGGCAGCCGCGGTGCGCGCATACCGCACCAGCTGGCGATGACCGCCACACCGATTCCACGCACCCTGGCCATGACCGCCTATGCCGGCCTGGAAGTCTCGGTCATCGATGAACTACCGCCGGGCCGCACGCCGGTGACCACGGCGCTGATCGACGCCGATCGCCGGCCCGAGGTTATCGAGCGCATCCGCGTCGCGCTGGCCGAGGGCCGCCAGGCCTACTGGGTTTGCCCGCTGATCGAGGAGTCCGACGTGCTCGAGGCCGAAGCGGCCGAGGTCACCGCCGAGGAACTGACCCGTCAGCTGCCCGAGTTCAGCGTCGGCCTGGTCCACGGTCGGCTCAAGTCGGCTGAAAAGCAGGCGCAGATGGACGCCTTCAAGGATGGCCGCACCCGACTGCTGGTCGCGACCACCGTGATCGAGGTCGGCGTCGACGTATCCAACGCCAGCCTGATGATCATCGAGAACGCCGAGCGCCTCGGGCTATCGCAACTGCACCAGCTCAGGGGTCGAGTCGGCCGCGGCAGCGACAAATCGGCCTGCGTGCTGATGTACAAGGGCCCGCTGGGGCAACTGGCGCGCGAGCGCCTGAAAGTGATGCGCGAGACCACCGACGGCTTTCGCATCGCCGAGCGCGACCTGGAGTTGCGCGGCCCCGGCGAAGTCCTCGGCACCCGCCAGACCGGCATGCTGCGATTCCGCATCGCCGACCTGGCCCGCGACGCCGAGCTGATTTCGAAGATCCCGACCCTGGTCAACCGCCTCAACAAGACCCAGGCCGACACGCTGATCGAGCGCTGGCTCGGGCGCTCGGAGCGATTTGCGGATGTGTGACAGAAACACATTAGCCTGGAAAAGGCCGCCAAGCCTTTGGGGGTAGAGTAGAGAGCATGCTTCCGCCTGCCCTCTCTCATCAAATCACCCCGTTTCCCTCTCTCGATGCACTGAAGGGCGCTGCTTAGGCCACAAACCTGCCGTTATTTGATGCAACACTGGGGTTCATGCGCTATCGAAGACCTTCTGATTGTCGTGCTTAAAGAACGCTGCCCGGTGTCGGCGGGGCTGGCGGTGGCTCCGGATGAGTGCGGAACATTCCCACCTGGCGGCCGCCGGGGGAGTGGGCCGATTGTTCCGGGATGGTGCCGAAGACTTCGGTGGGTAGTCGATTGCGCATCACTTCGACAGTGACCTGGTCGCCTGCTTCCCGGCTCATCAGAATTCGTCCAAGGTCAACCGGACGACTGACCGCCTCGCCGTCGATGGACAGGACCACATCGCCGGACTGGAGATTCAACGGGTTGTCTTCGGCGATGCGAAGTACCAGCACGCCATTTCCCGTTCCGAAATACGATTCCAGTCCGGCATGGTTGCTGATCAGATCGGTATCACGGCCCAGCCCGGCCAGGCGCGGCGGCATGGGTGGCATCGGTGGTACGGGCATGCCTTCGCCGCTGGGACTGACTTGAATGATATGGCGTTCGATATTCTGCGTCATCGGTTCCAGCCGCTCACCCAGCACGCTCAAGTCGCGCAATGCCGATCCGACAGTTACCGGCATCACCAATTCGATGCTGTCGCCGCGCTGAATCACCACGTCCACGATATCGCCGGGTTTGACCTCCGAGAGCACCTCCAGGATCCGGTTGGATGTGTTTTCTGTCACGTTGCGTCCTCCGACCGAGATCAGTCGGTCGTCCTTGCGAATACCGGCTTCCTCTGCGCCACTTCCCGGAGTCACGCCAATTACCCGGTTACGCTCATCTGACTCACCAAGCAACACCCCCAATCGTGGCGCAAAACCATCGAAGACCATGTGCCTGAACTTGTCTACGTCGGGACCTTGAACGAAGTCCAGCTCTCGTGCTTCGCCATCCTCGCTTCGTAATATCCAGGCATGGGCGTTGCTGCCGGATTGAACCAGTTCGCGCTGCAGTCGCGCAAGGCGCTGGGCGGCCTCGGCCATGTCGAGTCGAGCTTGTTCAAGCTGCTGGCGCAACTCTTCAAGTTCTACTGGTGCGGGGTCCTGGGCCTGAACCACGCTGGCTGCCAGGATCAGGATGAAGCTGAATATCAGTCGAGTCATCATTTCTTATTTCTCCATGTTGGATCGGTTGGATCGATTGTCATGTCAATCGTCATAGTCAGAGTTGTTGGAGACTGGCATGCTGCATCTGGGCCTGCCAGCTGCTTTGGCCGTAGAGTCGATTCATTTCGTTGAGCAGCTGGTTGCGTTGCTGCCACAGGTCGAGGTCGTTCGGGTTGCTGGCAAGACGGGTGTCCAGCCATCCCAGTTCGTTTTCCAGCCAGACCAGACTCTCAACCGAGACGGTGTTAACCGCGCCTAGATTCTGCCGGCGCAGGCTGGCTTCGAGCAGCGCCGACACTTGCCGGGCCTGGATCAGGGCGGATTCGTCGGCAGACATCGCCAAGATGCTGGTGCTATCGGGTCCTGGGCTTAGATTTGGTTGATGAACCAGGTTGATGACAACCGCCAGCACCGCCACCGCCACCGCGGCCACGGCTGAGGCGGAAAAGGTTCCACGTCGATGGCGCCGCGCGGTCTGGCGTTGGTCCAGTTCAGAGCGGATCGATGCCCACAGCGCCGGCGGCGGATCCAGCGGAGGCAGGGAACTTAGATTCAGTGAGTTCATGTCATTGATAGCATCGTTGTTCATCGGGGCATCACCTTGACGACCGGTTCGTGACCGGTATCTTCAAGAGAGGGGCGGATTCGGGCACGCGCGCGACTCAAGCGGGATTTCGACCAGGACACGGTCTGACCGACCAGCTCGGCGATCTCGCCGTGGGTCATACCTTCGGCATCGTGCAGCCAGAGAACGGTTCGATCCATGGATTCCAGCCGATCGAGCGCCTTTTCCAGATCCAGAATTTCATGGTTGAATGGTTTCGTCGTTTCCAATGCATTGTCGTTCTCTGGCAAGGGCTCGAAGCGATGTCGATTCAGATCCATCACCTGATTGATGACGATCCGCTTGAGCCAGGCGCCGAAGCGGTCGGCCTGGCGCACTTGGCCGGCTCGTTCGAAGGCGCGTACGAAGCCAGCCTGGACGGCATCCCAGGCCTGTGCATCGCAGCCGCACAGACGCACCGCCAGGGTCCAGGCTGCCGGGGAAAACATCCGGTAGACCTTTTCCTGTGTGCGCCGGCAGTCCTTTTTCAGGGCAGCAAGGCTGATGTCATCAAGAGGCGTGGAAAAATCCATGGGGTCGCTTTTGTTGTTCCTGTCACCAAGACGGTGCCGGGCCCGAAAAGGTCGCAGCGAATTCCAAATGTTCCGGATGCAGAATTGGCGGCTGTTTCTCGACGGGCTCACGGTGATCGGTTCAGTTTGAGAGCGCTGGCTTGTTGCACCGCACCCCTGCGACTCTCGCCGATTGAACTGGCAGGGGCGCTCGGAGTGGTTTGCAGATATGAAGCAGAACCCGCTACCCCAGGCGCCCGCTCATCACCAGCCCCGCCACCAGCCCGGCGCCACCGGCCAGGCCACCGCCGACCATGCCGATCCAGCCGTAGATGCGCTGACGGCGCTGACGGCGGGCAGCCTCGGGACTGGCTTCACGTTCGATGCGCAGGCGCGGCTCGAGGATCCGCGGCAGTGCGATCTGGGTGTGCCAGTAGATCGCGCCGAGGAATGCCAGGAACACCAGCGTCGGGACCTGCCAGCCGCTGCTTTCGGTGCTTGCAAGAAAGCCGGCGCAGGCGGCAATGACAACGAAGATGCCGATGCGCCGCTGACGCAGCAGTGCGGCGCGCTCGAGCGGGTCGGTCGAGGTCTTGAGGTAGGGCCGGATGCCGAACACGAGCCCGGCGATACCGCCGATCAGACCGAGCAGGATGCCGAGCCCGGCGCCGAGCACGAACTTGGCCCCGGTCTTGGCACCGATGCCGACCGCGACGCCGGCCGCAGCCGGGGGACTGGCGACGCCCAGCAGGGTCGTCACCGCGGCGGTAAAGGCCGCACCCGGCGCGGTGGCCACCACCACGGCTGCCAGGCGCCGCTCCAGGTCGGTGCGCAGCCGCAAACGGGCCCGGCTCAGGCGCTGGCGCACGGCCGCGCCGGACAGGCCGAGCAACTCGGCGACCTTGTCGGAGGACTGACCCTCGCGGTAATACATCGCCAGCACTTCGCGCGCTTCGGGCGGCAGCCGGTCGAAGGCCTCGTTCAAGGCATCGAACTGGCGCTCGCGCTCGATGCCGGCGGCCGGGCTTTCGGGCTCGTCGGCAATCGACTCCAGCACGTCGGAGTTGCCCGGCCGGTCACCGGGTCGAGCCTTGCCGCGCCGCAGATGATCACGCGCCAGGTTGCGGGTGATCTCGCGCAGCCACGGCAGGAAGCTGTCCGGGTTGTTCAGCTCGCCGAGCTTCTGCCATACCTTCAGGTAGGCCTCCTGGGCGATGTCCTCGGAATGCTGGACATCGCGCACCACGGCCAGGGCGATGGCGCTGACGGTGGACTGGGTGGCGCGCACCAGCTCGGCGAACGCGCGTCGGTCGCCGCGCTGTGCGGCCGGCAGGTGGCGTGCAATGTGCAGCGCGATCTCACTCATCGCCGAGCGCCTCCAGGAAGGCCAGCACCTCGCGGGCGGTGAACTCCGGATCGTCGAGCTGGACGAAATGACTGCCCTGCCCGGCAACGACGTGGCGATGGTCCGGGATCGCCGCAATCTGGGCGCCGAAGGCAGCTCGCACGGCCTCGTTCGAGCCGCTGTCGGCGGCCTGCAGCAGCAGCGCCGGCACGGCGACATCGGCCATCAACGGACGCAGATCGGTGGTCATCAATTCGGCCACCGCGCGCCCGACCGCGGCCGGGTCGGAGCGGGTGCTGGTACGGGCGATGCGCTCGCGTTCGGCTTCATCGTGCAGCATGGCCTGCAGACTCATCCGATTCTGCTGGGCGAATTGTTCCGGGCTCAGGCCGGCCATGAAGCTTCGCATCTGCTCGGCCCCAGCGTCCTGCGATTCGGGGTTCGCGGCGGGGTCGCCCAGGGCCGGCAGGTAGGGTACGCCGTCGACGGCAATCACGCCGGCCAGGTGGGCGGACTCGGTCGCACCGAGCCAGAAGGCAAGAAAGCCGCCGAGGCTGTGACCGATCACGACCGGTTTCGGGCCGTCGGTCTGTGCCAGTTCCATTGCCAGCGCATCGCGCACCCGGGGCATGAACGGGGCATCGTCCGGCAAGGCCGGGCGGCCGCCGAAGCCTGACAGCGTGAGCACATGCGTGCGATACCCGGCCTGGCGCAGTTGCGCGGCCAGCGGATCCCAGACGTCGCCGGCGTTGGAAAGACCGGGGATCAGGTAGACATCCCGGCCTTCGCCGGCGGATTCGATGGCGAAAGGACCGGCTTCGGCGGCGGCGATTTCAGCGGCAAGGACCAACAGGATTGCGATCGAGAAGCGAGCGATAAGGTTCATGGTGGGTCTCCGTGGATTTGCCTACGAAGACGCAGCCGGTGGAGAAATGTGACAGGAAATCCGGGCCGTCGTGTTGAATGCGCGCCGGGCCGTCTCCGGCGCGCGACGTTCGCGAATCAGTCCTGCGGCGGGATGCGCAGCGCCTGGCCGGGATAGATCTTGTTGGGATCCTCGAGCATCGGCCGGTTGGCCTCGTAGATCTTCATGTACTTGCCGGCGTTGCCGTAGTAGGTCTTGGCGATCCCCGACAGCGTATCGCCGCTGACCACGGTGTGGAAACTGGCAGTCGGTGCGTCTTCCGGCGCGGGCTCGGGCGCCGTCTCGATGCTTGTCGGCGCCGGCTCGGGCGCTTCTGCGGCCAGTTCTGCGGCGCGCACCCGAAGGCGGTCGTCGACCTTCTCGACGCCCTTGATGTTGCCGGCCGCAACGATGGCCTTTTCCTTGTCTTCCAGCGTTTCGGCCACACCGAGCAGGCTGACCTGCTTCTTGACCTGGTCGGCGATCACAGTCAGCGAGGAAAGCTTCAGCCCGAGGCTGCGGATATGGTCACGCACCGCATTCTCGTCGATCTCCTTGCCGCCGAACAGACTCTTGCCAGCATTGCCGACGAAATCGAAAAGTCCCATGTCTTGATACTCCGTTGTGTCAGTTCAAACCGAAGTTTACGACGGCAAGCCGGGCTGTGGCGCGGCTCAGGGTTCGAGGCGCACGCTGTGGCGTGGTCTCTCGTCGCGCACTTTCGGCGTGTCGGCGAACGCCGCCCAGCTGACGATGGCATAGCGGGTGCCGGCGGTGACCGGGTTGGCGCCGTGGAAGTAGCGCGCATCCGACGGAAACCAGACCAGCATGCCGGGCTTCGGCCGGAGTCTGTAGTTGAAGTATTCAAAAGAAAGCTCGCCACCCTCGAATTCTTCGTTGAGATACAGCAGCAGGCTGATATCACGGTCCAGATCCTGACGCCAGCGGCCGCTTTCGGGCTGGTAGCTGTCGGCGTCGGCATGGGCCTGGTAAAAGCCGCCGATCTCGTACTTGAGCGTCTGCGGCGTCTCGAACCAGGCAAATTTGCAGCCCAGATGTGGCGCGATCGTTTCGCTATAGGCAGAGCGCAACAGCGCGACCAGCGCATCCTCATGCTCACCCATGTGGACTCGCTCGGTAACCCGCCGGTCGTCAAGCTTGCGCTTGATCTCGCCGGCGCTGCTGGTGGCTTCCAGGTCGAGCACCTTGAGTCTTCTGGATGGGCGGGTCGCAGCGTAATCAACAAGCATCCGGCAGCGCCCGACGCTCAGAAAGTTCTCGATCACGACGACCCCGTGCGGCGGCTTGCGGCCGGACTCATTGGAGCCGCAGCAATGCTTGAAGCGACGACCAGAGCCGCAAAAGCACGGCTCGCCTCGACCCGGCGGAAACGGAGCTCGATAGTTTGGTTGGATTGCCATGGCCTAAATTTTACCCCTGCCGGGGTTACTGCAGTTCACTCGGGCTGGTATCGCGCCGTCCCAGCCAGTGCAATGCAGCCGCCAGAATGTGCAGTCCCAGCAGCAGCGGCAGCAGCCATTCGCCGGAGAAGGTATGGACTTCCTCGATCGCCTCGTGCACAGCGTGACTGGCGGGCACCGGGATGTAGAAGGTGAACCAGCCGAATACATCCATGCCCTCGCCTTCGGTGAACAGATACAGCGGACCACTCAGCACCAGGGTCAGCAGCAGCAACAACAGCAGCCGATGCATCCAGCGCGCCGCGGTGCGTTGCAGGGTGTTCGGGACTTGCGCACGCGATGCCCGGGTCGCGACCCGGTAGCCGATTCGCCACAACACGAACCACAGGACGAAGAAGCCAAGCGCGATGTGGATGCCGATGATGTAGTCCTCGGCCGCATCCGGCGCTTCGCTGGCGGCTCGTCCCAGCACCCACATCGCGGTCACCAGCAGTGCGGTGATCCAGTGATTCAATGTGGCGATGCCGTTATATCGATCGGGGATATTCATGAAGTTTCCTTTGAACTACATTGAAAAAGAGACGGCGGATTCGAGCCCCTGTGACGGTGAGTCGGCCACCATCGGCAGGAAAACACCGGACCTGCAATTCATTATCGGACCCACCGGCGGGCTGACCCCGGACCATTCATGAAGCGGTCTGCTGCGACTTCCCCAGGCCCCTCGTCTGCAGTTGTTCACTCGGTCGCAATAGCACTGTAGCCGCGGAGCCCGGAACTGTCTCACGCCATCCGGATCCTGAATCGTCCTGAATGATTTGAATTCTGCATGTCTGCCGCCGTATGCGCCATCCGGCAATTGACGGATCGGCAGTATCCTCCACAATATTGCCTTGATCATGGCCGGGAAAACTTGATGCAGATCGGTTCAATTTC
>Ga0100393_10005961_pt1 | contig 10934 bp, 5 predicted proteins | sample CryGeymeta201517_FD_81546 | JGI IMG/M metagenome (GOLD analysis project Ga0100393, IMG submission 81546) | Groundwater microbial communities from Crystal Geyser aquifers in Utah, USA - Crystal Geyser metaG 2015-17 | ecosystem: Environmental > Aquatic > Deep subsurface > Groundwater | place: USA... | reverse complement strand
ACTTTTTGCGCACACGCCTTTGTGGCATCTGCGTAGTTTTCGCTAAAATTTCTCGAATCTAGTGCCTGGTTTTCTAATTGTGCCTTTTGATTTCTCAGCTGCGCAAATTCGATGCCGCAACAATGTGTTTTTTTTTAATCTCCCAAGCTGCGCAAGTCTAATGATTTCTGTAGGGTTTTTTCGGTATCTCGCGAAAGTGGACTCTTCATTTCCGTAAAATTACATGCATGGTCAATTCGAAAAACAATTTCTGTTGCAATTATGCATGTGCGATGAAACAGTAAATTTACTTCTTGCCCATTCATCACCAAGAGTAGACACTAGTCAAGACTTATGTAACTTCGAGCGCGCACTCGCCATTATAGCCGATTGGGTTGCATGCCTTTCCAAGTGTTGGGCTTTGAAAATACTGCCGAATTGTCGATTCTGTGTGTAGCGAAATACGACTTGAATGTAGATCTGCGGAACAATGCCTAAAAATGAACCACTATTTGTTTTATTGCGAAGCAATGCAATCAGAATAGCTTTCTTTGGGCTGCACTTCAACATCCAAAGATGACCATAAAGCATTACCACCTACTACCTATCTAATTGGTCTCTTGACAATCCATCCTATTATCCAATCTGATGAAACAACCAGACGCTCCTGTACAACTCCTGTCTGTAGCTTTTGAATCTCAAAAGCACATTTTCACACCACTATCATTACCTACCGCCTCTGTTTGCTTTGCACATTTATCATTTTTTTTTATTCTTTGGGTGCCTCGTCACGTTCAAAGCCAACTTCGGAACCATCTTCTGACAAGAGCTTGATTGTGTACTCGAAGACAAGCTTTTGTTGTGGCTGCAACATATGGCGTTCGACGATACCGGGCTGGACTCCAATCATTTCTTGCCATTCGGCCGAACCAAAGTCGGGCATCTTTCGAGCTTTTTCTCGGTGGGGATTCCAGACCACACAAGAAACGGGTAGTTCTGTGTCGTCAATCTTGGCGTTTGCCTTGAGCTGCACGGAACGACCATCACCAATTCCAATAATCACACCGAGGTTCTTTTCCATGTGTCCCTTGGGATCAAAAATGTAGTGCGTCTCTCTCTCCTTGTCGAGGACAACGGGTTCGGCGCCTTGTTCTTCCATGAGGCCATCGTCAGCGACCTTGTCTTGACGGATGTATCCTTCCAGACCCTTAACATAACACTCATCAGGATCATGGGCAGCATCGTTGGCCACGCGAAAGTAGTTGTGGAACAAGAGCTGGAAAGGAAAAGTATTGGCCCGCGAAGTACTGGGATTAGTGATTGTCAAAGCAGCCGTCAACTCAGCCCCTCTGACTTTAATGTTGTAGATGCAATCGGCCTTAAATGACACAGCTCCAGGCTCAGCAGCAGCCCAAAGTCCGTGTCCTCGGGCACTGGCAACGTCATCAAAGTTCAGCGAATACTGAGTGGCGGCATCGCTCTTGGAATCGTACCTGAAGTCGGAATTCATGGTCCAGTGATTGTGCTGAAGGAATCCGCCTTCGGGCATCTCCTGCTTGTCGCCAAAGGGAGGAACAATGGGAAACATGATGGGAATCCCTCCTCGGATGGGAAGAGTCTTGGACTCTCGCGAGACGAACAGCACCTCGCGGTCATCCTCCGTCTCACCATCGGCATGCACAACGGGCTTGAAGCTCATAATGTTGGCACCATGTTCGTGAACCTCAAATTCGGCTCCAGTGGCCTGATGTACGACGGTCTCAACGGTTGCCATGTTGGTCTTGATTCAATTTAAAGGTTAAAAGTTAAAAGTTAAAACGTCGATGTAAACCTACTGTATATTGGTAGAACAGCAGTCACTCTACTAGTAGCAAATAATAATAGAGCAGAAGGAGATCTATAACCACAGGGTTGTAATTTATTACTAGTACCGTACAGGAGGGGCGTTTGTTATCAATGGTAGCAGCCAGTAGCCAGTAGGCACATATCTTTAAGGCACAGGATCCATCATCGAGAATGTCCTTTGGGTCATTTTTAAAAACAGAATTTTCGAGTACTATCCCGTATCGCATGAAGAGGGTTCAGGATGACTTACCGTACTTTGTTTCGAGGGGCAGGCCAGACGGCATCGACCACAAAGGTTTTTTTTTTTTTTCGTTTTCAAGGAGCTGTTCTCTTGTTTGACAACGCGGTAGCTGATGAAAGGTAGGATGACACATCTGCATATTATTGTTATTTTTTCGCTTCAAGAAGAGATGGGAGGAGGTCATGCAATCGTGGAATTAGTTGTGCCAGAACAGTAATAGCTACGGTACCTGGATTAGACTGCAGAAATTCGAGCATTTTCTTTAAAAGGAGTTTTGTTGGGATATCACTTGAGACAGTTGTAATAGAGTTTCATTGTAGTGGAAAAGAATGCATGATAATAATAAAGTTGGAGATCTAGCTAGCACTAGTACTAGTACTACGGTGGTACTACTAGTACTAGCTAGCTACTAGTACCTGGTAGTCAACTGATGGCTTGCTTCTTTGTGTGAGGTCGGGTAGTAGCGTCGTCCGGGTGGATTCCAGCGTCGTTTTTCTCGTCGTCACGCGCGGTGCTTTTGTTAAAAGCTTTCATGAGGAAGCCACGCTACACTTTAAGGGCGTCGGATTTTATTGGTTTCGCCAAGTAGTGATGAGGTCAGAAAGAGGACAGTTTTTACTTTTCCCGTATCAGCCTAGCTAGCTACCTACAGTCACTAGAGAGGGTAAGAAGAACTGCTGGTAGTAGAAGTAACCAAATCGACCCGAACCAGGTACTAGTAGGTTTAGTACCTTGTACACACTTGTATTCTACTCGCTACTGATATTTGTTTAAAGAAGACGCTTCATCTCGACCTGAATCTTTATTCAATATTTAGTTTACATGCATTCGTACGCAAAAAAAGGATCGCCAGGTCCCCTTTGAATTGGTTTCGTTTATCGCTGCTGTTCTCTTGCCGCCTCAGCAGCTCGGATCAAGGCTTGCAAGATGTCTGGATTACCCTGTAACTGATGCTGCTGCTGATGCACCGAAGGAGGCGCGGCAGTTGTCGCAGATCTTGGTTGGGCCGACCGCAAGAGAGCCTCAATCTGCGATTGCAAAGCAGCGTGGTTCGTTTGTTGCTGCTGCTGTAGCGGCGGTGGTGCTGCCACTGGTTGTTGAAAGTGTGGTGGTGTCACGTTCAAAGGACTCGCTTGGGCCAGGAGCAATCGCATTTGCGCTTGCTGCAAAAAATCATTGGGATTGCCTTGGTGTGATTGAGCTTGCAGAGTATGTATCTGTTGCTGTACTTGCTGCTGCAAGTGGTTGATTACAGAAGGTGCAGTCTGTTGGGAATTCAACAAAACCTGAAGCAACGAATTCTGCTGCTGATTCTGTTGACTCTGAATGAACGCGTGGATTAGCGTTGCAGGATCGATTTGTAACTGATGGGCATGTGAAGTTTGCTGTAGTGATGGCTGTTGACCGGCCATGTTCAACAAAGACGCGACAGTGCTGCTGTTGCCATCCGCTCGATGTGTTTGGGTGTGCATAGCTTGTTGCAAGGAGACAAGCCTTCGGATCAACGAAGGACTCACTGCGCCAGTAGCAGCTGCTTGCGCGGGTGGCTGGCCTTGTAGAGGCAACACTGCCGAACCCAGATTACTTGGAACAGCAGCTGGAATCGAAAGATCAGCAGGTGGGGGCAGAGGCTCAGTAGGGGCAACTGCAGGAGCTGCTACCGAGTTTTGTTCCGGGCTTCTTGAAGGACCATCAAGGTGGACCATCCTCATTTCCTTAACGAGTCCTGGGTCGTCCTTGCGGAAAAGAGGATGTTCATAGGAAAGAACAGTCTTAGGTAGTAGTGCATGGAAGACCCGCTTGAACCCCCATCGATTGAGGCTTCGAACAAACGAAGTTAACTTGCTTCCGTTGAAGAACTTGTCCAAGAGTTCGGTCTGGGCAGTCTTTGAATCAAAGGAGAAAGATTCGCCACTAGCATGCCAGTAAAGCACTTCCGGACACACATCATTGCTTAAATACTCAATGAGTTTGTCAGGTAGACGGATACGGCCACTTCGAAGGATAACACCGCGTTGGGTCTTGGGACTTCTGGGTGGTGTGGCTGCAGCAGTAGCTGCAGCTGCTGCAGGAGGAGGTGTTGCCACCTGTCTGTCACTGGAAGTATCGCTGATCGGTACGGGATTTGTTTGCGAACCTCTCTTGTGTAGTAAGGATGTAGAAGTTTGTGACTCTTTTCTTGATCCATTTTCAGTAGAATCCTCTGTCTCGGCCGCCAAGCTGGTTCCACTGCTTCCACTTGAGCAAGAAGAGCTGTCATTTCGAGATTCTCCAATCAAAACATTGTTAAACCGTCTCTTTTTCAGGCTAGGCTGCTCCTGCTGTATATCTGTCATAGGATGGAAAAGGTAGGAATTTGACCAGAGAGCAGAGGGTAAGCGGTGATATTTGGTTGTGACAAATCTCAGTGCACAGAACACAGAACCATGATAAATTGAGCCTTAACTAGTAGTAAGTAATATACACACCTGTAGAGCAAGGGCTTGTTCTTTTCTGCTCTTCTTCATTCTCTTTGCGCTTGGTCATGGTGATTATAATTCTGTTTTGCATTTGTTATGGTAAGCTTAGTCGATTGTGCAGTTGCTTTTCTTTGTCCTGATGTGTTTTGTGTGCACAGTCAGGTACTCTACTACCAGTACAGTACTGGTAGTACCAGTACCAATACCAAGCTATTGGAAGTAAGAAGAGGCGTGATATTTTTTGGAGACTGACTGTTTCTGTCTCAAATGTTCTTCCGGCAGGCTTCTTTTATAATAGAGGTGGTTAAACAATTAACTTATGGGCTTCTTTTCTGCGCTTTTTCCGTGTCTTGGCCTGTCCCCGTGCGAAACCGTCCTAGCGGTCAGTCAACCAACCTAGGTAAAAGGACGACTCCTGAGCTTATGCATTTATCCGAACGGGAACCTAATCACAAGTCAGACAGCAATAGAATTATTCTAGTCCAACCTCCGTTCCAGTCTCACGATGGACACTCCTTATTTATTGACCAAGAACATTCATTTGCGTCTGGACCGGACCGTTCGACAGTGTCTGTAAAAAATACAATTTTAAAACTGTCTGTCATTACGACGAGAAATATTTTGGAACGATGAAGAGTGCATATCCCTAAATTACGTCGGTTGCATGAAGGTACGAATCTCAAAGAAACCAAGTACGCACTTCCGAGCGTACTTCACAGGTTCACAGGTTAGTACCAGGTAGTAGTACCTTCAATACTACTCTAAAACTGTCTTGAAGACTGGTATTGGTTAGAATTGGCGACATCACATCGTATTTCCTTCGCATCGAGATCTGTCTTCTGTCGCCCAAGCGTAGTGGTACCGTAGTACCTGGTACCACTACCAGGTACCAGGTACCGGGTACCAGGTACCAGGTGGTAGACTTTGGTGTCTACGTCCATGATTCTACTACTAGCTACAGTAGCAGAGTAGTAGACCCTAGTATGGATCATCACATTCCTTTCAGAAAAGTCTTGGCCTGTCCGAGAGTCGGGCTTTCGTTTTCGTGCGCTGTTTTGGTTTTTAAAGCAAGTGTGTTACCACCCTGCTGCTATTAATTTTTACCGATTGAAAAAAAGTAGTTCATTTTATTTGACACTTGAGGCTTTTACCTACAAGCCGAAGAGAAGGGTGCTGATGCAGATATAACGATTGACGTGCACTGGTGCAAGCCGTGCATGCAAACTTGAGGGTTGCTTGCTCAGTCACTCTTACCTTGCTTGGGCTACTAGCTAGCGCTCTCGATTACACAGCTGGAAAAAAAGACTCTTTTTTTTTCAGAGTAAGCGTGATCCTCATCAGAAACTGCCACTGTTAAAAACAATTAATCAACGCTCTTTGGAGTGTCACGAATTATATGTTTCAACAAAATATTTTTATATGTATATACTTCCAGAACCCACCAGTTGTAACTCAACCCCCGGGTGCCTGTCATCCACATGAAATAGCAGATCCTATCCTCCTTGGAGGATGTGGTCCAGTTGTGATCAACTCTTTCATCCTTTGGGTTGGTGCCAATGGTTGCCTTTAGGTAGCCTTGGCGCCCTGCGGGCGCCATAGTTGTGATTTTTAGAATCTTTATGGAAACAGTGTCGTAAATGGAATACTGCAAGGTTTCAATTTTAAAAAAGGTTAAATAATAAATGATAATAAATCTGCAACTGGACTTGGCTTTTCAACAGAAGACCAAGTCTCATTTGTGAAATTACTCGCGTCCCATTACTTTGTTCAATTCTGTATAGCCTTCCAGGCAGGTTTGAAAGGCTGTATTGCAAAAATCTTTGCGACTTTCTACTCCACCAACACTTTCGGTCTCTTTTCCAACGTGGATTCCCACGGGAACAAAACGAACATTTCGTAGTTCCCCAGTACCAGCCTCGATGGTATCTGGTGGAGGGCAGAGATCGTACGATACCATAGCCATAGGATAGTAATGCATGGGCTTTTTGGACTTGTTCCCCATGAGACGAAACATATCAATGGTTTTGGAATCGAATTCGTCTGGTGGGACCTTTCCAGTCTTCAAATCGCGGCGATCACGTCCTCCCGAGGGTGCGACCCATAGAAGACATCCACCCTTTACGAATTTCTTGAGCATGGCCGACATGGCCTTAAGGTTTTGTCGTTGCTTTTGGGGCTTGAGGTCGGGATTGGAATTGATGTGTTTTTTGGAGTGGATGCAAATCAAGTTGCGGCCCATAGAAAAAGGAATGGCCAAAGGATCAGTGGTCACCTTATGTCCAGCAATGTACGTGCATTCTTCTGCTTGCTTTCCATATCCTGCCTGTTCTAGCATGACACTGACAACTTGAGGATCTGCTTCGCTCTGGTGATTGGCAAAGAAAATGACGTTGTCTCCATTGTCCAATTGTTCCATGGCTTTGTCGAGGTTTTCTCGTCCAAGAACAACACTGTTTTTCAAGTCCATGCAAGGACGAAAAAAGTCACAACCAAACTTGTAATAATCTACTTCATTCCCATCTTCTGTTTCAGGATTTCCTCGCAGGGCCGTGTGCATAACGTCAAATTCGTAAAGTTCAGGACTGCCGGGCATTCCGAACCTCTGGGCGTATTGAATTCCTTGCAGGATTCGTCCTGCTGCAGCTTCCGGAGTATGGATCTCTTTTTGGTCCTCTGGAACGGAAGCACTTGCAATCTGAGCACATCCCAGGTACTCTTGGACGAAATGTTTTAGAGGAGGCATGAGCTTGTCAGCTTTATCTCCAAGGACAGCAGTCAGCTTTTGCATGGCTGCTTCCAATGCGGCTGCATATTCAGGTTCCAATTCTACCTTGGCGCCAGTTTCAGAAGGGGCAGCCGTAGAAAATAGGCTGGTAGCAGTAGCGGTTCTGCTGTTGGGTGTATTAATGGGTACCCAAGCGCTGATAGTGCTGCTGCTGCCGACGAGCAGAACCAGGCCGAAGAGTAAAGCAGATTGATGGAACATGATCTCAAGAAATAATAAAAAAAACTAATAATAATACGTGATGAGTGATGAGCTTGTAAATAAATGCAGCAAAGTTGGAGTCTTTTTCCCTGACTTGAAATTATGAGAGAATAAATTATAAAATAATGCTGGCGGTAAGGTCAATTAATAATTAATTATTGTTCTCCTACTAGCTATTAGCTGCTGTGGTAGCTAGCTAGAGCTATTAGTGCTACTACCAGGTATAAGATACCTTGTTTGTCAATCGATGCCATCATCCGTCTCATTGGACTTCTTCTCATATCAACACGTCGCTGTCATGATAGGGCCACGTTGCTTTCACAGTTACTCCAGTACTGGTAGACTACTACCAGGTAGGGTCTAGTCTGGTTTAACAAGTGCATTCCACGTGTGTCTGGTACAGTACCAGGTACTTGGTAGCCGCAGAGTACAAAAATACGAGCTCTCTCGAGCTCCAAGAAAGCAACGATTGAGGAGCCAATCAAAGCGGACAAGTAAAACCCTAATCCTCGGACTACAAGATCATCACAAGGTTGTAAAAAATATCGAATTCCAACTGGAGCACTGTAGTAGACTACTCTATCTCCCACAAGCTGCCAAAAATGTGTTGCAGAATCGGCTATGGCATTTTATTAGATTTTTTATGTTGGTGAATGTGGCATACCTAGTAGTAGCAGTAGCAAGCGGACTATAATCTCCTTAGAATGCCAAGGTAGACTGAACGCATCTTGTCACTCATAAAATACTAAGTGCGAAGTAGGTAGACATCATTTTCAATGCTGCACCAACAAGCCATGATAAACTATATGTCTAGCAAGACAATTCGAAGATATCAAAATTGAAATATCCTTTCTTATGCAGCAGGTCCCATGGCATCTCTACGTACAATATGCGACAAGAAGAAAGAGACTCTACGAAACAAGCTTGGAATTGGCAGCTCCAATGTCATATTGCTCCCAATCGCTATCCCTGAGGGATCGTTGCTCCAGAACCATCTTTCCGTCCATCACGGTACCAACATGGGTGAACCCAATCTTCTCGCAAAATTTGCGGTCGTGAGAAATGACGACAATGGCTCCGTCCTTTCCTCCCCAATTAGACAAGGCCTTGGCCAGACCCGAAATACAACCAACGTCCAAATGCTAGAAGTGTGTAAAAATAAAAGTATTGTGAGTACGCTGTGAAGCTCTTTGTGTGCACTAGCACCGACACCAACACAAACACCAACACCATAATCATTATCATCACAGACCAAAAACGTACATTTGACGGTTCGTCCAGCATTAGCAAATTACTGGCTTTCAGGGCAAACATGCCCAGGGCCACACGAGCCTTTTCTCCGCCACTCAGGGCAGACACCTTGCGCAAAGGCTTTTCTCCACCCAGTCCTAATCGACCCAACACACTGCGCGCGGCCTCGTCGGTCACGGTAATATCGCCGTCGGCACCTTGGCGCGCGTACGATGTTACCAGATCTACGGCGCGAGCTTGGGGGTCCAATTCTTGTGCCAGATCTTGTGTAAAGGTACCCAAAAGCAATCGATCATTTTCCATTCGTTCTCCGCTTTGAATCATGGTCGGAATGTTTCCTCGAAGTGCTTTCAATAGTGTTGATTTTCCGGCTCCATTGGGGCCTCGCAATAGAAGCTTCATTCCTCTTGGAATTTTGAGATTTATGTTTTTCAGAAGTGGTGCCTCATTAGGATCGTATCCAATGGTTGCATCTTTCAATGTGAGCAAAAATTCGCCATTGGGTTTGGGTGGATTAGGTAGCACCAGCTCTGGTTCACGAATATTGGTAGTAATGGCCAGTGGTGGTGGATCCAGTTTGCCTTCCCGCTTCATTTTTTCCAACATTTTGACACGGGACTGAGCCGATTTGGCCTTGGTGGCACTGGCACCAAATTTGTCGACAAAGGCCTGAAGACGTGCTGCTTCCTCCATGTTTCGTTCATATTCTGCTTGGGCCGAAAGTGCTCTGAATTCTTTTTCCTGTGTGTACTTGTCGTAGCTACAAGACCTGTATTCAATCAGTGTATTTCCCACAATTTCGGCAATCGAATTGACGCTGGCATCCATGAGACTAACATCGTGGGATACCAGCACAACACTTCCATCGTAGTTGGCAATATACTTTCCGAGCCAATCTCTGGCAGAAGAGTCCAAATGATTGCTCGGCTCGTCCAGTAGCAACAGCGATGGTTTCGACAAGAGCAGCCGTGCCAATGCAATTCTCATTTGCCAACCTCCACTGAAATCACTGCACAATCTGTCCGAATCCTCTGGTTCAAATCCCAGTCCCTTCAAGACTGTGTCGACCAATTGTTCCTGTTCGTATCCTCCCAGTTGTTCAAAACCTTCCTGTGCTTCTGCAAGATCTTCCAAAGCCTTTTCCGAATAATCGCCATCTTCAACAATTTTGGTTGCGGCATTGAGTCGTTCTCTGGCATTTTCTACCAACGTCATTTCACTGCGGGCTTCTTCTGCTACGGTCTTGGTAGATCCCGACACGGCCGATTGTCGCAAATATCCTACTCGTACATTGGCATGTACCAAAGCTTTTCCAGAATCCATGCGAACTGTACCAGTAATAGCGCCCAACAGTGTTGATTTACCGGCACCATTCACGCCCACAATACCCCATCGTTCGTTGGGTTGAACATTCCAATCAATGTTTCGTAATAAAGGTGTAGCGCCACGACTGATGGCTACACTCTCCAATCGCAGTGCAGCTCCTTTGGTATCACCCACAACAGTTCCGTACTGTTCGGCAGATTCTGTCGGCGGTCCATCGTGATCATCAACAATGGCGGTGGCGGCGGAGGCTGTCGATGCAACCACCAGAAGTGATTTTGTTCTTTTGTTACTGCTGCTGCTGCTGCTGCTGCGAGTGCGAGGTTGGACAGACCAAGCAGCACCAGTAACGACCATTGTTGTTGTTGCTGTTGTTCTTGTTATTGTTGTTGTTGTACTACTACTTCCAAAGGTTGAATAGTGTGGGATAAAAGCGCAGCAGCAGCAGCAGCAGCAAGTGGAAGTTGCCAATGCGGCTAAGAAAACAGCTACCAATGTTGTTATTAATCTCGTCATGGCAACAACAGATGTATTGTATTCTTTCTGTAAAAACATGAATTACTTTGGTAGTACTCGGAGTGGTCTAGCTACTACGGTACCTGCTACTAGTAGACTAATGGAATGTTGTTCTCTCTCCTTGTCAAGTAGCTACGGTACGAGTACACACTGACGAGTTGCTTGCCTTCAAAGAACTGCTATGCAAAATGCAAATATCGATGTGAAAACGTATTTTATTTTCATAATCGATGACGACTGGCTTGGACGAAAAATTCATACCAGCTCACACACTCACGACTACCAGGTACTTACTCAAAAATGAATACTCTTACTACTGTAGCTAGCTAGTAGT
>Ga0100393_10005935_pt1 | contig 10953 bp, 6 predicted proteins | sample CryGeymeta201517_FD_81546 | JGI IMG/M metagenome (GOLD analysis project Ga0100393, IMG submission 81546) | Groundwater microbial communities from Crystal Geyser aquifers in Utah, USA - Crystal Geyser metaG 2015-17 | ecosystem: Environmental > Aquatic > Deep subsurface > Groundwater | place: USA... | reverse complement strand
CTCAATGCCCTTTGTCAGATTTTGCCTGGTCCTACTTCTACTCAAACTCTGATGGCTGTGGGCTACAAACGAGGAGGAACATATCTTGCCTTTTGGACACTTTTAGTTTGGATTCTACCTGCTACAATCCTAATGACTGCTGCTGCAATTGGACTGGCTTACATTCAAAAACAAGAAATTTCATTAGATTTTACTCGCTTTATTCAACCTATGGCGATTGGCTTTGTGTCTTTTGCTGCGCTGCGAATTTCTCGTAAAGTAGTCAAAACAAAGACGGCTTTTGTACTCATGATTTTGGCAGGAATAGCTTCTTATTTTTATCGAACGCCTTGGGTTTTTCCTCTGATTTTGATTGCTGGGGGATTAGTAACAGCCATAAAATTTGATAAAGAAGAAAAAGAAGAAAAACAAAAATTTGATATTCAGTGGCGTTTTTTGATTCTGTATGGCGCTGTTTTTATTGGTGTTGCTATTTTGGGAAATGCTACAAAAGGCGTTTTGCTGCTTATTTTTGAGAATTTTTATAGAAATGGAAGTCTTATTTTTGGTGGTGGACAGGTTTTGATTCCTGTACTTTATACCGAATTTGTAACCTTCAAACAGTTCTTGACTGCCGATGAGTTTTTATCTGGTTATGCGCTTGTTCAGGCTGTTCCCGGTCCTGTGTTTTCGTTTGCTGCCTTTGTGGGTGCGCTGACGATGTACAAGCGTCTTTCTTGGTTACATACTTCTTTTTTGGCTAGTTCTGGTTATTTCGAAACTTTTTTTAGTGGAACTTTTGGTGGAGCTGTCGGAGGAATTTTGGGAGGAATATTAGGAGGTTTTACGGCTTCGATAGCTGTTTTTCTACCCGGTATGTTTTTGATTTTCTTTGTGATTCGTTTTTGGGAACAACTCAAAAAATACCGTCCTATAAAGGCATCTTTAGAAGGAATAAATGGCGCAAGTGCAGGGCTTGTACTTGCAGGAGCATTTTTGCTTTTAGAACCAATTGAAAAATCACCTATTAATATTGGAATAATGCTCGCTACTTTTTTGATTCTTCAATGTACAAAAATACCTGCTCCTTTTTTGATTTTGATAGGCCTTTTGATTGGATTTATTTTTTAGAGAATATAATTTTTTTGCCTCTTTATGAATTTGGTTGCAACTTGTATTTTGATTTGGTCTGTACTGGAAGTCTGACCAAATTAAAATAATCATTCTCATTTGAAACAGCTTATTTTGTCCAAGTCAGACCTACGGTACAAACTTGAACAAAATAAAAGTTATGATTTGCAACCAAAGTCATATAGAACCATTTTATAATGGTAGAGTTCTGTTTTTGATGAGCTTAAAGTTATACTATTTTTTTTATCTGTGTTCAATAAATTAAAAAATCGGCTACAAAATTGAGTTTTTTATAAAATCTATGTACCTTTGTAAACTTTAATTATTGGTTAATCAATTCATAATCAATAACTTAACATTTGCCAAAAAACACATTTATAAATATAAAGAGCAGTAGGAAAAGATAATCTTAGAGTTTGAAAAAATACTGTTCATACTAAATCCATATACCATTTATGTCAATTTCCTCTTCTTCCTCTCGCATTTATTTAGACAATGCAGCCACTACACAATTAGATAAAGCCGTTTTAGATGAAATGATGCCATTTTTGACAGAACATTTCGGAAATCCTTCTTCTACACACAGTACAGGAAGAATTGTAAAATCTGCTGTTGAGAAAGCTCGTAAAACCGTTGCAAGTCTTTTGAATACATCGCCTGCCGAAATATTTTTTACATCTGGAGGAACAGAAGCCGATAATACGATAATTCGTTGTGCTGTTCGTTCGCACAATTTAAAGCACATTATTACTTCGCCTTTAGAGCATCACGCTGTTTTGCATACTGTCGAAGAGCTAGAAAAACGAGGAGAAGTAAAAGTAAATCTAGTAAATATTGATAAAAGAGGAAATGTTGATTTGAATCATTTAGATGAGCTTCTCAGTAATCTTTCTAGCAAAAACGAACGCTCTTTAGTTTCGCTTATGCACGGAAATAATGAAATAGGAACACTCCTAGATTTGAAACAAACAGGACAAATTTGTCAAAAACACAATGCGATGTTTCATTCTGATACCGTTCAAACTATGGGTTATTGTCCAATGGATTTACAAGAATTGCCTGTTCAGTATATTGTAGGTTCGGCACACAAATTTCACGGAGCAAAAGGAATTGGATTTTTATACATTCGTCATGATGCAGGTTTTTGTCCGTTCCAAACAGGAGGAGCGCAAGAACGCAACATGCGTGGTGGAACAGAAAATGTAGCTGGAATTGTAGGACTTGCAAAAGCTTTAGAAATTTCAATTTCAGAAAGAGATGCTCACAAAAAACATATTCTTTCTCTAAAAAGCAGAATGATAGACAAACTAAGAGCTATTTTTGGCGAAGATGTCAATTTTAATGGAGAATCTGCAAATCTTGAAAACGGTTTGCCAAAAGTATTGAGTGTTCAGTTTCCAAAATCAGATATGGGCGATATGCTTTTATTCAATTTGGATATTCAAGGCATTTCGGCATCAGGTGGAAGTGCGTGTTCTAGTGGTTCAGAAATTGGCTCACACGTTTTGGCGGCTCTTAAAAATGACCCTTCTCGTCCTTCGGTTCGTTTTTCATTCAGCAAATACAACACGATTGAAGAAATTGATTATGTTGTAGAAAAAGTAAATGAAATTTATGCGCCTGTATTAGCAAAATAGGACGAAGTAGATTTTTTGATTTTAGTTTATTTTTAAACTCGTAAGATTTTATATTTTACGAGTTTTTTGTTTTCAGATTTTAATGGAAAATCAATCAAATTCCATTTCTAATTTCTAAATCTGAATAATTTACTCTACTTTCGCTATTTAATTGTTTTCTATCTCTTAATTTAAAAATAAGCTGAAAACAAAAGTTAATCAAAATTAAGCTAGTAATTTTATTTCTCATTACCTCAAAAAAATAATGACATTAAAGAGACATTTTCGTAATGCAGTTTATAATACATCTAAGTTCATAACCAAAAGTTATATAGGAGCTAATTTATATCACAGCTTTATTTCTTTTCTTAAAAAATTTCCTGATAAGAGTTGGAAGGGAGTTGCTTTAAATGTAATTATTCAAGGTAATTGGGAAACGTTTAATTTTCCTCCTAAAAAAGTTAGTGTAGGGGATATTCCTCTTATTCTAGTTCCTCATTTTGGAGAGTTTGACTTTACGACTGTTTTATATAAAGATTTGCCTTATGAGATAGAACTCTATACATTTTTGGACAAACAGATAAAAAACTATGACATTGTTATAGATATAGGAGCAAATGTAGGACTTTTCTCACTGTATGCTTCAAAAAAAATTGAAAATAAAGAGGGAGTAGTCTATGCTTTTGAGCCTTCTCCAGAAGCTTATCGAAGACTCTTGAATAATAGACATCTCAACAATGCTCACAATCTCAAACCGTTTAATTTAGCAATAGGAGATAATTCAGGTTTTCTTGATTTTTTCGAACCTCGTGGACATTTGACTAATGGTTCTTTTTTATTAGATTTTGCCAAAATTTGGGATGAAAATCCAGCAGTCATTCCTGTATTTACCACAACTCCTGATGTAGTACAAAAATTAGTAGGTGAGAGTAAAAGATGTTTAATAAAAATTGATACAGAAGGATATGAAGCTCCTATTTTAGCTGCTATGAAAAACTTTATTATTGAGAAAAAACCTGATATTATTATTGAGGTGTTATTAGAGTATGAAACTGCCATTAATGATTTAGACTTTCTGAAACAGAATTATCGATTTTATAGTATTGAGAACGAAGGATTGGTAGAAAAAGCTGAAATTAAAGCTCATCCTTCTTTCAGAGATTACTTTCTTACTCCAAAATAATTTTTTTATTTATAATTCCTAACATTCTATCAACATGAGTGATATTTTTAGGTATTTGATTTTCAGTTGCAGCACAACGTAATCTTTGTAGAGCTTCAAAATGAACTTTATTAGAGCTACAGAGTGCCAAACCTTGTAATTTGGAATTACTAATAAAGTTACGCTACTCTGTAGCTTTTGAAATTCATTTTTTATTGCCATTCTACAAAGGTTACGCAACTCTGTTGCTAGGAAAGGACTATTTTAGATTTTATAAATGTCACTCATATTAATTCTATATTTTATTAAACTTTTCATTTTTAGATTTTCCTCAAAAATCCATCAAATTCCATTTCTAATTTCTAAATCTGAATAATTTACTCTACTTTCGCTATTTAGTTGTTTTCTGACTACATTTGAGGAAAATAGATTTAGAAATTTGCTTACTCTTTGTTTAAAATTTTGTTTGAATTATGGATTATTTGAGAGGATTGTTAGGAATGTTAGTTTTGTTAAGCGTGGCTTATGCATTTTCTAGCAATCGAAAGGCTATAAATTGGAAGTTGGTCGGAATTGGTATTTTTTTACAAGTAATTTTTGGAATATTGATTACTCAAGTTCCTCAAGTAGCACAACTATTCCGAAGTGTAAGTGAAGGATTTGTAAAATTTTTGAGTTTTGCCAATGACGGATCCAAATTTTTATTTAGTGATTTGGCTGATGTTCCCAAAAGTGGTTTTATCTTCGCCTTTCAAGTTTTGCCTACTGTTATTTTCTTCTCTGCCGTAACCACAGGATTGTATTATTTAGGAATTCTTCAAAAAGTATCTTACGGAATTGCTTGGCTGATGGCAAAAACAATGGGCCTTTCAGGTGCAGAAAGCCTTTCAGCAGCAGGAAATATTTTTTTAGGACAAACAGAAGCTCCTTTATTAGTCCGTCCTTTTATTGCCAAAATGACAACATCCGAACTCATGTGTTTGATGACGGGAGGAATGGCAACCATTGCAGGAAGTGTTTTGGGAAGTTATGTTGCCTTTCTTGGGGGAGCAGATTTAGCCAAACAAGCCGAAGTAGCAGCGCAATTACTCAGCGCATCTATTATGAACGCACCAGCAGGAATTGTATTTGCAAAAATCCTCATTCCAGAAACGAAACCAGAACTTATTGATTCAGAATTAAAAGTAAATAAAGAAACATTAGGCGCAAATGTTATCGATGCTTTGGCGATTGGTGCAGGAGAAGGACTCAAATTAGCTCTCAATATTGGTGCAATGCTTTTGGCTTTTATTGCTGTTATCGCACTTCTTAATTATATGCTTGAAGTAGTGGGAGATTGGACAACTTTAAATGCCATTATTGCAGAAAGTACAAATGGAGTTTTCAATAAACTTTCGATGGAATATATTTTAGGACAAGTATTTCGTTTGGCTGCCTTCGTTATTGGCGTAGAGTGGGCTGATACGCTTCAAATAGGAAGTCTTTTAGGACAAAAAACGGTTATTAACGAATTTGTAGCCTATGTAAGCCTTGCCGACCTTCAAGAAAGAGGGTTAATTTCAGCCAAATCAATTACGATTGCTACATTTGCGCTCTGTGGTTTTTCTAATTTTAGTTCTATCGCTATTCAGATTGGAGGAATTGGAGCAATGGCACCCAATCAACAAGCAAATTTATCTCGTTTGGGATTAAAAGCCTTATTAGCTGCAACACTTGCCTGTATGATGACGGCGACGATTGCAGGAGCTTTATTGTCGTAAGATTTTAGAAATAAATTTTCATAAAAAAGGTTCAAACGTGAATGTTTGAACCTTTTTTAGTCATTATTTTATGAAATTCTCTTAATCACAATCATAAACATATTGTGTTGTACTTGTTGTGGTTGTTCCCCCTGCCATTATAGTAGCCACACTTGTACGTAATAATCCTCTTGCATCAATCGTATTATTGACTTCGCCTATTACTGTTCCACTTCCATCTGTTGAAACAGTTTTGATAAGCTGACAATCTTGATAAGTGTGTACATCTCTTTGAGTAAGCGTTCCACTTGCATCGAAAGTTTCTACAAGCTGAGGAAAACTTCCTTCAATATTTAAGAAATCAGAATAAACAGTATAACCAGTCAATGCTCCTGTTGCGATGTAGGAATCTGTACGAGTTAAGCGCATATTTGCATCGTATTCACTAATTGTATAACCTGTTAGTGTTCCTGCTACGTCGTAACTATTTGCTCTCACAGTACGGTCGCTATTGCTATATTCATATTCAATAGAGCCAGTCAATATACTTCCAAATCTAGTTTCATCTCTTGTTCTCCTTCCTTGTGCGTCGTACTGAATGCTCGTAACTACATTTCCTGCGACTGTTCCTACTGAAATTTGAGAAATTAGTTTTTTTCCATTCACAACTGTATAGGAAAAATTTGTCGTTACATTTCCTCCAGCAGTTGCTGATGTAGTGCTTTCAACGTAACATTCAGGTAAATTACAAGGATTATCATTTCCTCCTCCTCCAGTAGATGCTGCTGTTACGGTTACTCGTCTAGTTATTTCGTCTGTTCCTTCCGAACTTGTCGCTACTAATTTTACATCAAAATCGCCTGCTTCTGTAAATGTGAATGTTGGATTTTCTTCGGTCGAACTAAAACTTGTTCCTGCTGCTGACCATTGATACGAAGTTGCATTTTCGCTTTCATTTGTAAATGTTACTTCTTGTCCTGTTTCTGGATTTTCTGGAGAAAAACTAAAACCTGCAACTGGTGGAGGTAATTGAGTAACAGGATTTACAGTAATCCTTTTCGTTATTTCATCTGTTCCACCTGTTCCTGTGGCTACTAATTTTACATCAAAATCGCCAGCTTCGGTAAATGTGAATGTTGGATTTTCTTCGGTCGAACTAAAACTTGTCCCTACTGCTGACCATTGATAAGAAGTTGCATTTGTACTCTCGTTTGTAAAACTCACTTCATCAACATTGGTTGCACTTGTTGGAGAAAAGCTAAAGGCTGCAACAGGTGCAGGTGCTGTATTGTCTGCTGGTGCGACGCTAATTTGTGTTGTTTTGGTAGAACTTCCTCCTTCTCCTGTCGCTACTAATTTCACTTCAAAATTGCCAGCTTCTGTAAAAGTAAAGGTCGGATTTTTTTCAGTAGAATTAAAATTTGTTCCTGCTGCTGACCATACAAAAGTAGTTGCGTTGGTACTTGTATTATTGAATGTAACTGCTTCATTTACTTTTGGATTAATAGGCGTAAATGAAAATTCGGCTGTTGGGGCTGTGGGAGTTTCCTCTTCTTCTGTTTTTTTAGAACAACCTACGACAAAAGAAAGCAAAATAAAGGAAAAAAATATTCCTTTTAGCGTGCTTAAAAAATGGTATGATTTCATAATTTAAAGTATTTATTAGTTGGTAAATTGGAAAAAATTAAAAGCTAAAAATAGTTTTATTATTTGTAAGTCAATTTACGCAAAAAATATAAACGAGGCTATACGTAGAAATGGGTATTTTTCTGATTTGAAAAGTACTAGACATGAGTGATTTTGTTGTTGGTGGGGGCATCAACAACGGCGAATAAAAATTAGCTATACTGTTCTACAAACTAATTTGATTTTAATAATCACATTTTCTAATAATTTTTTTGAATATAAAAAAACAAAAAAACCTGTATTCAAAGAATACAGGTTTTCGTATGCACTTATGAAAAACTATTACCGTCCGTAGTAACGAACATATTTTTTTAAAAATTGTTTAATGTATTGATAAAAAAACATATTTATTTAAAATAATATCAATAAAAAATCAAATTTAAACTTTTTCATCTTGTTCTAAATTAAATAAATCATTCAAAACATCTACCAATGTTTCGGCTTCTCCACGTTTACAAGCTGCTTTTAATTGAATAACAGGAAGTTTGATTATTTTTTGCATCATTCCTTTTGTTATCATTTCTATTTTTTTTATTTCTTTTTCATCTAAATTTTTTAGATGACGATTTATTTCTTCTTTTCGTATTTGTTCTAATGCATTTTTTAGTCTGTGAATAGTAGGTGAAACAATCATTTCTTTACTCCAATCTTCAAATCCTTCTATTGCTTCGTCTATAATAGACTGAACGTGTGGAATAGCTGATTTTCTACGTTCTATTACTTCAGCAGTACGATTTTGGATTTGATCAATATTATATATCATAACGTGAGGAATCTGTTCTACCTCTGGTTCAATACTTCTAGGAACAGATAAATCAATCAAATATTTGAAACGAATGCCCTGCACTTCTTCTACTAATTTTTTGGTCAGAATTGGCTTATTAGCAGCCACCGAACAAATAATTACATCTGCTTTTTGTACCTCTTCTTTTAGATTTTCTATTCTAGCTACTTCAAATCCTTGTGCATTAGCAAATTCTTGAGCCTTTTCGAAGGTACGATTCATAACCGTTACGGTATGATAATCGGCTGCATCCAAATTTTTGACTACATCTCCTCCAATCTCTCCTACTCCGATAACCAAAACTTTAGGCTGAATTACTGTCTGAGCAAGTTCGGAAGTCATTTCGGCTGCTGCATACGATACAGAAGCTGCACCATCTCTAAAACTTGTTTCTTGTGCTACACGCTTATTTGTAAAGAAAACAGTATGTAAAAGACGATGTAAAAACGGACTAGCCAAATTCAAATCTGCACTATGTTGATAGGCTTTTTTTACTTGATTGCTAATCTGAATATCTCCAATTACTTGTGATTCTAATCCCATCGAAACAGAAAAAAGATGTTTTACTGCTTCTTTATGCTCTTCAATAGAGTGAAAATAAGGAAAATAACTCTCAGAATCTGAAAGTCCTTTTTGAGTAATAAGTAATGCTATTAATTTTTGAGAAAGTGGTTTGGAAGAGGAAAAAGGACAGGCAGGTATATCTGGAGTTGTGTTTATAGTATTAGTTTCTGGTAAACTATAATAAATTTCAGTTCTGTTGCAGGTAGAAAGCACAAAAAGCTCACTTAAAGCAAACATTTCAGAAGCCTTTTGCAAAAAGCGATGACATTCTGATTCACTCAAAGAAAGTTTCTCACGTATTTCTACAGGAGCAGTTTTATAATTGATGGTTAAAGCCTTGAAAATGAGTTGCATAGTAGGTATAATTTTTATAATATCCACAAAATTACTACGCAAAAAACTATAAGAAAAATCATTTGTTCTTTTTATACCTTATTTAGAACTAATATAAATAATATCCTTAATTAATTTCTAAAAATACCTTCTATTTTATCTAAAAAAATACAATGTACATAAAAATAGCATCGTTATTGATTTAGTGTTGATTAGCTATACTGTTTTTAGTCAGTAGATTATTAATTTTATATCTTTATAATCAAATTATTCAATCATCTTAGATCACCTAGATAAATTGGTTATTTCTTAAAGTTAAATAATTCATAAAGTTACGCTACTAAATTTATCACTATTTTATCCAAAATATAGGGTAAACGCACGAAACTTTTTATACTGCTTTTAGTGTGTTTAAACAGACTTTAATTATCAGAGTAAATTCAATTTACAAAGTTAAAATCTAGCTTGATTTGCTTTAAACGAGTACAATTTTTTTTTCGTGCGTTTACCCTATCCAAAATATATCTATTATTATTTTATACTCAAAATTTCTTACAATGAAGTTAAATAAAATTACTCATTCTGTTATTTCAAAAAAATCATTTCTTATAGCTCTTGCATTTTTATTTGCAATTCCTTTTTTAACAGTTGCTCAAGATAAAGCTCAAATAAAAAAAGAAGAAAAAAAGCCCATCAAGATTGCTAAATATTTCTATAAAAAATTGGACGGACAATTAGGCGACCAACATATAGAATTTGATTTGATGCGTTTTGGTTCGACCTTAGAAGGTCATTTTTATTTCTTAGACGAAGAAGAAAAAGGAACTATCAGAGGAACAATTTCTGAAACTGGGCGTGTGTCTTTAGAAGAAATTGAGGGTAAAACAGAAGAAGGAGAAGAGAACGTAGTTGGTTTTTTCGAAGGAAAATTTATGTCCCCTACCGAAATTGCAGGAACTTGGCATTCTTATGATGGCGAAGAATATAATACTTTTACAGTAACAGAAAATTATCCAGAAAAATCAGCTAGTTTTTGGGTTGTTCATGAAGGTAGAAGTTATAGTGGAACGGCTACTGTTGATTTGGTTTATGTAGTGATGGGAGATGAAAAACATAAAGCTACTGCTGAAAAAATAAATGCTTTTATCAATAGTCATATTCTAAACTATAACCACCCAAGGAGTACTAAAAAACAATTTGGCGACCATAGCGCATTTTTAGATGATTTTGTAAATCGTTATAAAAAAGCAAGTGAAGAAGCTCAAAAAGTAGAAGGACAAATGCCGATGTGGGACAATCATCATCAAATCATTTTAGATTATAATAATCATAATATTGTAGTTTTAGAGTTTGTAGAGAGTATTTTTGAAGGAGACGTTTATGCTAACGAAAAAATAAACTTTGTAAATTTTGATTTGGGAACAGGCGAACGTATTAAATTAGAAGAACTTTTTGAAAAGGATTTTATGCCAGAGCTTACCAAAGTTGCAGAAGAAGTTTTTCGTAATAGATATGGATTTAAAGATATTAAGGATTTCTCAAAAGAAGGAATCACTTTTAAAGACAATAAGTTTGCTTTGAATGAAAATTATGCGCTGAGTAAAGGTGGAATAATTTTTCGTTTTAATGAAGAAGAAATTGCAGCCCATTCAATGGGAGCATTTGAGATTTTTATTCCTTACTCAAAAATAAAAGACCTTGTAAAAAAAGATAGTCCGTTGCAGGAAGTAATGGAAAGTCATTATTAAAATAAAGTTAGAAGTCAGAATTTAGATTTTAGAATTAATACCGTGTAATAATATGAGTGACATTTTTCAAATTTTGTAAATTGACCAGTTTTTGACAAAATAATAGTTTGCTTTTTTCCATAAAGTAGGGTTTGCAAACCCTACTTTATGGAAAAAAGACATTTGCACAGAATAAAATTTGGTGAGGATTTGCCTTTTTTAAAATGTCACT
>Ga0100393_10005897_pt1 | contig 10989 bp, 6 predicted proteins | sample CryGeymeta201517_FD_81546 | JGI IMG/M metagenome (GOLD analysis project Ga0100393, IMG submission 81546) | Groundwater microbial communities from Crystal Geyser aquifers in Utah, USA - Crystal Geyser metaG 2015-17 | ecosystem: Environmental > Aquatic > Deep subsurface > Groundwater | place: USA... | reverse complement strand
GTGGAGAACAGGGCCTCCGGGTTTTTGTAATAGTCCGCCTGCAGCGTCGCCGGAACGGCGAGCACGGCACATGCCGGGATGAGATAGAGTAGTCGCTTCATAGTTGTTTCTTGTCTGTCCTAGTGGTTAAAATCGGCTACGGTCAGCGGCACGAGCCGCCCCCATTGGATACTCCCCTCCTTTTGCAAGGAGGGGACAGTCTGATCGCCGTTAGAGGCGACCAGACAGGGGTGGTTCCGGAGAAATAAGGCGGTGTATCGCACGGCAACGTGGTCAAACCACCTCCCCGGCTTAGGCCGGGACTCCTCCTTATCCAAGGAGGAGAGTTTAGAGTGGTCCAAATTCACGGATTCTGATCCCAAAATCAGCATTTCAAAGATGTGTATAAGGATATGCTATCGGAGCAGGAGGGGACCGTCGAATCGCCGTCCGAGGCGATTCGACAGGGGTGGTTTGGACGACATGCCCCGGAGTCTCGGGCACTCGGAGACCACCTCTGCTGGCACGCCTCGACGGCGTGCCAGCTGTCTCCTCCTATCCCCCGCTTGGGCGGGGGCAGGAGGAGAATTGCTGGATGGGGGATGCGTGCCATTAGTTTTTAGAGATGCCCATCATTTAAAATCGGCCAAGCTGATGCGGGTCGACATCCCCGGCGTGATTTGTAAGTCGAGTTTCTGCCCCTGATAGAGCACGCGCAATGTGCCGTTCGCATTGCTGATGTTACGGACTTCGGCGCGGGTCAGTGCACCCGCTTGCCAAGCCAAATCCATGACAAATCCGCCACGCAGCTTCATCCCCTTGACCTCACCGTCGGGCCAGGCCTCCGGCAGTGCCGGCAGCAGGTGCAGGTAGCCCATGTGTGACTGCGCGAGCATCTCGTTGACCGCTGCCGCAAATCCGAAGTTGCAGTCGATCTGGAACGGCGGATGGGTGGTCCATAGATTACCGTGGGTTTTGGTTTGGAGCACGTCGGCGGCCAGCATGTAGGCATTTTTGGCGTCCAGCAGACGGGCGAAGACGCAGGACTTGAAGACTTTACTCCAACCGGTGCTGCCATTGCCACGCGCCAGCACGCTGACCCGGGCGGCCTCCGCAAATTCCGGAGTGTAAGTCGGGTGAATCTGGCGACCGGGATAGACCGCGATCATGTGGCTGACGTGGCGGTGCTTGTTGTCGGGATCATCGACATCCTCCATCCACTCCTGCAACTGACCCCAGCGGCCGATCTGCGGCCCCAGCAGTCGGTCGCGTTTGGCCCGCACCTGCTCCCGAAATTCGGCGTCCACCCCCAGCGCCTCGCTGGCCTCGATGGTATTGGTGAACAAATCCCAGCACATCTGCTGGTCGTAGGACACGCCATCGAGCTGAGTGCGGTGCTGCTCGACGATCCTGATCGTGCCGTCCTCACCCACTTTCGGTCCGTGCTCGGGAGAGGTGCCGTCAGGCACGACCAGGGTCCCATCCGGCAATTCCTTGAGGTGGTCGAACCAAAACTCGCAGATCTCTTTCATTACCGGATAGGCGTAACGGCGCAGGTAGTCCTCGTCGCGGTTGAAGGCAAAATGATCCCAGAGATTTTGGCTGATCCAGGCGGAGTCGCCCTTCTGGAAGTAATAAGTGGAACCCCCGAAAATATTGTTCTCCGAGCGCATCAACCAGCCACGCTCGATGCCGAGCACCTTGCGGGTCTCCTCCTTGCGGACCTCGCGAATCGAGTCCACCCACTCGGCCAGCGGGATGAAGCACTCGGACAGATTGGCCTGATCGACGAACCAGTAGTTCATCTGGAGGTTGATATCGGTGTGATAATCACAGTTCCAGGCCGGGCGCATGTGAAAGAGCCAAATGCCCTGCAGGTTGGCGGGCAGCGTGCCATGACCGGGCCGCGAGCTGCTGATCATGAGGTAGCGGGCGTATTGATAGAGCAGCGCTTCCAAGCCCGGATCCTTGCCGGGTTCATAGGTCTCCACCCGCGCCGCAGTGGTCAGTGCCTGCCGGGCCGGATCGGTCGCACCCAGCTGAATGGAGAAGCGATCATAGAGTTCCCGATAGTCCTCGAGGTGGGTGCGCAGCAGCTCGTCGTAGCTTTTGCCGGCCACCTGGCTGATTTGCCCGCTGATGCGTGCATGCGGATGCTCGCTCCGCCAGCCCTTTTCGCGCGCATTGACGTAGTTGGTATCGGCGGCCAGGATCAGCACCAGCTCGTTGCAGTCCTGAAAAACGATGCGATCCCCACGGGTGCGGATTTCACCCCCGCTGTGCAACACGCGAACCTGCGCCTCGTAGTCGAGGTTGATGATGTCCTCATCCGCGTATTCCCGGGCCTTGAGTCCTTTCTGCAAAAAGAGACGCCACCAAAAAAGATCCTTGCTCTCACCAGCCAGGGTCAGGGTCTCGCCCTCCGCTTTGGTGAGGATCGCCTCCACCGACTCTTGCGGATGGCCCTGCTCCACCGCAAACCTGGAGCGGTGAATGCTGTCGAGCCAAATCTCCCCGCTCAGCGCGCCCGGCTGATCGGCGGAGAAACGAAAGACCATCACCTGATCCGGATAGCTGGCGAAATACTCGCGGGTGTAGTGGACCCCGCCCGACTGGTAGCTCACGGTTTGCACCCCACGGGTCAGATCCAGCTCCCGGCGGTAGTTGCGGTAGTCTTTGTGACCGAGGCTGAGGTAGAGATCGCCGAAGGGCTGGTAGCCACCCGTGAGGTGCTCATTGCCGACCCAGAGCGAGTCCTCGTTGAACTGGATGCGCTCCAGCTCGGGATCGCCGAACACCGTGCCGCCGAGCCGCCCGTTCCCGATGGGAAAGACCTGCTGCGACCAAATTTTCTGGATCGCCCTGAGGTTGTCCGAAAGCTCCGCCGGAATCACCACCGGCTGGTCCGACCAAAGCATCTGGTCGGCGCGTGCGTGCACCGCAGCAACTGAACGGGCGCTGGCCTGCCCCCCGCAGAATGCAATCAACAGAACCGCGAGGCCGGCTTTCCCTTTAAACGTTCGTCGTAGATTAATCATATCATTTTTAAACAGTCCTGCATCGGGGGCGTCGTCGGATACGCCAACACAATCCAAAACCCCGAGCGAGCATGCTTAAACTTTGGGCACATCGCTTAGAGACAACTGGCTGCATTTAAGTTTCCATCTTATGGAAATTAAACTGCAAGCGTCGGAATCGCGCACAACTATTCCAGATAGCATCAAGTGGCGCTTGTTTTTAAGTTCTACTTTTGGCATTTGTATTCGCTACTGTCAGCCATGTGGTCGGACTGGCTTGCCGTCCGACCACCGCTGCTCACGAACGGCACCTGCTGGGGTCGGGGGCCAAGGCCGCCCGACTACGGAAAGGAACGCTCCGATGCACATCATAACCGCTCCTTCCACAAAATTCTTCCAATCGCCAAAAAATTTAACTGAAAAATATCCCATGACAACTCTCCGACTTTTAGCCGCTTTTTTCTTTTGTGCTCTCGCCAGCGCTCATGCCGGTGATGCGCCTTTGCCCGCCAAAGCGGATCTGCACGTTTATCTGCTTGCCGGGGAAGTCTCCATGACGACGGCCGCTGATGGCGGCGAAGCACTGGAGGGATGCTATCTGCTGGACAGTGACGGCCAATGGGTTCCGGCCAGCGGAGCGCTCAACCGCTTCTCGCCGGTGGCCGGAGAAAAGGGGCGCGCACGCGCCGTGTCAGTCCGCGGCTTTGTCGAGGCGCTACGGCAGGTCCACCCGACGCAGCAGATCGGCCTGGTGGTGAACGCGGCGGATGGCGCGGTCCCGGAGGAGTGGCACATGAAGTCGAAATACTACCGCAGCCTGCGCAAGCGAGCACTGCAGGCCAAGCAGCAGGGAACCTTGATGGGGGTGCTCTGGCACGCCGGTCCGAGCCGCAATCAACTGCACACCGACATCGACCATCTCAAGACCATAATCGCCCTACTGCGAGCCGATTTGGGCATCCTGAATCTGCCGGTGGTGCTCGGTGAAGTGCCGGGCAATCCGTCCCTCAACGTGCAGTTCCAGCAGGTGGCACAGGACGTGCATGCCTGCGCTTTTGCCGGCATGGGGCAGACCCCGGAAGCGGCGAAGGCCCGGCTCGGTGAGAAGGGGATTCAGCTGCTGGGGCATCGTTTCGCCGAGCAGATGCTGGCGCTACAGGGCAGTTGGCAGGGCAAAATCCACCGCAGGCTCTCGCCAAGTATGCCGATCATCGATGCCCACATTCACGCCATGGCCAACAAGCCCGGCGGACTCGATCCGGCGATTGCCTGGATGGATCGCCACGGGGTGGAACAGGCCATCACCAGCCCGATCGGCGCGTCGCGCCCCGCCAATGCAGCAGAGCGGCAGATGATGCTGGCCAATCACGCGAAATACCCGGGGCGCATCCACCGCATGGCGCTGATCGAGCCGGGCGAGTGCGCGACGGTCGAAGAGGCGGTAGCCATCCTGGAAAAGGAAATCGCCGCCGGGGCGGTCGCCTTCGGCGAGCACTACGGCCGCGGCCTGATGTTTGACGACCCGCAGAACCTGATCCTGTATGCAGCCTGCGAAAAGGTCGGCCTGCCGGTCATGTTCCACATCGACCCGACCAAGAACATGGTCGAGCAGGGAATGCGCCGGGTCGAGCGGGTGCTGGAACAATTTCCCGACTGCAAGATCATCGCCCACGCCTACTGGTGGCTGCAGTTTCCCGATGGCACCTGCGAGCGCATGATGGCCCGCCACCCGAATCTTTACGCCGATGTCTCCGGCCTCCGCGTCGGCGCCATGCTCAACCGCGACCGCGGGCAGACCCATGAGTTTCTGCTCCGCTATGCCGACCGCGTCCTCTTCTGCAGCGATGCCGGCTGGTGGTCCTTTGACAGCACCGTGGAGAACCGCGAACTCCAGTTCTCGTTCTTCGAGGAACTGGACCTGCCCGAGGACGTGCTGCGCAAGATCTACCGGGACAATGCGCTGCGCCTGTTCGGCCTCAAAGAGAATCAGTCGTAGTCCGTTGCCGCTTGCAGCTTGAGTTTTCCATTGGTGTCACCTGAAGTCGCGGTATAAATGAATCTTCGGCAATCTCCCACCAGTATCGGCGATAAACCCCAAATGCCGACTGTTGGCATCGTGCCACCACTGCTGTTCGGTGATTTTTTTGACTTCACCCTTGGCAACAGATTGGTAGCTGAACTCAGCCCGGTAGTAGCCGCTGCTTGACCGCGGACTTTTCAAAACAGTCTCGCTTTTCGGGCGCATGGAGATCGCCTGATCCCCCAATACCCCGGTGATCTGGTGGTCGGTCTGGTTGATCCACAAGGTTTGACCAGGCTTCAGTTCTTCATCACTGATATCAATCAGTCGCATTTGCAGTGGAAAAGTCGGGTTTGCGCGATGCGGACTTATAAGGATGTAAAAGTCATGGACACCCGCTTTAACTGCAAGTTGGGGGGCCTCGGGCGGGATGTTTTCCGGATCAGTAATCTTGCTCGGCCAGATTGTGATAGTCCGTTCACCTTGCGGGAGTTCAATGACTTCGGAAAAATTCATACTCGGGAGGTTAACCCGGTGATTATATTCGCCATCGTATAAATAGGCGACTTTTGGTGCGTCGTTTGGACGTTCGGGAAATATGATGCGGCAGGTCCGCATGCTTGATGCTTCTGATTCAGACTCAGATTTCGTCACGGCAGTGGATTCAGCTGAAGCCGCGGAAGCGAAGCCGATCAGTGATAAGAGAGCAATGAGTGTAATTTTCATGTGACGTTTACACTATAGCCTGAAGTCGCGGAAGCAGTATATTTTTGGCAATCTACCTCCCGTATCAACAATGAATCCGACATGGCGACTTTTCGCGTCATGCCACCACTTCTGATCGGCAATTTTTCGGAATTGCCCTTTTTCATCGGCTTGTAAAGCAAACTCAGCTCTGTAATAACCACTTTCTGGTGCAGGATCCTTTGTGAGACTACTACTTTTGGGGCTGACCGAAAGCTTAGAGTCTCCTAATTTAGCTATTACCCGGTGCCCTGTAAGGTTAAACCACAGTGTCTCTCCAGGGCTGAGTTTGCCATCGCTGGTGTTCACGAGATTCATTCGCAGTGGCAGTGTTGCGTTTGAAGTATCCGGTGTCATAAGAATATAGAATTCTCTGACCTCCTCGGGAATCCTGAGGCGTGGTGCATTCGGGGGTACATTTTCAGGATCGGTTATTTTTTCATCGGTTAGGTAAAGCATCACCTCGCCATTGCGTATGGCGATGACCCTCGAAAAATTCATACTGGGCAGGCTGACAAGCTGGCTTTCTTTTCCGTCGAAGAGGTAGGCGGATTTCGGCGAGCTGTTGGGACGTTCCGGAAAGACAATACGAAACGTCCGGTCTCCAGAGGAGATGTCCGTATCGGTTTTGGGGATTCGCTCTTTTTCCGATTGAGCGTGGGAGAAACAGATCAGGCAAAAAGCAGCCGCAAATGTAGCTATACAAAATTTCATGAAATTATAGGAACGTTGAACAGCCTTGGATTAAACTTCCTCTGGTGCCAACCATCTGAATGAGACGATTTCGTATTTTCTGCCGAATGCAAGATTAGTCGGGGATGTCGGAGGCTCGATCGAATCAGCCGGATCGGAGGCATCGCAAAAGTTGCGGGTCCGCTTGACGACTGCTTCACACCAGGCCTGCGCGATGATATTGCCCTGTTGATCCAGTTTGTCTCCATAAGCACGTATAGTAAAGGTATCATCCCGGGCGCTCAGGACCGGTGCGATCGGCCTGAGAATATCGGCCTGTCGAACCCAGCCAGGGGCGCCAAAAGCGCTATCTCCTTCCGCAGCTTCGGGAAATTCATAATCCGAACCACTGAGCTTCTTGGAGGCATCAGACACCTCTGTAAGTGGATCTGACAGCGTCTTGGAGGAAAGGTTGATGTTGGGATCTTTAAGCGTCGCCATCGGATCGTTGCTCAAATTGTTCAGGGCGGTCTGGACGGCACCGGCAAGCGCAAGATCTTGCTCGGAAGGATCATCGGTCAATTTTCGGTTGATAAACTCGGCCAAAGAGAGGAAAGGGCCCCTCTCGCGGACTTGTTCGACGATTCTTTCTGCCAGATCTCGAATCTGGCTATCGTCGAGGCTCCGGAAGCCCAGGTATTCACTCGCTTCCGGGAAAAAGTCGCTATCAGCGCCGATGACAGAACCACTGCCTGCTTCCTCGTCAAATGCGGCGGCACCACGCGTCACCGGATGATCGCCAATCGGCGTGATTGATACAATGTCACTTTCTCCGTAAAGCGCAATTTCTTCACGGCTCTTGGCGTGTCCTAAGAGTGCTTCCCATGCTGCAACTGAAGTTGAGTTCACGTTAAACATGCCTTCCACCTCTAATCGTGAAGCGACTTTCAACCAGCCATCGCCGTCGCTGCTGTTGATAATGTCATCGGCTAAGCTAGAGACTTCGGTAGCACTTAAACCCCTGTCCTCCGGAATGGGTCTGTAGGTACGATTGTTGAGTCGTGCATTGCCTTGCAAAAAATCTGCATAAACCGCCTCGATGTCCCGGTTAATACTTCCTCCAAATTCCACTGGTTCAGGTGCAATTGAGGAGACAAACCAGTCGTCGAAAAGTAAATGGTTCGCGCAATAAGCATCATCATGCATGAGGTTATGTTCGATGCTGTTTGGGGATAGTTTACTTGGCACAACACTGTTCTCAGGAATGAGAGGCGTGGCGTCACTATTGCCGATGAGATTCATCTGGAATGGGGGATACGGATTATTGCCCCGTGGATTCCAGCCTTGCAATTCAATGAGCGATGCCATCGGGCGCAGTGGCATCTCGATCATAATCAATCGTGACAGACCATTACCTTTCTGGTTGCCAGTACCAATGTATGCTTCTCCTGATAAACTTTCCTCGGGCGTTGCGTTGGAATTGGCGGCAAGCGAATGATAGGCAAAGTCGAAGGTGTTGTTCGCCGGGTGGTCTTTGGCCTCGCCGCTTGCCGGGTCGCTTAATACCATTGCGGCTAAGGCATCGTTTTGCACCACGCCTTTGGTGGGCCGGTCCTGTTTGCTGCCCAGCCCGGTGCCGATGGTCATGCGGGGACCGAAACTGACCGAAAAAAGAGGCGTCCAACGATCCACCAATTCTCCGACCGACATGTCGATCTCATCGACCTCATCCGGTGGCCAATAGTCGTCGGCCTCGCTCTCGTTGGACAGGGCAGTAATGTTGTGAAATTCATCTCCAATTCCCGATGGGTGCACCGATGGCGGCAACGGGGAACCACTTCCACCAAAGTGTGACCCACCATCCCCAAATGAGAGGGAAAAGCCTGCGCCCGGCGCTCTTCCCTGATAGGGCTTAGTCAGTCTATCCGGGCGAAAAAGAAACCGGTAACGACGGTCTCTGGGGGCGTTGTTTTTTATCAAAAACTCAGGGCCGACAATATTATCGGGGTCATAGCCCACTTTTAGCCTCATGGCGGTGCCGCCAAAACCATAGCCAGGGTCAATAAAGTCAGGTGAGATTATTTTAGCCTCTCCCGCGCCGAAGGTAAGGCTTCCCTCTGGCAACCAGCAGGCCCAGGTACGCGCATCCAACCAGAAACCACCATACTCGGGGTTTAATGCGGTGTCATAAATTCCAATATTACCAGGACTATCCAGATACTGGAGATTACCTCTGTTGAGCAGTTTAAAATCAGGAACACCATAGGTTCCATCTCCCTTTTGTTGGGTCACTGCCAAGGCACCAGGAGCTGAACGTCGCCAGCCAAAGCCTCGGAAATTCCCTTCGGTGCCGCTGTTTTGACCTCCATTGAGTGTGCCACTAATTTCAAGCTCCAAAGTGATATTGTATGGGTTCCATAAGGTGAACAAGGGAACGTATTTTAGCCGTACTTCATATTCAGGATCTTCATCCGGATCATCCGGATCGTCTTTTGGTTCTTCGAAAGCTCTGGCATAGATCAAAAACTGAAATCGTGCGATCTGGGAATACAATCGCTGTTGGTGATGAAAATTGTAAAATTGCTCTCCCCCAAGGTTAGAGGATTGGTCAGATATTCTGCCCCAGACAAAGGGGCTCGTGACTTCACCTCCCGCGTATGAGAAGTCTTTGTAGGCGGTTGCGAAGCTCTGCAGCGCCTGCCAGGAGGCTGATGCCGCGTGGCGCGTGTTGGGCTGCTGCTGCTCTTCTCCGATGATCGTCGAATACTCGCTCCACGGGTAGAGACTACACTGTATCGGGTCATAGTCGCTTGTTGTTGGCTTCGGGACTGCAGATGTGGCACCGCTAATGGGTGCATAGCGGAAGAGAGGTAGCAAGCCTCCAGAATACAGGGTATAGATGTCGTCCCATTTCTCGGTTAACAGCGACAGGTCTTTGCGCCAGCCCCCTGTCGCGGTGTTGGTTAAAAGACCCGTGGCACTGGTTGAGAAGTCATGGAACCTTTTTTCAGGTTGATCACTGGCGCTTGCCTTCATCAAAGCCAGCGTTTCACGGTTGATTGCTTTCGTGCCAAGCCCTGCGGCAGTCGGGTTCGGATTAAAAGGTTCAAGGCTATTCATTTCCGGATCCAATCCGAAATCCGACAGTTGTGGAACCGTGTGAGACTGACCCATTTCTAACAGAGCAGCAGCGTCATCTGAACGTGGTGCATGTGGTTGAGCGAGGCGCACCTTTTGGTTTTCAGGACTGACCCACCAGGCGTAGCGGTCACCTTCATCTGACAAATTAGGCAAAACATGTATTTCACGAGGTGTAGGGACATTGTTTCCAGGATCAGCATCTCGGAGCGAGCCATCACTAGCGTCGTCGCTCTTACCAGCAGTAAGCAAAGGAACTGTTACCACACCATCAACCGTAGTTTCGGTTAGGTAGGCGAGAGTTTGCGGGTCATTTAAATTGTTGCCTTGGGTCGCGCTGGAAACAAGCCAGGAGAGGAAACGACCGGTGTCGGTGGGATTGGTCGGATCGTTGGGTTGCTGTTTCAGGTCATAGATTGTAGTTCCGGTAATTTCAGCGATAGGCCTGCCTGTAGCATCATGATTCAGACCTTCCCAGCTTCTCCAGGCTCCGACTAACTTGGGCATGTTGTCATCCACGATTTCAAGGTCGGTTTCGTCGTTACCCAAAATGTTGGCCGGGGCGGTGATGCGTGTGTCCGCGCCAGTATACTTCTGCAAATCACCGATGGCCAACATGAGGGCCATCTTCGCGTTGGCTTGCGCTTCCGTTCTGGCGGATGCAATATCGGCACTCTTGGTGGCCACGGCCGAGAGCGAATAAAGGGCAACCCCGATCAGCACCAGCACGGCCAAGATAGACAAGCTGGCGATCAAGGCGAAGCCGGCTTGTTGCCTGCCCTTCGATCTGTGGCGGGAGTAATCGAATTCCATATTAAGTGAGTAATTTAAGAGATTTACAATTATTACGAATTCAAGGCACAGCCACTCATAATTGCAGGGGCAACTGTCTGTTTTAAAGGTAGGCTGAGGCCGATTGGCCGAAGGCTCTGGAATTAAAAATTCGGTGCAAACGGAGCGCGGACATTTCTGTCCGCCAGCAGCCATGAAAACCCTGACTCCAGGAACGCCAAAAAGGGTTCAAGCCTTATGCGCTATTACCATCTCGCAACAAGAGAGCCCACCCGCACTGCCGGGACCACCTCTGCTTGCGCGCCTCGACGGAGCGCAAGCTGTCTCCTCCTTTGTAAGGAGGAGAGTTTTTGCTTCCCTTCAAAACTCCCCTCCTCAAACGAGGAGGGGACAGAGTCATCGCCGTCTGAGGCGAGGACTCAGGGGTGGTCGCGGTTGCGCTTGGAATCTCGCAACATGTGTGCCAACGCCCCCTGCCGGAACCACCTCTGCTTGCACTCCTCGACGGCGCGCAAGCTGTCTCCTCCTTCACAAGGAGGAGAGCTTTTGCTTCCCTTCAAAACTCCCCTCCTCAAACGAGGAGGGGACAGAGTCATCGCCGTCTGAGGCGAGGACTCAGGGGTGGTC
>Ga0100393_10005881_pt1 | contig 11001 bp, 13 predicted proteins | sample CryGeymeta201517_FD_81546 | JGI IMG/M metagenome (GOLD analysis project Ga0100393, IMG submission 81546) | Groundwater microbial communities from Crystal Geyser aquifers in Utah, USA - Crystal Geyser metaG 2015-17 | ecosystem: Environmental > Aquatic > Deep subsurface > Groundwater | place... | reverse complement strand
GCCGATATAACCTTAAAAATACCTTCAATAGAACTTCTGGCCGGAGAAGCAAAAAGACAGGGAATGGTTACCATGAAGCAAGATGGTATTCTGAAAGTTTTAGATGGAATTACTACTATTGAGCAAGTATTAAGAGTAGCCGAAGAAAGATGAAACAAATTTTATTGGTTGAGGATGATCCATTTTTAATTGATATCTATACTACTAAATTGAAAGAGTCGGATTTTTCGGTTGAGGTGGCGGCTGATGGTGAAGAAGGTATAAGAAAATTAAGGGGAAAAAAATTTGATCTCTTAGTTTTAGATATTGTTCTTCCCCAGATCGATGGTTGGGAGATTCTAAAAAAAATTAAAGAGGATTTAAAAATAAAGATACCCATAGTTATTCTTTCTAATCTCGGTCAAAAAGAAGAGGTGGAAAAGGGAATGAAACAGGGAGCGGCAAAATATTTAATTAAGGCCCATTACACTCCTTCGGAGGTAGTGGAAGAGGTAAAGAAAGTTCTAAAGTCAGTTTAAATTTATGACAGATTACATCACTCAACTAAAAGAATTATTATCTATCACCATCCAAGAACAAGCCTCTGATTTACATTTATCAGTTGGTCATCCCCCGGTTCTGAGATTGGCTGGAAGACTGGTTTCTTTAATAAAAATGAAAAAATTGGTTTCTGAAGATACCAAGGGTTTATCTGAAGCCTTAATGACCGAAAACCAAAGGCTAAGATTTTTAGAAAAAAAAGAAATTGACTTCTCCTACAATTTTTTAGAAAAGAAAGCTCGTTTTAGGGTAAATGTTTTTTTTCAAAGTGGGGAAGTTGCTTCTGTCCTTCGTCAAATCCCGGCTAAAATTAGGACAATTGAAGAATTAAATCTACCTCCAATTTTACATGAATTTACTAAACCCACTCAAGGATTTATCTTAATTACCGGTCCCTCCAGTCATGGAAAGTCAACAACTTTAGCTGCTCTAATTGACGAAATAAATCATACAAGAGCAGACCACATTATTACAATTGAAGACCCTATCGAATATGTTTTTGAAGATGATAGAGCTATCGTTGACCAAAGAGAGGTTTACCACGATACCCTTTCTTTTTCCGGGGCTTTAAGATCTGCCTTTCGCCAGGATCCAGATGTGATTATGGTTGGCGAAATGAGAGATCCCGAAACCATGGCTACGGCCATTACTGCCGCCGAAACCGGCCATCTTGTTTTTGCCACCTTGCATACTAATTCGGCTGCTCAAACCATCCATCGGATTGTCGATTCCTTCCCTGCGGCCCAACAGGACCAAATTAGAGCTCAATTATCAGGTTCTCTTTTGGGGGTGGTTTCTCAGAGATTAATTCCCAGTATTAAGGGAGGTTTAATACCTGCTTGTGAGATAATGCTTTCTACTCCAGCCATTTCTAATTTAATTCGAGAAAATAAAACCCATGAAATACCTTTAGTTATTGAAACCTCGGCTGAAGTAGGAATGATATCCCTAAATCGGTACCTGGCTAATTTGGTTAAAAGAAAAGAAATCTCTTTAGAAAACGCTTTTAATTATTCCCTCAATCCAGCCGAACTCAGAATACTTATCAGGTGATGTTAGATTGTTGGATCGCTTCGCTTTGTTGGAATGTTGGAATGAACATTCTAACAATCTAACATTCTAACAATCCAACATAATGAAGTTTAATTATCAAGCGAGAGATCAAAAAGGAGAAGTTCAATCGGGTCAGGTGGAGGCTTCTTCCAGAGAAGCGGCAGTCACACTTTTACAAAGACATGGATTATACATTACCTTTCTGGAAGAAGTAGCCGCCCCACCCTTTTATGCTCAAATAATAAAAATCCTTGAAAGAACCTCTCAAAAAGATATTGTTTTGTTTTCTCGGCAACTGGCGATTATGTTTAAATCAAGAGTTCCGCTGGTAGAATCTCTGGAGGTTTTAGCCGTTCAGGCCAGAAATCTCGATTTAAAAGAAAAAATTTTCAAGATTTCAGAGGAAATAGAGGGGGGAACTACGCTTTCCGGAGCCCTCTCAAAGTATCCAAAAATTTTCTCTCCATTTTATATTGCCATGGTCCGGGCCGGTGAAGCCTCGGGGAAATTGTCAGAAGCTTTGAGTTATTTAGCCGAGCACCTGGAAAGAGGATATCATTTAGCCAGTAAACTTAGGGGAGCAATGATTTATCCAGCCATGGTCATTTTTGTGGCTATAATAGTTTTTACTTTAATGATGTTTTATATCATTCCTCAATTAACCGAAGTTTTATTGTCATCAGGCAGCGAGCTCCCGCTTATTACTAAAGGAGCAATTTCCCTCTCCATTTTTTTAAAAAAATGGGGCATCTTTTTAATTTTAACCCTTCTTGGTTTAATAATTTTTGCCATCAGATATTCCCGGACCAGTCAGGGAAAGAAATTTTTTGACCAGATTTCCCTTCGCCTACCTTTAGTTTCTGAGTTATTAAAAATGATTTGTCTTTCCAGATTTGCTGAAAATCTTTCTACCTTAATTTCAGGAGGTCTACCAATCGCCAGTGCTCTGGAAATTTCCGGGGAGATTGTTGGCAATTCTGTTTATCGGGAAATTATTTTTCAGACCAGAGATGAAGTCAGAAAAGGGGAATCAATTTCTTCAATCCTCAGCCGTTTTCCAGAAGTTTTCCCACCGGTCTTTACTCAAATGACTCTGGTTGGTGAAAAAACTGGCACCCTTGATAAAACTCTTCTGAATATAGTTTCCTTTTATCAAAAGGAGGTGGATGGAACCGTTGATAATCTTTTAAGTATTTTAGAGCCGGCCCTAATTATTTTTTTAGGATTGGTTGTTGGAGGAATAATGGCCTCGGTTTTGCTTCCTCTTTACCAAATGCCCGGAATTTAAAGGCCCAGCCCTTTCCCGTATTTATTAGAAAGGGCTGGGACTTTACCCCGCCCTTTCTAATTATGTTTTATGTTTATCTCTTAAAGAAACCGAAATTTAACTATATTTATATCGGCTTTACTAATGATTTGCGGAGAAGGATTAAACAACATACAAGAAATAAACCGGGCTATAAATTAGTTTATTACGAAGCTTATCTTTCAGAAAAAGATGCCAGAAGAAGAGAACAGCACTTTAAAAAATACGGTTCTGCCCTAGGGCATCTTAAAAAAAGATTGTTCAATACCTTGACTGAAATGTAGAAAGGGCGGGGTTCTCACTTCGCTCGAAGTTATCCACAACTTGACCCTGTTAGAAGTTATTATCTATAATGAAATAAGAATAATTTTTATAGTATGTGTGGATAAGTGGGACTTCTAACGAGATTGAAATTCTTAAATGTGGTATAATTAACAAATGAGGTCAAAAAAATAATTAATAATCATTTAGTATTATATGCTACAAATTTTTAGAAAAAATAAAAAAAGGGTTTACTTTAATTGAGTTATTGGTAGTTATCGCCGTGATTGGATTGCTCTCCAGCATCGTTTTGGTTTCAATGAGTCCAGCCAGAAAAAAAGCCAAAGATACGAGAAGAATGACTGATCTTAAACAGATCAGTTCGGCCATGGAATTATGCTACGGTGAGCCAACCTGTGCCGGAGGGCAAGACAGATATGCTAGTACGACCGCTGGTGCAAATACTGTTACTTCAATTGGAATCTTTATGCCCAAAGTACCTTGCGATCCCTTAGGTTGTAATGCTGGTTACACCTGGACAGCCAATGTCTTGCCTTACAAATACTACTGTGCTTATTCCAAATTAGAAGCCGAGACTGCTGATACTTTTTTTTGTGCTTCAAATAAAGGAGTGATGAAGTACACTTATACTCCTGGTAGTGTCCCTTCAAACATAAGTTGTTGTAATGTTAATGTTACCCAATAAAAAACAAAGGTCGAAAAATCAATTATTATTGATCAATAATCATTAACTAATATGGAAATTTTTTCCAAAAAGAAAAAAGGATTCACTTTGATTGAGTTGCTGGTAGTGATTGCCATTATTGGAATTTTAGCCTCCATTGTTTTGGTTTCCATGGGTGGAGCAAGGTCAAAAGCCAGAGATGTCAAGAGGTTGTCTGATATGCGCCAGATTGTTGCTGCCCAGGAAATGGTGATGGGTGATGATGAACAATATGCTGTGATTACCGGACCTAGTGGAACTACAGCAGGAGCCATCACCAATACTAGTATAGCTGCTTCTTCCTCAGGAATCACTTATCTGATTCCCTTTCCAAAGGATCCTGTTGGAGCCGTGGCCTACAGAGGATTTTCAAATTCGGCTTCGGGCGATCGTCAGAAATTCTGTATCTGGGCTACCCTAGAAAATCCGGCGGGTGGTTGCGCTTCAACGACCTATTACGTTAGTTGTTATAAAGGAACCGGATATGTTTGTGGTACCGAACCAACTAATATAACAGCTTGCGGTTTATAATGAATGGAAAATAGGATTTGACTGATTTTTTAGTTGTCACGATAACCCCGTTAGCGGTTTTATCTTTTCTAACGGGGTTTTTTGTTTTAAAGATTGAGTTTGAAGCCCAGAAAGATTAAAATAAAGGAATGATAAACCTTATCTATATTTTTATTTGTATTTTTGGTCTAGTTATTGGCTCTTTTTTAAATTGTCTAATTTATCGTCTTGCCCTCCCAAGTTTTTCTTTGAAAAATTTAGGAGGGTTAAGAAGTCGTTCATATTGCCCCTATTGTAAACATACATTAGCTTTAGAGGATTTAATTCCGATTTTTAGTTTTTTAATTTTAAGAGGTAAATGTCGCTATTGTCAAAACCCAATTTCCTGGCAATATCCCTTAGTTGAGCTTTCCACCGCCATTTTATTTCTCCTGACATATTTAAGTCACGACCGTGACTTTAGTATGTCATTAATTTTTTATTGGATTTTTACATCTTTTTTGATCATCATTTTTGTCTACGACTTAAAGCATTATATTATCCCAGATAAAATAATTTATCCCGCCATAGCTATCGCTTTTTTATATCGATTGTTTACAATTTTGAATTTGCCTGCCCCGTTAGAAGCCGAAGGCTTTCTAATGGGGGGATTTGGAATTTTGCCATCGGTTTTCTTTTTGGCGATAATTATTTTCTCCCGCGGAAAATGGATGGGTCTTGGCGATTTTAAACTTGCTTTCTTTATGGGTTTATTTTTGGGTTGGCCAAAAATTTTAGTCGCTCTATTTCTCGCTTTTTTGATTGGAGCTATAATTGGATTAGGACTGGTTCTTTCGGGTAAAAAAAGATTACAATCAGAAGTTCCCTTTGGCCCCTTCTTAATTACCGGAACATTTATTTCTTTATTCTGGGGTCAAAATATCATTAATTGGTATTTAAATTTTCTAATTATTTAATTCAAAATGTCCCATTTAGACTCGAAGTTTAAACATCAAAAAAGTTTTACCTTAATCGAGCTTTTAGTAATTATCGGGATAATTTCACTTTTATCGGCAATCATTTTGCCCCAATACCGAACTGGGGAACGGCAATTTGCCCTTCAAAGGTCGGCTTACAAGATTTCTCAGGATATAAGGAGGGTTCAGGAAATGACGATGTCGGCTAAAGAATTGCCGGGAGCTCCGCCCTCCTTTAAAGGCAGTTATGGAATAAATTTTCAAATAATAAATTCAACCTCTTACATCTTATTTGCCGATTTAAACGATAATAAAGCTTTTGATTCTGGTTCTAGTCCTAGTGAAGTAATTGAAAATCTTTCCTTAGAAAAAAGAGTAAAAATTACTAACCTTTCTCCCCCTTCTCCCTTGAATATCACTTTCAGCCCACCTGACCCAACCACCAATATCAATATCAGTGCGACATCGGCTATTATTACAATAGCCAATGACAGCCAAACCAAAACTATTACTATAAACAAGGCTGGTCTAATTTATGTTAAGTAGATTATTTCATTCCAACATTCCAACATTTCAACAATCCAACAATCGAGGCTTCACCTTAATAGAGTGCTTGGTGGCCATTTTCTTAATTACCTTTGGAGTGGGAGGAGCAATGTCGGTAGTTAATCAAACCACTGCCTTTACCCAGGTGGCTTCTTCTCGATTAGTAGCCGTTTATTTAGCTCAAGAAGGAATTGAAATCGTGAGAAATATCCGAGATACTAATTTCCTAAAAATCCGCAAAGGAATAGGAGGGATTGATTGGAATGCTGGTTTAACCGATTGCGCTGGAGGTTGTTATAATTTTGATTATCGAAGCCAAACCATTCCTGATAATTTAAATTGTAATGGAAAAAATTATTTAAAATTTGAAAACGATTTTTATAAATGTTCTTTGGCGCCTGACTCTCAAAATCTTCAAAGAAAAATCATCATTCAGCTCGAGAGCGAGCCTTATTACGAGGTCTATATTCTAAAGGTTCGAGTTTTAGTTTCCTGGGAAGAACGAGGAAGAACTCATCAAGTTATAGCTCAAGAAAATTTATATCCATGGTGGTAATTAAGTAGTGGCGATTAAATGGTGGCAATGAAATCTCAAAAATCGTTCACTTTAATTGAGCTCTTAGTTACAGTTACTATTTTTTCATTGATTGTCGGTGCCGCTTCCGGTGTTTTTGTTTCGGCTTTAAGAGCTCAAAGAAAATCACTATCTATGCAAGAACTTTTGGGCCAGACGAGTTTCCTAATGGAATATATGAGCCGTGCCATAAGAATGGCTAAAAAAGATATAGATGGAAATTGTATTTCAGCTAAATTAAATTATGAAAAAACCACTTCCGGAACAGGAGGAATGAGATTTAAAAATTACCAAGGGACTTATTGTCAAGAATTTTTTAGAGAATGGGATGCCGCAAGTTCTAAATACCGTCTTAAAGAATGGAAAAAAGAAATTAGTACCGGTGCCATAACTACAAATTATTTAACATCTCCAAGTTTAAATGTGACTTCTTTTAATATTGGCCCTGATGAAAGTTGGGATCAAAATGATAATGACCAGCCAAGAGTTACCTTCTTTCTTAAAATTGAAGGAAAAGAAAAATCAAAAATAAATCTTCAAACCACAATTTCTCAAAGAAACTTAGATATATAAATATGATGAAAAGTCAAAAGTCCGGCTACCCGCCGAGCGGGTGCAAAAGTCAAAATGAAAAAGGAGTAGCCCTTTATTTTGCCTTAATGATAATGACAGTTTTACTGGCTTTGGCTTTGGGTATTTCAGCTATTTTACTTGGTCAAATGAAGGTAATGAAAGGAATGGAAAACTCGGTTCTGGCTTTTTATGCTGCCGACACCGGAATTGAAAGGGAATTGTATCGAGTGAGCAAGACTGAATATGAACCTCCTCCCAATCTCTATTGTGGTTTTTTAGATTTAGATGACGATGGGGGGGATGTGACAAACTGTTCTGCTACTGCTATTGACTGCACTGACCAAGACGATGCCTGTTATAAGGTTACAGTCGGAGCTGTAACCCAATCAATCGGAGTCTACAGAAAAGTTCGGAGGGCAATTGAAATTAGTTTTTAAAGTAAGAGAAGCGAATAAATGTGAAAAAACGCGAAAAAACTTTCGGAGTTAACCTCCGATTTTTTGATTATAATTCAATCTCTGGTTATAATTAAAAAGGAACTATGACTAAAAAAGAAGCTAAAGTTAGAATTGAAAAACTTAAGAGACTAATTCATCACCACCGCTACTTATATCACGTTTTGGATAAGCAAGAGATTTCTGAGGCGGTTTTAGATTCTTTGAAAAAAGAACTTTTTGATTTTGAGCAGGAATTTCCTGAATTTATTACTCCCGATTCGCCAACCCAGAGAGTTGGAGGAAAGCCCTTAGAGAAATTTGAAAAAGTCAGACATCCAACCCCGATGCTTTCTTTTAATGATGCTTTTTCAGAAAAGGATATGGAAGATTGGTTAGAGAGAATCTCAAGGCTTTTGACTCCAACAGAAGCCTCAAAAATTGATTTTTATTGTGAACCAAAACTTGATGGCTTAGCCATTGAGCTAATTTATGAAAATGGAATTTTAAAGGCAGGCTCCACAAGAGGTGACGGAATTATTGGTGAAGATGTTACCCAAAATCTAAAGACAATTGAAGCCATCCCTTTGAAATTGAGAACTAAAGAAGAAATTCTTAAAGATTTTAAAACACAGGGGTGCGACCCCTGTATTCTGGAGGCAATAAGAAATTTTGATTTTAAAAAATCTATTGTTGTTAGGGGAGAGGCAATTATTATCAAAAAGGACTTTGAGAAAGTCAACAAAGAACAAATAAAAAGGAATTTTCCTCCTTATGCCAATCCTCGAAATTTAGCAGCCGGTTCCATCAGACAATTAGATCCAAAAGTGACTGCCTCAAGGCATTTAGATTCCAATGCCTATGATTTAGTTACTGACCTCGGTCAAAAAAATCATTTTGAAAAACATCAAATTATTGAAACCCTGGGTTTCAAAACAAACAACAAATATAGTAAATATTGTCGAAATTTAAAAGAGGTTTTTGAATTTCATGATTTTTGGCAAAAAAATAGAGAAAAATTACCCTACGAGATTGACGGGATTGTTGTCATCGTCAATGATAATAAAATCTTTGAAAAATTAGGTGTAGTTGGCAAAGCTCCCCGAGGAGTCATTGCCTTTAAATTTCCCTTAAAACAGGCAACAACAATTATTGAAGATATCAAAGTTCAGGTTGGTCGAACCGGTGCTTTGACCCCGGTTGCCATTTTAAAACCGGTTGAAGTTGGTGGAGTAACAATTTCTCGGGCAACTTTGTACAATGAAGATGAAATGAAAAGGTTGGGAGTGAAAATTGGCGATACGGTCATTGTCGGTAGGGCAGGGGATGTTATTCCAGATATAATTTCGGTTTTGCCAGAGCTAAGAACTGGCAGGGAAAAGGAATTTAAATTTCCCAAAAAATGTCCAGCCTGTGGAGGAAAGGTGGTTCGGCCTGCCGGGGAAGTAGTCTGGCGCTGTCTCAATCCGAAATGTTTTGCCCGCCAAAGAGAATATTTTTATCATTTCATTTCCAAAGCCGCCTTTGATATTGTTGGCCTGGGACCAAAAATTGTTGATAGATTAATTGATGAAGGATTAGTTTCTGACCCAGCCGATTTATTTGAATTAGAAGAAGGAGATATTTTGCCCCTGGAGCGATTTGCTGAAAAATCGGCTAAAAATTTAATTGAGGCAATCCAATCCAGAAAAAAGATTCAATTCCCAAGATTTATTTATGCTCTGGGAATTAGAAATGTCGGAGAAGAAACTGCTAGGACGTTAGCAGAATATTTTGGCTCAATTGAGAAATTAAAAAAGGCCTCGTTGGAGGAACTTCAAAAAATAATGAATGTTGGTCCAATGGTGGCAAAATCAATTTATGCCTTCTTTCAAGAAAAAAGAAATTTAAAATTTATTGAGAAATTAAAATGGGTTGGAGTCGAAATTATTTCTGAAAAAAAACCAAAACGACAAATCTTGGAAGGAAAAACCTTTGTCCTAACCGGTTCTTTAGGATCAATGGCCAGAGAAGAGGCAAAAGAAAAAATTCGCCTTTTAGGCGGAGAAATTTCCGAATCGGTTTCAAAAAAAACAGACTATGTCCTAGTTGGCAAAGAACCTGGCTCAAAATTCGAAAAAGCCCAAAAACTCGGTGTCAAAACAATTAACGAAAAAGAATTTTTAAAAATACTAAAATAATAACATGTTCATCACCAGTTGATGAACATAACACATCATGTTCTCATCTTGTTTTCATCATTTAAAGAAGTTAGATTGGATTCTCATTTGTACCGTTTTATTATTGGTGGTAATAGGGTTAGTGTCAATTTACAGTTCCTCAAGAGGGGATTTTTTGAATTTTAAAAAGCAGGTTATTTTTTTGGGAATATCAATTTTTTTAATGTTCCTCATTAGTTTTTTTGACTGGCGAGGTTTAAGAGAAAACCCCTATTTGATTTTAATTCTCTATCTTTTTTGTTTGGGGTTACTTTCTGGGCTGTTTTTTTTCGCCCCAGAAATCAGGGGAGTAAAATCCTGGTATAAATTAGGACCTGTTTCAATTGATCCGATAGAGTTTACAAAGATTGTTTTGATAATTATTTTGGCGAAATATTTCTCAATGAGACACATTGAGATATATCGAATAAGACACATTTTGCTTTCTGGTTCTTACGTTTTAATTCCGGCTATTTTAATTTTTCTTCAGCCTAATTTGGGTTCGGTTTTAATTTTAATTTTTTTGTGGGTGGGGATATTAATTATCTCCGGAATAAAACTTCGCCATTTTTTAATTCTAATCCTTTTTTGCCTTTTGATCTTAATTTTAAGTTGGGGTTTTCTATTAAAAGATTATCAAAAAGAGAGAATTTTAAGCTTTTTTTACCCTTACGAACCTTTGGGGATATCCTGGAGTCAGGCTCAGGCAAAAATCGCTATCGGAGCAGGTGGTCTCTTTGGCCAAGGGCTTTTTCAAGGTTCTCAAACTCAATATGGTTTTTTACCCGAGCCCCAGACCGATTTTATTTTCGCTGCCATTGCTGAAGAACTGGGACTTCTTGGAGTATCGGTTTTACTTTTTCTTTTTTCAATTTTAATTTGGCGTACAATCAAAATTGCCATTTCCAGCCAGAGTAATTTCCCTCGACTTTTCGCTTCCGGCTTTTCTATTCTCTTAATTTCCCAAATTTTTATCAATATCGGTATGAATCTGGGAATTTTACCAATTATTGGAATTCCCTTACCCTTGGTAAGCTATGGAGGAAGTAGTTTAATAGCCACTCTTATCGGATTAGGGATTTTACAAAGTATAAAAACTCATTAGATATTTGATACCCGATACTTTTCCACAATTTAGACTTGACATTGGTCTTTGCTTCGATGATAATATAATAATCTGTGGATAATCTGGGGAAAGCCGGATTAGATAAAAAACCGGAAAATTAAAAATAAAAGAAGGCCCGGAAAAACCACCAAAGAAGGTCGAAGTGATAATCTCAGGGATTTTGCTTTACCCTGTTAGATAAAAACCTAACAGTGGGCCTT
>Ga0100393_10005875_pt1 | contig 11008 bp, 4 predicted proteins | sample CryGeymeta201517_FD_81546 | JGI IMG/M metagenome (GOLD analysis project Ga0100393, IMG submission 81546) | Groundwater microbial communities from Crystal Geyser aquifers in Utah, USA - Crystal Geyser metaG 2015-17 | ecosystem: Environmental > Aquatic > Deep subsurface > Groundwater | place: USA... | reverse complement strand
CGCGTCGCGCGCTCAGCTCTTTTTTATCCAGCGAGAAGCCCATCAAACTGGGAATTGGTGGAATGAGGCGAGGGCGCTGAAACGCCTTGTGTCCCAAGACGCACGCATCGGCCAGCGCTCGCAACGAGAATCCGACCCTGCGCGTAAACGCCTGATGCGTGAGTCGGCCGCTCGCCTTTTTAGACTGGCCACAATTCTGGAGCGGCTGAAAGCAACAGACCTGGTTGGGTCTGAGCTTGAGGGGCTTAGCTCCTACCGAGTGCTTCGCGATGCGGTTTCTCTGCACGCCTCGAATTTCGTCATGCTTCGACAGTTGGAGCGATGGGCGAGGGCGCGAGGGGATTCGGCAACCGTTGAACAAGCGCTGGTATCACAGGCCGAATTGGTCGACGACGATGAGGTCCGTGCCCTGATTTGGGAGCGGCTCTCGGCGCTGCACGACCAGACGACCTCCGATATTCGCATCATGGCGGATTACCTTCAATTATCGCTGGAAGCCGACCCAGATTGCCTGCCGACATTGCTCTCGTTGGGCCAGCAGATCATCTTGCACGGTGCTCTGGCCGATATGTTGGAGCTCAAGGGAGTGCCCAAGGGCGAGGAGTTGCGCGCGATTCAAAGCGCATGGCGTCGTGGCGAGTTGCTGGAACGCACGGCTGGCGATCCGCGCGAGATATTGACGCTTTATCGTGCTGCTCGAGACGAAGCGCCGACCAGCGTTCACCTGTTTTTCTGCGTCGAGCGCTCTTTGGCGCGTATCGCTGATTGGACGGGGCTTCGCGCGCTCTACTCAACCACACTTGAGACCCCCGAGCTGTCTTCACGCCTGAATCATTTTGGCATGATCGACGACTGCCGTTTGGCGGTTGAGGCGTTCTTGGAGGACGGTCAGGACGACCTGACGGCCGCTTGGTTGCAGTATTCTGAGGCGCGCGAACACTCCGACGAGGGCGCGTGGTGGCGAGTCGCTGCTTCGAAAGTCTCAACCGGTGAAGATGCCGAGATTTTCCGGCTTTTGGAGACAAGGGAATTCGACTCACGTGGGGACACCTCGGTGGCGCGCCAACGCGTGCTGCTTTGGTACACGTGGCTCGCCGAAAGACTCAATCGCGACCCACGCGGGGCTTTGGATGCGTTCCGAGAACTCTTCACGTCGGCCACGGGCATTTTTCAGCGCCGTTACGCGCTCTTTGGCCTGCTGCGCATGCGCGACTTCTCGTGGGTCGCTGCCGCGGTGGCCGCCGGAGATATTTGGGGTTTTGCCCTGGGCGATGTGGAGGCAACGGACGTCTACACCAAGCAGATTGCAGGTGAACTCTATGCGCTCGGTGGCGCGTACGAAGAGTCGTTGGCGTGTTTTGGCGAAGCAGTCAGCCTGAGTGACGACATTATCGTCATGTCGGAAGCCGCCGAGCGCGGCCTTCATCATGCGATTCGGTCTCGGAAATGGTCTCTGGCATTTCGCTTCTTGCCGCATTGTTTTGACGGCGAAGACACCCGCACAGTGTCGGAATTTGCCCGCCATCTTGCGGCGTGCTCGGAAAACGCGGCGGAAGTCCTCGAACGTCTCGACGATTCGCATCTTGTGTTGCCATTGATTCCGGTCACGATCCTCGATGAGCTTGAGTTGTCGTATCGTGCGAAAGACTTCAAACGTGCGAATCGCCTGATTGGGCAGGGGCTGGCTACCGCTGAGGCAGGTTCGATCGACTTCCGAGCGTTCTTGCTCGAACAGGCTATTTTGGTGGGTGCTTGGGGCCATGAGTCGCCCGAAGAGACGATCGCTTGCCTCGATGATTTGTGGTCGCTTGATGCGTCCCTGCCAAGCGCATCGCCGTTTTTTGCGGTCGCCGCATACTTGCGCACGTACACTCGACTTGGTCGCAAAGAGAAGATCACCGAATGGACGGATTTCGCGCGGTCGAACTTTACGGCTCCGGTCGCCGATGCACTGATTGCGGAAGGCACTGTTTATAGCGAAGCCCGAACCGGTGAACAGGCTGCACGTTGGTATCGTGACAGGGCCGAGCAGGTTCCAAGTCCCGTGCAACCTTATTACCGCTGGATGGCGGCGACGCTGGGATGGTTCTTCGAGGCTCGAACCCACACCTCTGCTCAAGAATTGGTTGCGGCGACTTCGGCCGGCGATCCCACCCATCGGGTTGGGCCTTTCCTTGTCGCGGTGGCACTGAGCCATCAGGACGCCGAGGCCATGGCTCGGCAACTAAGAATGTTGCGCCGAGCTGGAAACGCTCGCGCCGTTCAACAATGGGCCATGATTCGAGGGCTCTTTCACCTCGCGACCACTCAGAACGCGCCCGATCGTGCCATCGAGTTGATGGAAGAAGAGTCGGGTCTGCTCGCCTTCGATTGGTCGGCGATGGCCACCGAACTGTTTTCTCGGTCGTTGCGCCGAACTCAGGCCGTGGAGCGGCTTCGAGAACGCGCCAAAACGGCCCGAAGTTCGCGTATCCTCGGTCTCGAACTCGCCCAGATTTTGGGCGACGTGGGCATGTTCCCGCGTTTGGCCGCCTCGGGTGTCCCAGGCGCTCAAGTGTTGTTGGAGGTGCTCAGTGCTCAGGGCGAACTCGGACACGCGCCAGGTTGGAGCATCGAGACGCGTTTTGCCGACCTCCAACGGTCGATCAGCGAGGAGACTCAAGAGCAGGTTCGTCGCCGTCTGATGTCGTATTTGCTCGAAATCGATGAGGTCATGTTCGCCTCGCCATGGTGCCCAATCCGCCTTGTGCATGCGGATTTGACTCGATTTGGCGTCGCGATCGATGAGTTGACCACGCTGAAAGCTCGGGTGGCTACGTTTGGCCACGATGATATCTCGGCCGAAGCACGGCTTGTCGTCGCCCGTCAGTTTCAGCGCATGGGACAACGAGACGCAGCACTCTCGTTGATGCCTGCCGAAATCTCTCGCGCCTGTGTTTCTCAGGCTTGGGTACTCTTTGCCCACGCGTTGGATCCGTTTTTCAGGACGCAATTGGTCGCTCATTGGGCGTTGGGGCTCTGGACACAACGCACGGTTCAGCTTCAGGGGCTTGAGGCTGAGCTTCAGTACGAATTGGGTCACTACTCTGAGGTGGTGGGCCGAGACGATGATGCACTGGAATGTTTCAAAAGCAGCCTCGACGCGAGGCCGACTTTCTTGGCATCGCAGGTCGCTGCTGGCCGCTTGCTTATTCGCCGTCGGGATTTCGAAGGTTTGGCGGAGATACTCGAGAAGGAGTACCACGCAGCCAAATCACCCGAGGCTCAATCCAGCATCGCGTTTCGTCTGGGCTACGTTTGGGATCGTCGTCTGAGAGGACTGCCCGAAGCCAACGCCAATGCCGAGAACTGGTACCTCAAGGTGATTAGGGCTCGTCCAAACCACACGCCGACCCTCGAAGCTTTGCTCGAGATTTCGTTTCGTACTCAAAACTGGGAAGCCGCGACCCAATACCTGTCTCAAATGGCCGAAACAGCCCGGACGCCCAGGATTCAGGCTGCATATTTGACTGAGCTGGGCACGATTCTGGAGCACCAACTCAATGACGAGGAAGGCGCGCTCGAGGCGTATGACCGTGCGTTGGGTCTGGACGTGGATGATGTGCTGGCCTTTCTGGGTGTGCTGCGAACGAGCAGGGCCGGAGACCGCGCGGCGGCATCGGTCTTGAGGCGAGTTGAGGTTTCGACATCACCCCGAGAAATCGACGACCTTGGTCATCAACTCTTTGTGCTCGCTCGAGTCAACGCGCGCGCCCGTGACGCGATGGGCGCTAGATTTCCGACTTATTACGCGATGCACGTGGCGAATCTGGCAGAATCGCTGCAGGCGAGGGCTTTTGACACCGCGTCGGCGGCCGCTCTCGAACGCGTTCACACCGATCCCCAAACTCGCCTGTTGATCATGGCGTTTGAGCGGCTCGGCAAGCCACATCCGCTGGCAGGAAACGAGCTTTTGGCAGCCTGTCGAATTGGCGCGGATCCCTTCAGCGAAGGACGGCTGATTCGTGCCATGCACCACGCCTGGCGTGAAGTGGATCTTGAGGCACTGGGGCTGCTGGCCACATCGAGGGCACGTCGGGCCAGTTCTTCTCTCGTTAGGTCTGCCGAGCTGACGTGGATGGTGGCCACACAATACATGCGCGCCGACGTAAGCGGCGCGCACGAAGTCGTCGAGCGTCTCTTGGGGCAGTTCACCGACTTCTTGCCGGCCGTGAAGCTCGCGAAGTTCATGTCCGAGGAATTAGGCGAGTGGGAAAGCGTCGTACGTTGGTACAAACAAGACGCTCATCTGACACATGTTGCTGCCATTTCAGCCGCCGACCGCCTTCACGCTTCAGAGGTCCAGAAGATCCATCTTGGCGATCTGGATGCCGCGGTGGATGAGCTTCAGAAGGTCATTCACGTCGACCCTCGAAACCCTGACGCCTTCCCCCGACTCAAAGAAATACTCGCCACAAGGCGTGATTTTGTCGACTTGTTGGCGGCTCTGGAAAACCAGATCAGCCATGCAGAAAACAAAGACGAAAAAGTCGGATGGCTCAACGAAATGGCGGATATCGCCCTTTCGGAGCAAGGCGATCGCACCGAAGCTATCGGGTACTTGATTCGATCTCTTGAATGTCGTCCGACCCAACCTCGTCGCTTTCGAATGTTGGGAGAGCTCTACGAGGAAGAACAGAACTACGAACGCGCGATTCAGTGTTATGGCGCGTTGACCAAGTTGCTTGAGCCCGGGCCAGAGTCTCAGCGCCTATTTGCGCATATCGGCTCGATCTTTGAGGTCCAGATGTCGCGTCCAAACGAGGCAAAATCGGCTTTTATGTCGGCTTTGCGTCTGGATACATCTGATACCCGGGTGTTGATGTCGTTGGCTCGCGTCTGCGAATTGCGAATGGAGCATCAAGAGGCTCTGCGCTATCTGGCCAAGATTTTGGAAGTATCAAGCGACTCCAATGTCCTTCGCGCAGCACGAGTCTCGACCTTTCGCGTCCAAGGCAAAACAGACGCGTCGTTGGAAGAACTGCTGGCCACCGGTGGGACGCTACTCTTACATCATCCCGAGCAGCTTGAAGCCGTGGACGAGATTCGTCAGCGGCTCACCCGCGCAGGCAAATCCGAAGAGGTTGCAGCGTTTTTTAGGCATCTGGCCTTGGAGCAACTTGCGTCGAATCCAAAACAAGGTCTGGTTCCACACTTCGAGATCGCCCAGCGCCTCGGCCACCATGACCGGTCGTTTCGATTGGCATCTCTGGCCTATTTTGCCGGCACCGCCTCTGACGACGCTAAGGAATTCTATCTGAAACACGCCGAGCCACGTCGGTGGCCCAAGCGTGCGATTCCAAACGATGCCACCGCTGGAATCTTGCCGACCGAACTTGTCGGGCCCTTTGTCGAGCTTTTGCGATTGAGCCGCGAGGGCGTCGAGGAGGCGCTGGAAGGCAAGGGCGCCGAGGAACATATGCGGCGCCAGGCTCGCGTCAAAGAGCCCAGCGGTTTGGCATTGCAGCTTGCGTGGCAATGGCCTCAGCTTTTTGGACTGGAACTTCGCGATGTCTACCTGATCGACAAAGTTCTCCCAGGCCATTGCGACGTGGGTTTCGATGGCGGCGTTCGGCTCGTACTGGACTCCACCTGGGCCAAGGTTGCCGACCCCACCGAACAATTGGTCGGTTTGGGCAGGCGCTTGGCTGCACTATCCATGGGACTAGGGGGCTGGAGCCGACTTACCGTCCAAGAACAGGTCGCGGTTTTTGTCGCGATCGTGTCGCAATTTGTGGCCGGTTGGACCATGGCGAGCCACGTTCCTCCTGAAAACTTCAATATTTCGAAACTCACCAAATGGCTGCAAAAGAAGGGGCATCGTGTCGCTCCCTATGCACTTGAGATTTCGGGGCGTTTTGGTGCCCAAGCCATTGAACGCCAATGCCAATTATTGCTCGCCGCGTCCGAGCGCCTGGCATGTGTGGTGATCGACGATCCCGGCCGTGCTTTGAAGTTCTCGAGCATGTCGATGGAAGCAGAAGGTGTCACTGAGGTCCCCTACGCATTCCTTCTGGACCACTCCGGCGAGAGGATCCGCAACACAGTTGGGATCGCGATCAAAGAGTGAGTACCTATTTCCAGCAATGGCAATCGGGCACCGACGTTTACCTCGGGATTCATGGCTGGGGAGGAGGGTGGAATACCTTCGAGCCCCTGGCCGAGTTTCTGCCCGCCAATGCCGCCCTCTACGCTCCTGATTTGCCCGGTTTTGGGGCGACGCCGTCGTTGGAGCCATGGACCGAAGCTGCGATGACGGCGGCGATCCTCGAAGTCGTGGACAAGGTCGAGGGCGACATCACGCTGGTCGGCAATTGCAGCGGTGCAATCTTTGGGTTGCTGGCTGCCCTGGAGCGTCCAGCTCGGTTCAAGCGCCTGGTATTGCTGGAGCCGTTCGCATTTTCCCCGTGGTATTTTCGCATATTGACCTGGCCGGTTTTGGGGCGGTTCTTTTACACGATGGCCTTTCAAAACCCACTGGGTCGGCTGATCACGAATTTGAGTCTTTCGAGCCGTCGCACGTCCGACACTGATTTGACCGAGTCATTCGAATCCTTGAATCACGACGCGGTGTTCGCTCATTTGCTGCTCTTGGACCGGGTCGGGTCCTTCACCCGATTTGCCCCGTTGAATTGCCCCATTGACCTGATCATCGGCGCGAGGTCCTTTGGCGCCATCCGTGAGTCCGCGACGCAATGGTTGAGCATTTGGAAGCAAGCTCGGGTGCACGTGTTAGACGAAGCGGGCCATCTACCCCTTCAGGAAGCACCCCGTCGCGTTGCAGAGATCACCTTTATTCCTTAAAAGGGCGGGTAGGGGCATGTGGGACACGGAAAAAAATGCCGCTTCCCCGCATGGTGTCTAACGCATTGCGTCATCGTGCAATTACTGCGTCGTTTATGACTCATCGTGCCGTGCGTCAAAATGAACGGCGATTCAACTTCGCCGATTTGGGTTTCACGGGGCCTGCTCACGTTGAATTTCATTTGTCTGGCCAATAATGCTCGGCTACTCTAGGTGCATACAAGGTATTATGGGATGCGGGGGAGCGACCTGCCTACGAACTCCAAAAGGGAGTTTGAAAGGCAATCGTGCACAATTTTGGCATCATTGACGACGGGCAGTCGAAAGAAGACACTGGCCGCCTTGGAGTCATTTGATGTTCGGAATTCTTTCTAAAGTCGTTGCACGTCAGCGAGGGGCTGCGACCACAGAAAAGCTCGTTCTCGTGCTTTTTGGCGTGTTGATCATTGTGCCTATGTTGATGCTCTTTGGCCCCGTGCTTCAACACAAGATGGCGTTGGCAGTTTCGATGCTCGGTGGCCCTGCGCCGGATTCGATCGCCGCCCGAGAAGCTCGCCCAGCCAGCACAAACACATTGCTTTATGTTGTGCTGTTTTCGGGCATCTCTCTCGCATTTTCTACTGTTTTCGTTTTCCCACTTCTCTTCCGTCGATTGCGAATCCGTCGTCAGGTCATCATCAATGAACTGGCCGAGCGGTTTCCATTCCTTGAACCGCTCTCCGATCGGTCCTTGGAGTTCGAACGGAACATGAATGAGCTCAAAGATTTGGCGAATGAGGTTCGCGACATCGAACCTCCGCGAGCCAATGCGCTGCAGGTTGCAGCCCCAGATCTCGGGCGGTCCGCCAGTCCAGCGGACGTTACGATGTCCAACGACATGCTTGCGCTGCCCGATCGCAATTTGAATGAACAAACCGTGCCTCGCGAGGCTCTGCGCCTCGATGCAGCAGGGCGAGTCACCCCTTCAAGCGGCCTTCAGCCCATCTACAGCACGCCCTCAAGCGGCGTTCAGGCGATTCGATCGACTCCAAGGGGAGGACTCCCTGCGGCGAATTCCGGCTCTGTTGCAGACGCTTGGGCTCCGTCTCCAAGTCCGCAGGCTCAGAATCATGCGCAGCGACCCATCGTCGCTCAACCCGAGGGCGCGCAATCCGGTAGGCAAGTAAAGGCCGCAGATCCGCGCTTTTTCGACATTCCAGACCTCGGTCCTTTGGTGAATGACGATGAGAACGCTCCGACGGTCGATATTTCTGACCCGTCGCTGCTGACCAGCCTGCCAATGTCGGCGTTTCGAGACCGTAAGGTCGAGCAATACGACCCTGACCAGACGGTGATGCCGTCCCGCAGCGATATCGAAAGAACCTTGCCCAAAAAGCGAAAGCCTCAGGATCCCCTGCGTATGTCGGCTGACATCACATCAGACTGGGATCAAAATTCCGACGACTAGGTTTGGGCCCTGGTTTCCAGTTCCCTCTTGAGAACCTTGCCTGTGGCGTTACGGGGCACCTCGGTCACGCGGTGCCACACTCGTGGGACCTTGTGGGAACTCAGGCGCTGACCCAGCCAGCCCTGTACTTCGGACATGTCTACGTCTCCCACAACAAATGCGACCAATCGTTCGCCCCATTCTTTGTCTGGAATCCCGACTACGGCGACGTCCGTGACCAAAGGGTGCGTCAGCAGGATTTCCTCGATTTCGACAGGATAGATGTTCACGCCACCGGAGATCACCATGTCTCGGTCGCGACCTGCCAGATACAGGTAACCGTCGGCGTCCACAAACCCGAGGTCGTCCACGGTCATCCAGCCGTCCAGATCAGATTTTTCGCCGTCGTGATTCAGGTAGCCTGCCATGATTTGTGCGTTGTCGACCCAGATGATTCCGACTTCGCCAGTTTTGGCGTCGGCACCGTCTTTGCGAACCCGGATGGATTGTCCCGACAGGGGTCGCCCAACGCTCGCCGGGCGTTCCAACATCTCGTGGCCGTTGATGAGGGTGACCCAACCCAATTCGGTCGCCCCGTAGAAGTCGAATAGGGCTCGGGCGCCAAAGTACTCGATCGCCTGTTCGCGAAGCCGCTGAGGAAAGGGCGCGGCCCCAGATAGCAGGCACCTGAGCGAGCCAGGACGTGGTCCTCGTAGGTCTGCGGGCAATTCCACGATGCGTTGAATCATTGTTGGCACCAGAAATGTGGACTCGATCGCCAATCTGCGCATTATTTCGAGCGTCTGTGAGGGCTCGAAATGCCGCTGCAGCACCACGGTGGCCCCAATGGCCGCATGGATCAGCACGAAGGCCTGTGCGGCGCTGTGGTAGAGCGGGCATACGACCAGGTGGCGTGACCGAGACCGCAAGGGGAGGCGTTCAAGAAGGCGTGAGAGCTCCAACGGGCCAAAGGACGTGAAATTTCTAACCGCACCTTTCGGACTGCCAGTCGTGCCCGAGGTGTAGACGACGCTCGCCCCTTCGGCTTTTGCGACATGCGGACTGGCCTCAATGCTGTGATTGAGGTGCTCAGAAAACGGCACGCAACCCGGGGATGCATCGGCACACACGGTCTTTAGTTCGTGGGTTGTGGCTCCGACGGCCGCAGCCGTGCTCGCGCTGACCACCGCCAACGTGGCCTTCGAGTTTTCGATCAGATAGTCCAATTCCGCCGACGTCGACCGGTAGCTCGCGTGAACCGCCGAGCAACCCAGGCGGAAAAGGGCGAACCACGTTAAGAGGTATTCGAGGCGATTTTCCATGCAGATCAGGACCCGACTTCTGGGTATGACCCCTAATGAAATCAACAGGTTCGCACTCTGGTTGATACGTTCGTCCATTTCTTTGAACGTCAGCCAATCCTCGCCATCGATCACCGCGATGCGCGACGGGTCTCGGGCCGCGTGGACGGCGTGAATCGTGCGAACGTCCAGCCCCCGTGTTGCCGCGATTTTCAAGACTTCCGGCACGCCGGTAACACTGAATGCTCCCAGTATTCCAGTATCCGTGGCCATGCGGGCCAGTCGCTTTAGCGCAACGAGTGGGGCGTCGCCTCGGAGGTTGTACTTCTTCATTCTTTCTCCCGGGGAACATAGCGATCCCGCATCGCTGCCGCTTGAGCTTCTGAATTCGAATCTCCCATGCCCTTGAACGCGTTTGCGAGCATTGCCCATGGCGATGCGTACGCCGTGGCGACGTGTGTCGCCCATGGTCCTGCATGGTTTTCGGGACCGTCGTAGGCAAAACCATCGAAGACTCGAGCATTTTCAGCAGCTGCTGCCATGGGGAGGAGGGCTTTGCCCCCAACCGGCAACATGGCGATCGTCAGACCGTACGGGTAGGTCGGGTAGATGCGGGCGAGTTCTGGATTCAAGATCGACGACATGAATACGGGCCGTCCGCTGGCGTGAATGGCATCGATCACCTCCGCGAGGTCAACCTTTTCCCCCGCATCTTTGGTCGAAATGCCCAGCGTAGCGTTCACCTGGTCGCGATACCAAGAATGCGCCAGGAGATCCGCGGCGATGGTGAAACCTGCTTTTTTGTTTTCGGCCAGATACTCCCAGGAACCAGCCGTCACATCGTCTCCGGTCCCGATCAACACAGCGTTGTCGGGAAGCGGGGCCCACAGGTCCTGCACAAAGAGCGACGGTGCGTTGTCCTGCAAGCTGTGGGTTCGAGTCCCCGAAAAAATGAGGGCAATCAGAAGCCAAAACCCAGCGATGAGGTATGTAGACCGGGCTTGGCGTTTGAATCCGGCATCCACTCCGAAGGCGATCAATATCGTGAAGCCCCACAGAAAAAGCAGGTGGAATTTCTGCACCAGCAGCTCATCAAGGCCTTCGGGAGGCCGATGGAAAAGGGCCACAAAGATCGGCCCACTGAGCAGTAATGTCGCGCCAAGAGCCCAGGCCAGGCCACGGTTTTTCTGCCAGATCTCTTTTCCGCCCAAGGCGGCAACGACCAAGCCGATGCCCAGAACCTCGACGCTGACCGATTTTGCCAGAAACGCCCACTGCTGCCAGATCGTGCTGGTTGTATCACCTTCCGCCACGGTCATGCTCAAGGTTCCAAAATCGCGTCGCAGGAAAATATCGAGCAGACCTGACGCGGTGGTGGGGTCTCCCCAATGCCAAGGGGTCGGGGAGCCCTGAGCTGCCATGACCAGATACAGATAGG
>Ga0100393_10005864_pt1 | contig 11022 bp, 6 predicted proteins | sample CryGeymeta201517_FD_81546 | JGI IMG/M metagenome (GOLD analysis project Ga0100393, IMG submission 81546) | Groundwater microbial communities from Crystal Geyser aquifers in Utah, USA - Crystal Geyser metaG 2015-17 | ecosystem: Environmental > Aquatic > Deep subsurface > Groundwater | place: USA... | reverse complement strand
TTGACTCAATAGAATATAAGAAAGAAGAAAACTTAGAGAAAAGTCTATTATTACCGATGTAAATCTTCGAAATCCTGTCAAGAATGGTCCCCTTCTAAGTCATTGAAAACTTTATCATATCGTAGTTTGTGGCAAGTATTATGGCCACTCATTCTCTACGAGCTCACCTCTTAGACATATATTTAATTACATAATCAACTATTTGAAATTATTAAAGAAATTATACCTAATAGGGCCTAAAATCAGCAAGAGGGAGACAAAAATACCCTATTTCTTATGGGGATTCTTTAAACATTGATAAAATAAAGTTGTACCAATGATAGCCGATACGCCTAAGGTATTGAAATCTTTGTTAGGGGAAAAGAAGTGAAAAGGTCAACTCACAAGAGAAAGATAAATATTCAAAAAACGATGAGAAAGCTTTGTGCATATACGACATGCTTATCTCTATCGATGTCTTCACTTCCAGCTATTGCAGGACCTGCAAATATTCTAGGTGAAGTTATGGATTCCTTCTCAGGAAATAGTGGAAGTAATGTTACCAATGCTGCACAACAAATTTTTAGTGGAGTAACACAACTTGCAAATCAAATGCAACCACAGTCAACAGGTACCCCTGACCAAATTAGAGCATGGCAAACTCTACAAATCGACTCACGAAATAATATCGGAGCTGATTCATCTGGGCAAATTAGACACTTCATGTTTCCAAACTGTCTTGTTCCACCTGATAAAACGGCTAAACCTTCAAACCTATGTGAGGAAAGTGCGCCAGACTTTATGGCCCAAGGCCTAATGACGACTGGGCAAGACTATATCAATATGTACAAGAAATATATTGGTGGTGCTCAAAATACTGGTTCAGCCGTAGGTTCTCAATGTTTAACAAACTCAGTAAATGATCTTCAAGATAGTGCAAATTCGATGCTTGGAGAACTTGAGAAAATGCTTAATGCCTTTGATGCGGTAAGAAAGAATTTTGAAAATACACAGCAAACCAATTTAAAAACAATGAAGGATCTTCACGCTGAACTTAATGGTGGTGGCGGTAAGCAAAATCAAGATTTTAAAAATAGAGATTTTACAAAAGAATTTCCAACAGAGTGTAATGATCTAATTGGTGGAGATATTAATTCATTGATAAAAGGAAAAGGACTTGTTGGACTTCAAGATAATTATATTAAGAGTGATTCTAAAGCTAATAAATTTAGAGGAAAAGCTCTTGCTGAACAGAAGAAAAGTTTTGAAAATGATTTAGCAAAAATTACGAAAAAACTAAAAAATGCAGGTTCTGATCTTTCTTTCATTGAAGGTAGTACTTTCTTTAATGGAATCGAACATGCAGGAATAATAAAAGCTGCACTAACAGAAGAGCTAGCTCCTTTAAAACTAGATATTCAAAGAACTAATGCTGTTTTAAGTAAGCTTGGAGTTGATACAAAAATTCCAGATATTCAATCCCCAACATTTCAAGTTGAACTTGATGACATTGTTAATAAAGCGTCAACAAATTATAAGCAGAAATTTATCTTAAACTGTATGCAAGGAACAAATAGTGTTGCCTACTCAACAACAATAAATAACGTTATTGGTAGTTTCGAGGATTCTGCAACAGGTGGAAAAGGAAATACATTAAAACACTTCAAAGACAATGCTAACAGTAACCTACTTGGTGCAAGTACAATAAGTGATTTAGAAAAAGGTGTTCAAAATCTTAATAGTACCAACATTGTAGTTAGTGTAAAAGATAGTAATAATAAGACACAGAAGAAAACACTTTCTCAGTACTATTCTGACTTAAAAAATGAGTGTAATTTGATTTATGATGGAAGACTAAAACCGGCCAATGGTGATACTTCCGCAGCACTCTATAAGAAATATGCTGAACAAGCTCAAGAAGAAATAGCAAAAATTAAAAAGAAAGTAGACACCTTAAAGTCACCTTCAAACTCGGGATCAAAGTATGGTTCTATCGAAGCAAAAGCACGTGAAATAGCGATGACTTGTAATGGAAAGACTCCAAAAGCAACACAATGTTCTGCGGGAGATACTTTTTCAACAGACTCAGGTTCATTTTGCTTTAAAGCCGCTGAGTATTGTTCAAATACAGTGAATGCTTGTAAACTGACTGCTCAAAACTATGTAACTCAAAAGACTGCAAAACTTAAACAAACTGCAGATATTTACAACGCAGCTGTTGCAAGTTTAGAACAACAAGCAAATGGAATCGTTAGTAATATAAATGCATATGCTGAGAGTATGACAAAAACTCTTCATGCAAAATTATTTCCTGGTGGAATACCTCCAGAGTTGAGAGCGGCATATGGTATACCTGTTCAAAGTGGTTACCAAATACCAGCTGGTGTTAAAACAATTAATATGCCAATTACTGATACTGAGCTTTCAGGAGTCCTACTTAAAGGTATTAAGGGTGGACAAATCAATTTGAAAGAAATGCAAGAGCAGATGAAACGAAATGTCGCAGAAATCAAGAAGGCCATTAGCGATAGTGTTTCTTCACAGATTCAAAGAGCAAATGAAATTATTGCAGGAAATGAAAAGAAATGGACTGAAGAGCTTAATGCATGGAGAGATATCATCTCAAATTGTGATCAAAATATTAAGTCAAAGGCACAAAAGATGCAAAAAATGGCTGCCGATGCAGCTGAAACGGCCAATCAGAATAACTCAACAAGAAGAGCGCTTTGTACAGAGATCAAACTTAAGTGTACAGGTGATGGACAAGTTGATGACCTGATTGAAAAAGTTAGTGAGTCCGCTCACCTCTTAAACCCAGATATGGTCGACTTCATTCAAACATGTCAGCAGTCAACAACGAATTCAGACGAAGAAAAGCCGACAAAGATTGAGATATATGAAGCGTATTGTGATGGTGCTGGTCAAAGCGGAAGTGATTTGCAAGAAGAACTAAAAGAGAAGCTAATCGCCGATATGCCAGACAATCTTTCTGAGGATGAAATTGAGGAAGTCAAAGCTTACCTCAAGGACCCAAAAAAGAAATTTGAAGATGAGACAAAAGAAAAAATCTATACTTACTATATGAACTTGTTAAAGAGCTACGCTTCTTTTGCCAAGGCCAATGAAGATGAAGGTGGGAATATTTGTAAAGTTAGCGCAAAGTCAGATGATGAAATTGATGCAGACTGCGACGCTAAAGCACGAAATAATGACAAGAAAGAATTAAATCAAAGTCGTTATGACAGCTGTGTTAAATCTTCCAAGAAGGAAAGAAAACCAGAGAATAATTTAAATGTTAACAAGGCTTCTAAATTTTTAGCATTAATGGAAAAACAAAAGACACAAAAGAACAGCATGATTATCGGAGAAAATTACTCAGGAACAAGCTGTGCAAGTATTACAGAAAACAACTATCCAAAAGGTATGATGCAATCACTTGGAAGTGATAATGATGGCTTTAGTCCATTCACAAATTTCCGATAAGATAGTTAAGATTTAATAAGAATCAAGAGGATTCAAGTAATGGTACGTTGGCGACAAATATATTCAAAGACTTTCATGGCACTACTTTCTGTAGTGCTATTGAGTTCTTGCGTCGAACCAAGAAACCGATCAACAAGTTCAAGTTCAGTTGTATCAAACTCAAAAAGTTCTGTTAGCCCTGGTTATGGCCGAGTTTTAACATATAACCCGATTGTACTTTCCGGAAACGCAAGTCTATCTCAAGATTATGATCTTGGAAAACTACTAAGTAAGCCAGTTGCAATAACAACGAGAACAACATTATCCAAAGATTGTACGTGGCAAGTCGATTGCTTAATTGTAACAGAAGATGAAAATATTGAACCGTTTGTAAATAGCGACACAAGATGGGCTTACCCAGTGTTGAGTTCCGAGTTTCTACAAATAAATGTATTCCACCATATCAGTAAGATGATGAATAAATTCTTTGGAAATTTATCTGGATTACTAAGTTCAGGATTTGTAACACCATACCTAGATCCTACGGACCCTAATTCTCCTTACCCTTCGAGTTTACCAGAGAGTCTCTTCACGCGAAGTGCTGCTGTCAGACAGGGAACTGGGCTAACTGCATATGCTGACTGTGGCGTGCAAGATAATGCATACTATGACTCAGGACTTTTCGTTCTTTGTTTTGGTTATGATTCAATTTATAGTGATCGAGTTAAATTTGCCCAAGACGCTTCAATTATTTACCATGAATACGGACACACAGTTGTTGATCTTATGATGAATATGAGAAACGCGGCCGCTCATTACGATACTAATCCAACTGAAACATTTAATAATCGTAGTTCTTTGGGATATTCTTCATATGACGAAGGTGGAGCGCTTAATGAAGGGATCGCTGATTTTTTCAGCTACTTTATGACTAGCCGTACACACTTTGGAGAATGGGCAGCAGGACGTTTTAATGATGCCTCAAGACCGATGAAAGAAGATGATCCGCTTCACGCAGCAGGACTTTCTCCTGATGAAACAGGTCGACTCTCCTATCCTGATTACTTAACTTATAATCCAAATAGTCCAACTTCAAAGTTTGAAGATATTCACTACGCAGGTCAGATTATTTCCCACTACCTTACTGCTCTAACGGAAGATCTCGTTGATAAATGCTCACTCACACAAGCAGCGTCATTGAATGCAGTTTCACATATATTAAACGAAACTCTTTCTGAACTTGGTGATCTTACGTCAACAGGAAATGAAAGTTTAAACGGAACAGTGAATTATACAATTAATATGAATCCAGCACTATCTAAAGAATGGCTTCGTTCTGTAAATCCAATTACCTTTAGAAAAATTTCTCAATATATTGCGAAGTATTTAAAAAATATATATGTCGTCAATAGTAACTACGCCTGTCCTTCTGGAAACTATACGACTGATGATATCGAGTCACTTCTTGATCAATACGGGTTGCTTCTTTTTAGAAGTTACAATGATAATGGCAATGGAGTTGCTCCTCCATGGGCAAGCGGCATTACAAAAGTAAATGCATTAAATAGAAAGAAGTCCGAACTTTTATCGAAGTCACTTTTACAACTCGAAAGTAGGGCAACATACTCGAAGTATACAATTTTTGACGATCAACAAACAATTATTGATATTATTGAAGGGATGGCAAGTTCGAATCAAATAGAGATCAATACAATCTCGACACTAACTCCCGCCAATTTTGGATATAATAACGGGAATGGAAAGATCAGCCCAGGTGAAGTCGTTGGAGTTTTTGTAAACTTATACAATGACTCAAATTCGACAATGGGAGGAGTAAGAGTCCTCGCCAATGATTGGGCATATATGCAAGATAGTAAACCTTGCTCGAACCTAAGTGATGCATTTCCTTCTGCAACTCAAGGTGGTGTGACTTGTACTCCAACAACAAGTACAAACTTTAGTGATGGCGGCCGATTGATGCCAGTGTGTATGCTTGAGTACAACGATGGCACCTCAACAAAGACTCTTTCCCAAACGGCATGGTTTGAAAAAATGAAGACCGATAATGGATTACTGGCCAAAGATTGCCTCGATAGTACAGACACGAGCACCTGTATGTTCCGTGCCATCAAAGGTGCTGATTATCAAAATCTTTCAAAAATCGATCCAAAATCAAATTGGTTAGAATCAACAAAAGATGCTAATGGAGATCCTCGCTTCACAAGAGGCAATCTCATCTACTTTGAAGTTAATAAGAATATTCCCTATGGAACTAAAGTTATATGTAAGCTAAGAACGACGTTTACAAACTGTGATGATTGTAATCATGATCAATCAATTACAATTCCATCCCTTGTCGGTGATGATTATTCTGATTGGAAGTATGCAACAGAAGAACCATTTAATATCATCAGTTTAATCTTTGAAATTGCAGAATAAGAAATGACAAATAAGAAAAAAGCAATTGCATTTATCCTCGCTTTATTAATTACATCTATTCTCTATGTACTTTGGCAAAATCAAAATAGTAAGCAAAGAACATCCCCTTTGTCGACTGCACGTGAAAAAGAAGATAAAGAAGAAAAAGAAACTACTCAAAAAAATAAAGTCGATACAGAAAACGAAGATGTTTCCAAAAATAAGCAAACAAAAGACAGAAACGAGGAAAAATCACTACTCATTAATGAAGAAGAACTAGATCAGATAAGAGAAATTACTAAGCAGAAAAATCAACTATTAAATATCGTCGACATAAGAATTGACCGTATTCACTCTCCATCAAAATATGAAGTTACAGTGAAATCCATCACTCAACAACGAAACTACTATCTCAAGGCCTATCTCAACCCTAAAACAGGCCTATTTTCAAAGACTTGGGGTGGTACTCGATATGAAAATCGCGATCATATGGTAATTCCTGTAAAAAAGTAAATTTAAACAAAGATTCTTGAAAAAATCTCAAAAGTTTGCAAGAATGACGTCATGATAAAGCTTCTTCTTACATTTTTGATTTTTACCAACCTTACGTTTGCACTTGAGGCTACAGATTGCCTTAAATTTAATCAAACGAAGATAATCAATATCTCAAATGAGGTGGTCTTTGATGTAAATTCTGACTGCTTAGAAGAAGAGAATGATATCGAAATATCAAACCTTGCACACAAGATATTTCCATATGGAGAAATTACAAATCTCTCAACTCAAGACGCAACAATTGATGACGCATTAAATCTCTTAAAAGATACGGATTCAACCTACAAAGAAACAGAAGACCTAATCAAGCTAATGGACTTTTTTCCAAGTGCCCTACCGGCAAAGCTTAAAATATCAAAATTTACTTACTCAGAAAATGGTGAAGTATCACGAATAGGAATCGTTATTATAGATAGTCAAAATATCATTATTGACTCAAATAAAGAACACAAGGTTATTACCATTTCAACAAAGTGATCTAAATTTCTTTGAATAAATTTTTATGTGCAGTCAATTTCTTTACAAGAAATTTATTACTCGAATCAACTGCTAATGGACGATAACCAGTAAAAACGTCATTGCGTCCAAGACGTGTAAAAGTTGGGACAAGAGTAACCTCGACTCGCCTTCCTTCAACTAACTCATAAAGAATAAATGCCTCTCCTGGACTAATTTCAGAAGTGTTTTTTAAAAGCATCGCAAGATCAATCATTTTGATCTTATCAGGAACTTGTACTCTTTTAAGAAGAGAAACGTCATCACTAACTTTAGGTTTTACGAGAGCGTTTGAAAATTCACCTTGAAAGAGTCTAGAGATTGAGGACAACGAATTGATCTTACTTTTTAAAGTATCAGCTCCCCTTTCATCACTCGCGGCGATTCCATTAGAACCCTTTCCAATAAGATCAGTTGGAGCATCAACTCTCTTCTCATACTCAATTGCGGGTGAATTTGGAGCGGCCACTATTCCACTTTGACTAGCGCCTACACGATTATTCATCGATTGACTGTTACTATTATGAGGCCCTCGTACTGAGCTTGTTGATGAGTTAGCAAGAGCTCTCGAGCGATTTGAATTTTCTACATTATTATACGCTTCAACTTTTGAAAGCTTTTCACTTGCCTTTTTTTGAGCATTATCTAAACGGTCCATTAAACTTGATAATTTATCAATACTCTCAAGATGCTTAGTACTTCCTGTATTTCCGTTATTAGACTTGAGTGAGTTTTCTTCCTTTTTGATCGTATTTATTTTTGTTCTTCCCGTACTCATCGAGAAAGATTGGAATGCTGAAGATGAAATAGCCTTCTGACTTGGGAGTTTATTTGTAAGAGCTGTATTACTAGCTGCCATATCATTATTTTGAACAATTTCTCTTCTCACTATCTTATTAGCTTTATTAAGATCAATTGAAATATCAGAGTTGGTCTTTGCGACTTCGACATTCCCCTGTTCTTTTTTTAGATGGCTTGGCTTACCATCGAGAAATTTATCTAATAGTGAAACCCTATTTTTCTTAGCTGTATCTAATCTCATAAGCTTTGCAAAACTCTCCTTTTTAAAGTGAGAGTTTGAGTTACTCATAATTTCGTTAAGTTCTCTCTCATTCTTTGTTTTAGCGAGATTAAGAATTTCTTCTTCTATTATTTTGCTTCTTTCGACATCAACAAAGGCGCAGATAAGATTTTCATCAAAAGATTTATTCTCATTTGCACAATGATATTTTTCATACAAGATAGTTGGATCTTTAATCTTACACCCCGACTTTGGGTATGGTGAGCTATCTTCGCAAATACTTTCACAGTGATTTAACATTTTTTGAGGAAAGTCATTAGCAGTTCGAATATTTTTTGAAAGTAGCTCAGAAGGGCCTGAGTCATCGTCCTTATCTACGGCCTGTATAATATTGTTGTACACATTATTTTTTAAAGAGTTTTTTACTACTTCTTCCCTATTTGAAGTACTTTCACAAGCGGCATTAAATTTCCCCACGAGGTCTTCAATCTTTTTAGGGTCTGTTGTATCGACAACTGCATTGAAGATAAAATCATCGACTTTTGTACTTCCAGGAGCTGACCGATATGAGAGAAGATCATCGCTACAAACAGAATGGTTAATATTCTCTTTTAATTTCTCACATCTTATATTTAAGCTCTCAAGTGCTCTATTTGCGATTTGAACTTTATCACTTGCAGATATATTTGAAGATTTATACTTTTCAATTAAGCCTGGTTCACTTTCAAACAAGATATCAGAAACTCCCATTCTTGAAGTAACTTTCCCTAGGGACTTTGTCATATATTGATATTTAGGAGGGAGACAATACTGACTCTCCCCTTGCAAGGTAATATCTCCAGTCGAAACTCTAATCACTTTTCTAACTTGATCTTGTAGTTTTAAAACACTAAATGAAGTAGACTTGTCTAATCCAAAAACAGAGTTTAATTCGGGGCTAATATCACTACCAAGAGATGAAAACATTGTACTTAATTTCTTATTATCTAATTTCCCACCACATGAAAGATTTTTATTAGATAATAACGACGGCAAATCACAATTTGATAACTTAGAAAGATCAACATTCTGTAAATCAGAATCACTTAACTCATTATTTAATTCACTCATTAAATCTGCAATTGAAAACACTTCTGTAAAAAGAGCATCTCCTATCTCTTTAAGTTTTTCATCATCAGTTTGAAAATCTCGTTTAGAAACTTTAAAGGGAAGACTTTCTTGACAAGCACAGAATTCAGTTGCATCTGACACTTCAAAATTTTGTAATTTATTCACACAGGAAAATGGAGAAAGGGCTAAGACTTTTTCAACTGCATCACCAACAGCACTAAACTCTTGGGGACAAGGAGTAGATGCTAGCGTTGAGAAAGTAAAAGTCAGTATTAGTAATCGATTGAACATCTAATTCCTAAATCCTTACATGATTTATAACCACGTTTTTTAAGATATGATATATTTTTACGCCACAATCCTTTTTCATTTTGAGGAACTGAATTTAATTTATAAAAAGCAATATCGATGGGAGTACCAATCTTTCCCTTATATTGTAGCGGCCTATTAAGGTCAAAACCATAATCTAGCCATTTAATAAAAACCTGAGAATCTCTCGCCATAGCATCAATAATAAAATTTGTATCTCCACAATCAATATTCACAAAACCTCTTTTTACAAAATAGTCTTTATCAAGACCATTAATAGAGAGTACTTTATCCATTACATCATGCTCACTTCCATACATATTAATTTGGTTTGGAAGTGCACAAATTCCTGCGACATCTTTTATATTCATCGTTTTATTCTTTCTAATAAAATTTGAAATTGTCAGAAGATCATCTTTTCTCATGACTTCTAAAGAAGCTTCCCCATTACATGTTGCCTTGTCCGCGTGAGTACAAAAAGACAAAAAAGTAAAAGCTACAAAAAGCGTCTTCTTTATATTCAACATAAATCCTCCATAGATATATAACCTCTTTTCGTATAGTTAAATCAAAACTTTACCTTCAATTAGTCACTTAGAAGTTGAGTAAAATGATTTTTCTCATATTCTAAGTGATAATATTTTGATATTAATTTATAAATTACCTCGAGGATTATAAATGAAAGTGATAAGCGACGTTCTAGACGTGTTAAAAGATATAAAACCAAATTCATCTGTTTTTATTCAAGGTGGAATGGCCACACCAACCGAGCTTCTCAATCAACTTAAAAAAGTTGGTCGAAATTTGGAAAATATCGAATTAATGCATCTGCATACTCATGGAAGTTCATTCTACAGTGATATCGATCTTCATAAAAATTTTAAAATAACAAATTTCTTCGTCGGAGGAAATGTCAGAAAAATATTAGACTATGATAGAGTCGACTATCTGCCATGTTTTCTTTCTGAAATACCAAACCTTTTTAGAAAAGGAGTTAAGAAAGTAGACTATGCTCTTATCCATGTTTCTCCACCAAATGAACATGGCTTTTGTACACTAGGAACAAGTGTGGATATTACAAAAGCGGCCATTGAGAATGCATCAATAGTCATCGCTCAAATTAACAAGCAAATGCCAACTGTGCATGGTGACGGTTTTATTCATCTTGAAAAGATAGATTATGCCATCGAAATTGACCAAGAAATCGAAGTAACCGAGCCAAGTTCACTAAGTGAAATTGAAAATAAAATTGGTATAAATGTCGCCTCTTTAATTGAGGACGGTTCAACACTGCAGATGGGAATAGGCGCCATTCCTGACGCAGTATTAGGAAGTCTCTATGGCCATAAGGATCTTGGTATTCATACGGAAATGTTTTCAGATGAGGCAGTTAAGCTCATCAGATCTGGAGTCGTTAACAACTCAAAGAAGAAATTTCATCAGGGTAAAACGGTTTCAAGTTTCGTCATGGGTTCAAAAGAGCTACTCAATTTTGTCAATGATAACCCCAGTGTGAATCTCCTTGAGGCAGACTACGTCAATAACCCAAGAAATATTGCACGTAATCCAAAAGTTGTAGCGATAAACTCAGCGCTTGAAGTGGATCTGACAGGTCAGGTCTGTGCCGATAGTTTAGGTCACAATATCTACTCTGGAGTTGGAGGACAAATGGA
>Ga0100393_10005863_pt1 | contig 11023 bp, 3 predicted proteins | sample CryGeymeta201517_FD_81546 | JGI IMG/M metagenome (GOLD analysis project Ga0100393, IMG submission 81546) | Groundwater microbial communities from Crystal Geyser aquifers in Utah, USA - Crystal Geyser metaG 2015-17 | ecosystem: Environmental > Aquatic > Deep subsurface > Groundwater | place: USA... | reverse complement strand
TCTCGCTCTCTCTCTAGCTAGAGTAGTAGGATTTGACTAAATTCCAATGAAACCAATCCAATTCGGACACGTTGGCTTCGATTGAGGGGCACATCGTCGCCTCAATCACAGATTTGACTACTGTACCTAGTCTAGTACTACGATGGATTCTTATTATGGCGCCTGTACTCGAGTAACACTACAGTAGTAGCTACGTAGTACTGTACCACTAATATCCTCAGATAGTCATGTGCGCTGCCGTTTACCATAAAATGCCAGTTATCAGACATTGTCTCGTCATCACAAATGAGCTGCTACTACCAGGTAGCTAGTCTACTACAGCTAGTATGATGTGGTAATGTAAGTGTGGTAGCAGTACGCTTGGTGGAAAATGCCTTTCCTCAGATCGACCCTGACAAGAACGTAGCGTAAGTACTCGAGTACCAGGTAGTAGTCTTCTAGAAGTATCAGTTAATGCTACGTAATAGCTATGATGTTATTTTTTTTAATGCCATTGCACTGAAACTTTAGCTTTAAAATAAAATACACTCATGAAAGTGTCCATCTTGCGACAAATTAAATATTATTTTACCAGTCTGAGCTGTCTCTTTTGCCTGTTCCTTGGAGATAATGAAGTGCAAGCATTACTTTTTCTGCCAAGAAGACAACAACACTGTGCAGGTGCTTCATCGACAAGATTAGGAGTTTCTGAATTACACGTTCCAGGCTACGCCAAATCCAAAATTCCATTCATTTTGAAAGAAGAGGATTTGCTTGAAACGCCTGCTGGCCCTGATGGAACAGCTATAATTCAGAAACGCTCGTTGGAGATCCAAAGCTACTCGTCACAAGACTATGAATCATTAATTCCCTTTCATGATGGACACATTCTCCATCGAACCAGAAGCCCTATCCTTTCCGCCCAAGAATGTCAAAAAATTGTCGACGAGGCGGAACAAGTGGCCTTCAACATAGAATGGACGAAAAATCGACACGGTAATTTTCCAACCACGGATTTGCCCCTGGTGGAACTGCCAGAAACACTCAGATTCTTGAGGGTGGCCCTAGAGGAACGATTGTATCCGTTGCTGCGAACCCAATTCGGCCAATATCTGCCCGACGCCAGCAAACTACGAGTCGCAGATGGATTTGTAGTCAAATACGACTTTGAAGGGGGGCAGACAGAATTAAAACCTCACAGAGATGGATCGGTGTTATCCTTTAACATCGCTCTGAATCCAGCCACGGAGTTTGAAGGCGGAGGCACATGGTTCAGCAGTCTGGGCGATTCTGTAGAAATTGACCAAGGCCATGTCGTCAGCCACGCATCTGGGCTGCTGCACGGTGGACATGGGATAACGAGTGGCAAGCGATATATCCTCGTGGCATTTATTATTTTGGAGGGATACGACAGTTGGAGCATGCGGTTTTACAACCACGTGCGAAATCTGTAGTACCTGCCTGCTGCCTCGTCATTTTAGAACCGCCTTTCGGCTGACAGCCTCCAAAGGAGATCTTCACGATTTGGAAGCTACTGGTTAGACTTCAGCAGGTACTCCTTCTTGTGATTTACTTAGCATATGTACAAATTTAAAGTCGTTACATAATAATTATTGATGGTGATTCGATTGCACATATTCATACATGGATGCGATAATAGCTTGGCTGCCTCTTTTTTACAGTCCTTTGAATGACGAACCACTGACAAGATCAATGACATCGGACTTGGACCTACTGGTTGCCATTGATAGCATACGTGTTCCAGGCAGGGACAGTCTTTGTGATTCGTCATCAGTTGAAAGTTGTTCGAGCTTATATTTGCATCGGTTCAGGATCTCATCAAATGGAGTTGAATCGGAACCGACAGATGCAGGACTGAGTATAGAGCCAGTAGGTTCTATGGGTGGTCGGTGCTTATCTTCTAGTGGACCCCCAACAAAAACGGTTTTGTTTTTGTCTTCCGTCTTTTCGTTAGTCCCCCAGGAAGAATAGCTCCCAAACAAACGCAATGCATGTTTATCCAGCGAGCGACGCTGTCTTCCTTTTTTCCGTTGGCGTGTATCTTCTGGGGCTCGTTGGGAGTACTCGCAATACCTTCGAGGGGGCCTATTTTCTTGTCTTGCTGGCCAAGAAGTTAAAGTACTCGAACTAATGCTGAACACTTTGGCAATCCTTCCAGTAGATTCAAACTTAAATGGGTCGGATCGCTGTCGTCCCTCAAAACGCTCTACCTTACTTTGGGAGTCGTCGCTCGTCCGGGATGATAGACTCGATGCGCAATTAAGACGATTTTCTCTCTCTTTGATACCCTTTGCAATGTTCGGTCTCTCAGGTGCATCCTGTGTCGACCTTGAAAGAACACGATGCATCCCTCTCTCCGAAGGCTCTTGTTCGCCAAAGGAAGGAGCATGCGGTCTGTCGCCAAAGGAAGATGCGTGTAGCCTGAGTTTCTCGACCTGCCCCCCTAAAGAGTACCGCCTAGACGTCCTGCTCTTCGATCGACTATCATTCGCTGTTGCTAGCTGGATTTGGTGGAGCTGGTGGTGATCCTCTGGGTCCGCCGAATGACGCCTGCTGTCGGATGAGGTGAACTTGGAATGATCCTTCGCACGAGAGATAAAAAGACCTCGACTTCGTCCAATTGTTGACAAGTCTCCAAAGTAAGGAGATTGCACACGGGGTGCCAAGTGAAATGATCCGTCCCAGTTTTCATTATGTTCTTTATCACTGGCGACGTCTGATGAAGGCTTTGCTTTCTTCGACCTCTTGGTGACCAAAGCTTCTGGAACTGGTGATTTCTTTGGCTTTGATTTTCGTTCTCGTTGGCCCGAAAATGGAGATAAATGCTGGATTTCTCCACCAAAAGATAATTTTATCGTCGGAAGTTGCTCGCGGTGTCTCTGGCTCCATATAGGAGACTGTTGCTGAATAATTTCAACCAAAGGTTGAGGGCCGTAGATATTTTCGTTCTCATCTTCATCGGGGGCAACACCATACTCAGTCAGCACTTCATCAGCCTCTCTAACATGTGAATCCTTATCAGCATCTTCATCATCAGTGTCTGGGTCTATCGCAATACGGACTTTTCCTTCATTACTGGCAAGAAAAGCCGGAGGATCACTCCGTGTTTCGATTCGTTCATCTTGTGAGGCTTCTGATCTTGTTATAGCTCGTGCGGGTTCCCTGATGGACTGAATCAGGGAGTCTAGGTATCCGATTGATGATTTGTCAATGTTGCTGGTGCGTGACCTTATTCTTTCTCTGTTAGAACTTTTTGAAGATGCATCTGGCTCTAACTGTTGGCTGGAGGCAACTGCAATCGATGTAGGGCTATTGGTGACACTTCGAGTACAAAAACCGTCTTCAAGACCAGGTTTAGACTTCTCTGACTGTGCCCCCAAAACAGCAGACGCGTCAGTTGCTAGCAGTTGACTGCTAAAGTGATCTCCCGATTTCAGGGAAGCAACGACGACACTGGCTTCGTTTGTCTGGGGAGTATTTTCAAGGGCGCCAACTCCACTTTTATTGGCCAGGCTATGCTCCAATGGAGCTACGCCACTTTTCGTTGCAGCACTTTCAGGTTCAAGGGTCGGAATATTATCTTCAGATGTTAGAATATTATCTTCAGATGCGACCTTTGCTCTTTTTGCGCTTTTTCGCATGTGTGCCAGTTCTATTGGCGAAGGTGGAAGGATTACTGAAGACTGTAACAGATGAGACTTGGCAAAATTTTCGACTGAGCTTGCCTGTTGATGTTCATTTTTTTCAGCTTGTTGTTTCTTTGCAGCCAAGATCAGTTCTTTCAACTTCTTTTCGTCATTGAAGTCGAAGTTTTCTGGGACGATAATAGAATAACCTTTGTGTCCGTTGCTCTTTGGGCTTATCAACCGACAAATCTTTTGATTGCTTTCCGTAGGCACGTTTCGTGGGGATACTGCCTGACTGTGCATTAACAAAAGTGTTTCGGACTTCTCTTCGTCTACTTCGGGGTCTAACCCCCTTCCCGATGCTGAATAAAAGCTAAAATAGGCTTCGGGTGGATCATTGCCATGAATGCTTTCTGCTGGCCGAATCGCAGAAATAAATTGTGTTCCTACTGTGGATTTCCTCATTACCCCTGCTGGGCTGGATTGTGATCTACAGTTTAAATCACATTGGATCACATCGTCCTTCTTTTCTTCGCCTCTTTTTTGACATGATGACGAGGCTGCATCTCTTAAAGGAATCTCTGTCGTGAAAGAAGCCGAATTCGAATATTTGGGAGTGTCTTCTTGCTCCGGATCTTCAACAATGTGTAGTGGTCGCCTCTCTGGGCTCAGCTCTGACAAACTTCTTCGTTGACTTGGAAGAGAAGACATTGGTGGCGAGCTATTGGAAATTGAAGTATTATTCTTCTGGTTCAGGCTGCCTCCAGTAGCGGTCGTCTGGATGAAGGGGCGGGGGGGAAATTGATAGGTTTCTATCTTGGACTCCAGCAAGCTATTTTGTTGCGGGGGAAGATGTCCTGCCTGTGATGGGTCAACTTGAAAGTCTACGTTTGGCATCAGAGGCTGCTGGCAATATTCGGGGTTACTGGAATGCTGCCACGACTGCTGCAAATGACGAAATGTCGAATCGGGTGCTGCTTTTGATTCCTCGAAAAGCACGCTTTGTTTTTGTTCACAAGGTATTGATTGATCAGATACACTTGGAAAATGACTCTTTTGAATGCGCTGTCTAGCTCGATCGTAAATTGTACGATCCTGGTGCCACACGGAAGATTCCTGGATCACAGGTTCAGATGGAACCTTTGGTGGCACCGCATCTTGCTCCCGAGTTTGAAAATTACGGCTATTATATTTTGGAGCATGATTGATTCGGTATGGCTCTCGACTTTTATCAATGGCGGCAGCTTCCGGATGGGTTGCTTGAACTTTATAATGCTCTTGATGCTGTAAATCCTGGACAGTAAATCTAGGAGGAACTTGACTTGAAAGCGACGCTCGATTCGTAGAGCGGGTTGACGACCTTTGTATGGAACTCAGTGACACAGACGAGCCGTGACTTGTATTAGAATGACTTTGCTGGGGAGTAGTATGAGGCTCATTCTCGTTGGTTTTTAAAAACGGAAACATGCTTTTCTGGTCAAAACCGGGGCTCATGGTCAATTCTCGAGGATTATTTGGTGCATTCCTCTGGCTTTGTGGTGAATGGTCTTCTTCGGCTCTCGTGATGGTTACATTGTTTGGTGGTGGAGCAATGGCGTAACCTTGTGAATCAACGTGCTTCGGATTAGAGAGTATGTTTTTCGAGTACTTTGTCTCTGTCATATCACTAAACTCTGTGCTTGAGTTTTTGCGTTCCACACGGATCTCAAGATCTTCTTTGACAACCCTACCCACTTCACAAAACACACAGAGCTCTCGTTTCTTGCTGGGATCAATCAGAAGAGGCATTTCACATGTTTGGCATGAAGCATCTATGAGAGACCATCCTTGTGCTGTTTTTAAAAGAATCTCATGTCCGACTTGTTGCACGACATTACTTTTAGTTCCTCTGGAATGCTTGGCGCTTGCTTTCGAAATGAAACTTTTGACGTCACTGAGAATTTCTGACTTTTCTTGAGCATTCAAGAGTGGGATTTTGTCATTGTTGTTGTCGTCTTCCCGATGCTCGCAGCGTGATTCGTTGCTCGTGTCCAGAAATACTTGCGATTCGTAAACGGCAGCATTTCTTGGTTGCCGACTTTGTTCTTCTTCTACTACTTGATCATCTCCTTGCTGTTGCTTCAACAACAATTCGAACTCGTCTAAAACTTCCTCGTCACTAGTTGACTCTTCGGAGTCCCCAGAAGGTGGTCGATGAAGGTTTTGTTGTTGTTCATCCATGATTTCTGATAGCGAATCATTTGTTTGTAAGGATGATTGTTCTGCCGTATTGGCTTCTTCAATCAACGGTAAGGGCATGTTGTTGCTGCTGCTACTGTAACTGTACCGCCGGGTCTGTTGATGTTGCTCTTGCTCCGGATCATTCGGTTGCGGCCTGTCTGTCTCTGATCCTGGTATTTGTCTGATGTTGGGTGCAGGCCCGTACATTCCATCAGTCCCTGATCCAGCTCCTCCACAGACGACACATTGAACACGATTCTGTTTGGACAAGAGGGGGCAGTGGTTGCATTGGTCTCCCTTACAAGACGCTGATGTCATCTTCCACCCGACTAAGAGTCTTCGTGTAATAATAACACGGGCTTCCGATCGAAGTGCTTCCCAGCGTTCTTTGCTGATACTGCCAACGGATGGATTGGGCGCAAGTTCATCAATGGACTGTTGGTGGCTTGATTTGCTCGTTTGTGAGAGATGGGACGGTAGACGTGTGTCGTGCTGTTCCACTCTGGAGGCATGCAGGTGAGATGCATTCGTTTTGGTGCTGATGGTAGAGTTGGCAGAAATGGACAAGTCATCCAAGTTGGTATTGGCCGTGGTTGACATTAGACCCTGGTACAATTTTTGCACTTTATCTCGAGCCATTTTGGCATTTGCTAGAGCCTGTTCAGCAATGCCAGCTCTCCGTAATGCCTCACCTTCGAGACACTCCATCACTGGATCGTTTCCTCGACTATTCTTGGAACCATCTTTGCTACTGACTGTCTTGATGTTGGTTGCGAATCTCACCCCTGCCGCTTGCCGCTGTTCTCTTTCAGCTGCTTTTTGAGCCTCTTTCTCTCGTATCTCCTTACGTCGAAATAGTTCGGCTTCAACCTTTTTGGTAGATCCCAAAATTTGCACCAGCTCGGCTAAAGCTTCCGGAAAGAGTTGTGCAAGATGGCTATCGTCGTCATCCTCGTCGATTTCTCTACTTTCCTCCACACTATTATTGCCGTTTCTGGAAGAGAGACATCCTCTTATGTGAGAAATTTCAGGAAATAAATCAATGAGCTGTTCGATTTGCTCTTTGGAGTAGGCTGAAGAACGCTTGGACGATTTGGTCCGTATGGTAGACAGCATTTTAGTGGCGCTGCCAACGCTTTCGGAACTATCAACGTCTGGTTGCTGTCGTTGTTGTCTCTGTGATCGTGAACTATGTTGTTGTTGCTGTAATTGTAATTTTTGCTTCAGGGCCTTGGTCGACTCATCCTCGGCACTGCTAATACTGAGTGGAGTATCCCGATCCAGTCTGCCACAGTGAAAGACCATCTTTGTTGATGTAGTTTGCTGTTTGCTGGCTATTCTACTAGTATTATTTTCTGGACACACACCGCACAGTATGTAATAATATCCAAAGTGAGCAACTGTAGAGAGTAGTTGTTGATTACTAAAACGTCGTGAACCTATTCATTCATTCATTACAGTAACCTAGAATATTCTCGCGTTGTCTTGGGTCTTGGTGCATGCGACGTGCTTGTTGCCTTGATTCGATAATTCAGCGAAACATGTGATGGAAAGACAACTGAAAGTATCGGCTGGATCTCAGGCGATTTTCGCTTTGAGTGGTTTAACACGCGAGGTGGACATCTAAATAATTGACATTCAATCCTGGCAAATCTGCGATCCACATAGGCGCTCATGATTTACGTAAAAAATATACTCATCATTATGAATTTGCAGTAGTCTAGAGACTCTATTACTACTTGCTAGCAGTAGGTCTATTGGTAATTGGTAGACTCTACTTCTTGTGTGCTTTTTGGAACGCTACTGAGCTACTCTATTACTACTTCTAGTAGAGTACTAGAACCATAGTTCGATCTACGAGTACGACAAACTGTAGATCGAGATACTATTGGCGCTTTTCCAATAACTGTGAGCGGAAGTGATCTTACATCTACGGTAATCGCTTCGAAGCATCTTCTTTTGTCCCCCCGAATCCCGAATCCAGACCAAGAGCATCCGGTTATTCTCCGTTAACTGAGCTGTCATCTTCCACAATATTGCTACAAAGACTTACGATAACAACGTGCTGTAGAGTAGGAACTAAGAATTGCTGCGCCTAGTTGGAAAACCCCATCAACTCCTACTACTTCTCTGAACTCTGAACCATGCATTCCTACTACCAAGGATACGAGAACCAGCCACAGTTCGAGCCCTCCTCCCAGGCTCCAAAGGAACAGGGGGGAAAGTCCTCCTATCGGCGCTCTTTAGAGTACACAAAGGACCAAGTACTCGAAATCCTTGAAGTCTTTCCAGAGGCTGGACATTACCGGATACGATTGGAGCAGCAGCAGGGTATCGAGACACTTTTTCAGGACATTCTGGATTTCTTGGCACGGCCGGAACTCTTCGGTGATAGCAAATGCGTAGTTTCGGAGTTACTGTCAAGACGAATGGTATTCTCCAAAAAAATGGAGCACACACATAGCAGAGGCAGAAGTAGTTCGTCCTCTAAAGTTCGCTTTGAGGACGATGAAGCACGTGCATTCATGTATATACAGCAGCAACAGGCTCTTTACGAACAACAGCAACAACTACTTCCGACTCTGCGCGCTGGAAGAGGAGGGTCAACGACACAGAGGAATGACAAAAAATCGGATATTAACGAACACGAACAGCGAGACGATTATGAGGATAATTACCATCCCTTACAAAACAACTACCGCAGTCTGCATACCAGTCTCGATATCAATGAACCCTCGCAAAGTTTTCAGGCACCACCAGGCACATTTAAATATGGTACAGACCTTGGACCGGCATATCATCTGCGACGAAACGTGTCGAGGGACGATGAGGAATTTTTAACAGCCGATCACTGCCTTATCACAAAACAGAGATTACTAAGGGGAAGAAGTCGATCGTCCTCTCCGGCATTGTTTGCTCATGCTAATATGAATATGGGCCCAAAGCAAAGTCGATTGACTCCTAGTCTGTCTAGAACTCCTAAATACAAGACAGGAATGCCATCTCCGAAATCCTCTGTGTCTCTCCCTTCAGCACTGAAACAGAAAACTCCAATACAAATGGATTTGTTGGATCATGGTCATAATGAACGATATCCTCATATATCCCAAATTCGTAGCCAAAGTTGCAGCTCTCTGAGATCCTGTCATCTTGGTGACGAACAAACGTCAGCACGAGGAATGGAAAATGACGGTGTCTACGATGGGGAAGAACTGTATGCACAACGGCAAAACCAACAAGAGCATCGTGATAGTCCATCGGCATCTTCGTATCAAATGGGACCATTGGCACAACTTCAGGAGCGATCAGACGAACACCCACCCGTGGTAGACCTGACATCTAGTTTTATTTCCACTTTTGACGGGAGTGACAACAAAAGACAACACCGGTATCTCAAGACAAAGGAAACATGGATCACGCCTGTCGTGGACGCGCCTTCTGAGCCACCGGCAAGGCCCATTAGTCCAGCGTCACATGCTAGCTCAGTTTCAATAATTGACAGTCGACCAGGATCGGCATTGCTTCGTCCTTACGAAAAGCAGAAAGAAACGGAAGAAATGCCGAGAACCGCGAGAAATAATCCACTCATGACAATGTCGTCTATAAGCAGTTCAGGCTACGATTCCGAGCTTCAGGATAGCAGTTTTCGCCACCTTCGGGAAGCCTCTGTAGGCAACAGTAAAATATTACCCCACCGAACAGCTGCTTCAACTGTTGAGTCTACTTCGTCCCAAAAAGCAACAACCGATCGCCAGTCTATCAAACAATCGTCTGTTGGCGAGAGCCGCATTCCCTTTGTCCATCGAAGTGGATCTTCGGACTTGTCGTTGCAGAGAAAGACGACCTTGACGACTGAAGCTAGTAGTGGTAAATCACAGTCACCAGTAGAACAACCTCAACTAGTACCATCACCATCGGTTGCGCCGATTCCCCCATTTCCGGAAAGTGGGAGAACACTGATAAACAAAACGGGAAAGAGTCGACTTGATTCTGACATTGTTCAATCAATCAAAGAGGCTGCACAGGACAACCGCCGATCAAAAAGTGGCAACGACCCTAGCGGAGCTCGCTCTGATCCTCCCGTCTCGAACGACGGTCCTCAGCGAGACCCAGATGAAGGCTCGGTTTATGGTCCTAGTAGAGATGCCCATTCAAGCCGCGCATCTAATTCTCGATGCAGCTCTCCAGGATCCTTACAGCCTTTTGAATACAGAGGAGAAGAATTCAGCGCTGTTGATTCATGTAACTCACAAAGGAAAGATCCAGAGCAGCAAGTATCCGACGGGTACTCTAAATACAGCAAGGAAGAAGTTGCAGCAATTATAGCTCAGGCCGAACTACTTGGAAAATACGAAAAAGCCAGCAAAGTACGCAGTGGACAAAGTCAAAGATGCATTAAACTATCACGACCCTATAGAAAGAGCGACCCAGAAGCTTCCTTTTCAACGAGGAAGAAGTGCGAACCTAGTAGTAGCAACTACAGAAAGAACACCAGTGACGGCGGTAGCAGTGATGCCTCCAACACACGCCCGGTTCACTTGCTTCCACGTGTCCAAAGTGTTAACGACACCCTCGACTCGTGGTCCACCTCCAGTAATATAAAAAGTTCGGATAAAAGTGAACACTTGCTGAGGAGGGTGTCATCTCCAGGAGATGAGGAACCATCGCACAAAGACCTGCTACTAGAGTCAAAGACAACTGAGAAAACAAACACGACAACTGGCGTTCTGTATTCTCAGTCGAGAGCAGTCGACGGGTCGATCCGATACACGGATTCGACTTTGTCCTCGCTCACAGAGCGCGGCGCGAACACGGGATTCCCTCGAAAGCGCATGTCCATCCGGGAAAGGCAACAACTAGCAGAAATGGAAGAAGGCATCAGAAAGAGAGCGTACGCTCAGCACGAAGCCAAACTGCTTCGCTCGAAGCACACCTTTGATAGTGCTTCGACATTCGAATCACCCAACCAGTACAACGAGGTTTATCACGACGACGACGACGACGACAGAATCATGTCGCCATCAGCCAGTAGTAGTTATTCAGAATCATCTGTTTCAACAGCTATTGACGATATCATCAAGCGATGTCAGCGTAGTATTACGTACGGACGAGCACCAAAGCAGAGCCGATAACAACACATGCGGGACCTTTTTTATTGGGGGAGGGCGGGGGGCGGG
>Ga0100393_10005859_pt1 | contig 11030 bp, 11 predicted proteins | sample CryGeymeta201517_FD_81546 | JGI IMG/M metagenome (GOLD analysis project Ga0100393, IMG submission 81546) | Groundwater microbial communities from Crystal Geyser aquifers in Utah, USA - Crystal Geyser metaG 2015-17 | ecosystem: Environmental > Aquatic > Deep subsurface > Groundwater | place... | reverse complement strand
TTATGTTAAGGTGGTGTTTCCAAGGGTTTTTGCCTTAACAAAACAGTTATGTTAAGGTGGTGTTTCCAAGGGTTTTTGCCTTAACAAAACAGTTATGTTAAGTACTGCTACACAACAAAGAGTATGTTACCTCCGGCACGAATATATCTTCCCAAAGGCACAGTATTTGGATAGGAATCAGGACACTCTGTGTTATCGACAACCCTATCAGGATACTTATTCTTACTATTCTATTCATTCTCTTCTCTCTTGCTCTAGCGTCTCGATGCTCGGTAGTCTTCTCTTGGTTTTACATCATCATTTTGACTAGTTTTCTTGAGTTCATTGACTTATTGTGAGATGACTATTGCTCATCCCCTTCATTCGGAAGTCCTTTCGTATCGAGAGTCAGTCAACTTTTATGAGCATTTATAGAAATGAGGGTTGAGAGTGCTCTAAGAGTTACTGTGTGGTAACCTCTATCAGCAGGTAATTTTGTAGGGTCATTGAAATCATACACCTTAACAAAACTATCTACCACTTCTTGTGTCTTGGAAACCAGCACACGTAACCTGTACACCTCTTCTTCTAACTCTTTAACTTGTTTTGAAAGGCGCATGAAATTCTCCTATTTTTAATGGGTTTTCCTTACTAATGGGTTATAACTTTTGTTGCACTATACACTATTCAGAACTATATTGCAAGTAAAATGTGTAGTATTCTCAATAATTTAAAGTATTTTTTATATATTTTTATTTAGCTGAGTACTCATTGCACTACTACACTATCCTGAGGGCATGAGATTGCCAAATTCTCACATGTTCACCGGTATGTTAATACAACGTGGTGCATGGTATACTGAAATGGCTTCTCGATACTGAGATTGTATTTTATATTCAAATGTACAGTATTCATATCGGATAACAATGTAATATTCATCATGAACGTACTGAATCAGTTATTATTCATAATCATCATGAATGAGGTATCGGTTAATGTTGCCGTAAGTATGATTCACAGCAAGGTTCTCTGATAGTGATATTCTGATGCGTTATGAATCGCTATTATAACTTTCATTTGATGAAAAGTAAACTGTTCATAAAGATGGGTAGAAATCTGTTCAACGACGAAGGAGTGCGAACAATATGCTTTTAACTTCTTAGTAATATGTTTTTCTTATAATCACAAAGCTTCTTATGATGCAGGATTACGGTTCCCCGTTTTCACGGTTGCCCGTAAAACCGGGTTACCGTGAAATTGTGTTTACTCTCGAACTCGTTCCTACTTATTTTAACACCCATTTTTTATTGTGTGTTTTCTATATGTTATTACGGCAACATTATTTCACGGTTAACAGGTTTTTGAGGGTTTTTATTATTTTGTGTTGAAATTTATACTGCATGTGTTCGTTATTAGTTATTTTTATGTGTTTTGACTCGATAACCTTAACAAAACTTAACTCTTTAATATTACAGTATATTACTTTTGTTAAGGTACCTTTGTTAAAATACAATACTTAGCATATATTCCAGTTGTTTGATCAGTGTACTTAACAAAAGTATTTTTATGTGTTTCTGTACACTAACTATATGATTCTCTTATACATATTATCCTTAATATACATTTTGTTTTATTATACAGTGCGAGAAACCGGGTTACCGTATTTAAATGCTTGTTTTTACGCACTTTCATACCTATTAGTTACTTTTGTTAAGGTATTTAGTACGAGAAACCAGGTTACCGTGTATATTTTCGCTATTTTATGTTTATATACGTCTAAAATAAATTACTGCTGCTGTAAAACATATTATATACTTATGTTAAGGTACTGTTTCACACTACTAGTCAGTACAGTTTTAAACAAGAAGAGGGATACAATGATACAGATTGCAGAAGGAATACTTGAATTGCCGAAAGCTGTTATAGCTGACCTCTTTGGAGTGTCAAGATCAGCGGTGACACAGTCATGTCGCAATAGATCAACACAAGAAGACGTGATTAAGCGCATCTATAACTACTTTTCACGCAGAATAACAAATTCAAGTGCCTTAGTACACAATATTCAACAGGAATCTGTTTTTTTGCTTAAAGATGTACGCGATGTTGTTGCGAAACGTAATGTTGAACGGGTGAAACCTACTGGAAGACCACTAAAAAAGTTCAATTTTACTGAGATTAAGCGGGCTATACGGGCAATCGTAGCTGAATTAGTGCAATCACACTGTGTCGTAACTGCAAGAACTCCAATTGTTAGTCAAAAAACTCCTTCAGCGCCTAGAACTCGCAAATTACGTGACAATATGCACGGAATGACTGCTGAAGAATATGAAAAGTTCCTTGATGAATACGATTCGCGGGCAGGAAAGCCTATTCCTGTTAAATTTGGACGCGGATACCTTATTTCTTGAGATCTTGAATGAGGTATCGGTTTTGGGTCCCGTAATTAGGACTGACAGCTGGTCTCATAATGGTTTTCTAGCACTCAGAGAATGAGGTATCGGTTTTAGGCGCCGTAATTAGCGCTGACAGCTTCTGAGAGAGATGGTCCCGCTTGGTTTTGCTTGGTTCGTGAATGAGGTATCGGTTTTAGGCGCCGTAATTAGTATAAACAGCTTCTGAGAGACAGAAATGGCCACAATTACACAGATTCTTGAAAAAGTTTACCCAAAACTCAGAAAGATTGAAGAGGATCCGATTCTGGAAATATTGCGAACTGGTAGTACCTCTTCAAGCAATCCTTTTGCAGGAAAAGCTAATGCAGTCTACTCTCTTTCATTTAAAGTTCCGTGTTTGTTTTCTGAGCAACCTGAAATAGTACGTGCTGGAGCTAATATTTCAACTGAGCAGCAAATGTACCTGTATCTCAAGAAGAGTGACTTAATTGAGTGTGAACCTGTTGATGCTAATCGCGAGGTAGGTATTATTAGTCTAAAAGACAGGTTTGTTTTTAAAAATAGACGGTATGTACCAGTTGAGATTCAAGAATTATTTGGGCTCTGGAAAATCAAAGTAGTAAAAGAGTGATACGAGGTATCACTAATGGGCGCCGTAATTAGCGCTGACAGCTTCTGAGGTACTGTAAAGAAATATGTCACAACCAATATTCATATCACTTGGTGAAGGTGTCACAAGTTCTCATCCAGTTAGTCCGATTTTAGTTAAGGAAGGGGATTCTCTTGATATCGTATTCACATCCACTAAAGCGAACGAAGTACTCAGTAATGTGACCCTCAATGGACTAGTTGTCGCAAACGGGGTAAAGACACACACTGTCAAATTAACTAACATAACTGACCCAAAGTTCATCACCGCAAAAGCTACACTCGCCACTACGCTCACGCCTTCATCTTCAAGTATAGCTGGATCGTCAATCGCTAGAGATGGGTCAGTTATTTTAAAGGACATTACTGCCTTAGGTAATGACTCTTGTTGTGGTATTAAGAGTGTCAGACTAGCGTTGCAGGAGGATGGTTCGGTAGTAGGTACTGTGTCGGGTTTAGAGTCTGATGTCTACGATATAATGAATTTTGTGATGTCAGGTGCTCCCTCAGCTTCTAGTGAGACTAAGTACAGAATTACATCTTGGAGAGTTGACGGTGTAATAACAACTTTGTCAGCAATGTCAACTGTGAGTGACACTTACGAGAAGATTGAGACCAGCGCTATATTCAAAACCATCCCTCAAGATATATATGATATGCACATTTCTGGAGTAATTCCCAGGAGTATCCAAAACCCTCTTGAGTCGCCTGACAGTACTATATATATTAGAGGGTCAGACATATATGGGACTGATGGATGGACTGTCCAAGAGATATTCGATATACTAGGTATTGATGCAACAGTACCTTCCGGTTTTAACTATCATGTATACCAGTTAACAGTGACTAGGGGTACCCCCGTCATTAGTTTATTACACAACCTGCTTCCTATACCCGGTCTTGTAATAGAAAGGCGTGCAGTGTTCGCAGGCCCAAAAGGTACAATTGGATCATACTATATAAATATAGCTAAAGGGAGGGGTAGTTTTAGCGGAAGTCAGTGTAAAGTTGTTTCGAAGTCTTCTAAGACAACAGTATACACTCCCACTATCATAGGGCAGCTAGGTGAGCCCAGGTATATTGAGGAGCCTGATCTAGCACCTGTTACTCCTACTCTTGAATACACATTAAACTTAGTGAAGGGTGTGTTCAGTATTGATAAGACTGTGACTACTTCACATACTGAGTCTATCATAACATAAAGGCATACCATGGCACTATTATATTCATCTGAATTTAAATGTACTGCATATAAGGTGCGTGTTTTTGATAATGATATCAGGACGCGTCCTTCTATAGTTACATTGGTTGATTGTGATATCAACTGCATCATCCCCACAGTGGTTGACTATGATAATGTCATATACTATGTGCGTAATCTTGAGAGTGTTGATGACCCGTTTACATCATCTAAAGATGACGTGACTTCGTTTTTCTCAATCAATGAAAAGCGTGCAGGTTTAATGCAGTCAACGTACATCAGTACTAATTTAAAAGTCATCACCCCTTTATCTGAAGCATTAGATAGACCTTTAAGTAGGTTTGATAGTGTACGGTCGATATCTTCTTCTATTATGTCACAGAGTGGTAGTGATGACTACGTAGCTTTAAGTTTTGAAGACGTGAATGACTATGCGAATATAGAGATAGTACGTCCGGGGATGGCGTGTGTTATTTGTAATTATACAGGCACCGAGTTAACTGCTAGAGACCGCATTCTTTTTCCTACGGGTGTTGATACAACTGATATCAAGTTTGCTGGTATAGTTTCCGACATGACGTTGGCTTCTAACATGATAAACACTGCCTACTGTTCTTATTATTATGGTGTGTTTTATGTAACTTCCGATTCTATTGAACACTTCTTTGCGTTGACTGCCTCAAGCATGGGTTATTTATATATCGATGGTGACCTTCTAATTTCACAGACAACGATGAATAGCGTCACTGAGGTAGTTGACTCAGTTGTTTTTCAGAAAGGATACCATACATTTTTAATAAAGCACTATGCTTCCTCAACCACTACAAATGATACAGTACGCCTTAGGCTTAAGGTCAGTGAAGCTGGGACATATATAAATTTTACTGTAGCTGATTTAGCTGCTGTTAACATTTTGTTATACACTTTCCCTGTTGATAAGCATGATGTTGTCAGCGACACTGCCTACCCAGAAGCCCCTTCAATACTGGATAGTCCGAGTTTGGATAGTTTACATATTAAGAAGTACCGACCTATTATAGTACTAGCACGTAAGTATAGTGCGTTGCTTCAAAAGGAGTTCGATAGGTTATTTTACATTAAGACTCCTAGTGCTATCGACACATCGCTGCTTACGTCAGGTACAAGTTCAAATTTGTTGTCTGCAAACACCTTCCCGATGTTGGCGAATGGTATAATTCTTAATTGTGATAGGAACACTGTCCTTTCGCCATACATTACATATACATATAATGAAGCAGTAAAAATTAGTTTATTTGAACTAGTTGATACAAATGTTTATGACAGCGTTGTTGCTGATGGTAGGCAGTGTTTTTCTTTTACATTCTCAATAGTTGATCACTTAAAAGAGCGCATTAGGGCTTCTGACTTAATGGAGCTTTTAGACATACCAGCTTGTCGCAACGTTAGCTCATTACAGTTTGTCAATAACAGTGACACTTATCTTAGAGTACTTAAGATACATCATAAGTTCCCAACAAGAATAGTGTTCAAAGATTTTGTACAGGTCCGTGAATTGACTGTGCGTGATCCTGTAGTGCCTGGAGTTGAGTGGGGCGCTGTCCTGTCTTTACGGGTGTACTTAAAAGCTACTGAAATTGTAAAAATGATTGATAACAATGGAGAGATGAGCATCCTACAGAATCTTGAAGATAGTACGCTCATTTCAGTAGATTATGATGGGTTAGGATACATACCTAGTGTTTTTGATCATAAAAATATAACCGCTGATGTGCAGTATGGTGCCGAGTTTATTATGTTTTGTTTACAAACAATAGGTAGCGCCACTCCAGTTGAAACACTTGGCAACATATATAAGATATATAATTACGATACCAACACTGTGTTTGATTCAACACAATTACTGAATGTTAGACAGCTTGATCAAATAGATGACAGGAAGTTTGAAGTGGTCTCTAATGTCGCTAAAACAGCGTCATACGAGTTTGCATACACTGGTTTCGTAACTAGTACAGATACGATTATACAAAGTGACTTTACTACGGTCATAGTAGCTATCTCAAATACTTCATTAAGCACTCTTACTAATAACGTTTTCTCTGTGACTGTCCCTAACATTGGTAGTGGATATACTGGAGTGAATGATGCGTTGGTCAGTGTCCCTGTAGTGGGTGTTTTGTCGAATGATACTCTTACTAGTGATGCTGATTTGTGGGACACAAATACTGTTAAGATACAAGTGCCTAGTATACTTGCTGAAAGTACTGTGTACATCACTTTAAGCGCAGGTGCATTTTCAGCTACTTCTAGTATTACTGGGACACCAGCTACTACATATACATATGTGCCCGATTTGATACAGCTCCCTGTTATCGCTGTGCAAGTTCCTTTATTGTCTGCTAGTAGTGTGCATGATATTGTGCTACTCACTACTGATACTGTCCCTACTCCGACACTTAGTAGTCTTAGTGTTCCTAGTGCTTTGACGTTAGCAGTGGTTTCTGTAGTTGAATTGACAGGTATTACTAGGAATGATGTTGAGGTAACTATAGATGTGTCTGACATAATACACACATTTAAATGTCCGCTTAGGGTGTTTGATGGTACGACTCGTCAGCCCGTAAATACTGTCGGAGTAAATAACGACAACAGTCTAGCTACAACTTATAATGATTGGGACGGGTACAGAATCAGGTTCAAAGCCACTCTACCTGGTGGACAGTCATCTTTGTATTTAGTACGAGTAGGTAACTTTGAGGGCTCAGTGGGTGAGTTTACTCAAGCAGTACAAGCTGATTTACGTCACAATCTTCATTTCTCAGGTAGTCTAGTTGATTCAAAGACAGGTACTGTTGGAGTGGATGGAGGAGTAGCATATAACTCGGATAAGACATTGCAGTATTACCGTGCTCTACAGATACTCCCACCAGGTTATGCTAAATTGGCCGTCACTACCGATACTGTCAATTACTCGATATCTTTTTGGTTTGCTACTGTACTGGAGGACGTCGGGATCCTCTGCTTTTCTAGTAGTGCGACGCTACCTGCCGCTATTCGTGATTTAGAATTCTCAATAACTCCTGAAGGATATTTGCAGTGTGTCTTATATTCAGGAGCAGGAGCAACATTACTAGGGACTAATAAAATTTATGCTGATAGCCAATGGCATCATGTCGTTTTAACTAGCTCCAGTGTTGATGGGTTAAAATTATACTTAGATACTAAGCACGTAGCTTCTGCTCCAGTGTTGACACGTACAATAGCTACTACGCTTGCTTATTTAGGCTGGGGACCATCTTATTTTGACGGTATGCTTGATGAGTTTAGGGTATATGACAAATGCTTAACTCAGCTAGAGGTCACTATGTTAAATTCTATATTTGATGGGACTATTACGGAGACCGAGCAACGGTACGGACGTACTACGATAGTGCATAGTCCTGCTAGTAGAGTGACCACTTTGTCTGATATCAGTGCATTACAGGGAACACCAGTAAGTATATATAAGTACAGAGGAATAGACGAGACAATTTTACGTTCAATGTAAAGGAGACACTGTCATGACAGGTCAAGATGTAGAAACTTTTTTCCTAAATAATCCGCCTTTTGAGATAACTAACAAGATTAAATACATGGAATTCTTGCAGTTCCAATCAGAGATGAGTATGATGGAGTTATCAGAGAATGACCCTGTCATCTCCGAAGCTACTGTAGCACCGATTCCGGCTGTTGAAGGAGTTGATACTGTGCGGTTCGATCTCAAGTCCTTACATAATGGTTTTATGGAGCTTATCCTGTTTGATCAGACATCAGCTATAGTTGATTTTTTTAGTAGTCCTTCAGTATATAATATGACAGGGTCTACTAGTTTTGGGTACGTCAGTTCTACAGCAGTGACAGCAGCCTTACGTTCAAATTCAGTGATAAACTTAGTAGCTATCAATGACTACATGCCTATCATACAGGAGTGGTTCGCTACAAAAAAGCAATTTGTTGTGTTCGACAACTCATTTGTCAAGATAGCACCTCTTACTGAGTACTACGCTATGTTTAAGAGATACAAGACTATTAATGAGTTAAAATCCTCTGAAATCCGCGTATTCAAACAGTTGCTTGGTATCAATATTATGCTAGATATTTATCAGTCTGACACGTTTGCAGCTGAGGGCGGGATTCGCAGTGTGTCGTTGTCAGGACTATCAGTGTCATTCAACGTTCCTGAAGCTACAACAAAAGTCAGGGACTTGACGAAACAGAAGTCCGACATCCTCAGTTCCATGGCGATGGACTATAGCGATGGTTGTGTAGGTCTCATCTAATGTCTCGTTTTACTTCATGGCAAGGCTTACGTGATGCTAGACAGGATGCTCTTGATGCAATTATCGAGAAGCACAAGGAGGTCCTGTTTGGTACCCCTCCAAAAGTCTCGAGTACTGGTAAACTGTTTGGTGCTACCCCACCAAACATGGAGGTGCTGACACGTTTGTTTAAAAAATAGTAATTTATTAAAAATTCAACTTGTAACATTTTGCCACCTAGTGTATAGTGTTGTGTAGTAAGTAATAATTATGTAGGTAAACTACAACTTTCAGGAGACACTAATGAGATTCAGACTAAGCAACGAACCCCTTTTTTGGACAGTGTTTATTCTTTTTATCCTCCCATTGACTTTTTTCACTTTTATAGATAAGTCGTTTTTATCGTGTGGTGAGAAACTGAGTGTGCGTATTGTCTTTTGTATATTTATATATGTAGCTTTTGTTTTTTACATACTGCAAGGGGGACGCATGTATGTCTAATGAAGACGCTACGTATATCATAGCTTACTATGCTGACGGTGATTTGGAAGGTGAGCCTGATGCACTTTCAGCAGTGTACAGTAGCTCTATTAGTGAGGATACAGAGCTTAGTAAGCTCGCATTGTACTACAGAGGCACTGTAGTTGATTACAAAAAATATGTTAAAGTGCTCCAGGTTTTACCAGGAGGTGAATACAATGGCGATGCCTAAAAGAGAGCCTTCTAAAGTAGTTCGTGTCCCTCTTGTATTGTCTAACTTACTCGTGTGCATAAGTAATGAGTACAAGCAAGGTAATGTACAACTAGTTGAGGATATTAAGAAAAGAGTAGCTCAGGATACTAAGCGTATTATAACAAGTAGTAGTTAATTTTTTATTGCATGTTGTTACAACTTACTGTATAGTATTTGACACGTTGTTAATAAGTGACACTGTTTAATAAATAAAGGAGACATAATGGACACGACAAATGCACCCCTTACTTCTATTAACAGAAATACTGCGTCAATGATTTGTAATGAAGCCCTTGCTGTGTTGAATAAGCATTTTGCTGGACGTAATGTGCAGTTTACTAGAACCTCCGGTACATACAATGGCACTTCAGTTAATGTGAAGTTCACCGCTACTGTCCAAAAGACAATTTCAGGGGAACGTGTGAAAAATGATGAAGAGAAGCAGTACGATATTCTGCGTCGTAGATACCCTCAGCTACCTGAGATTGGTAGACAGTTCACATCCGGTAATGAGTGTTATCGCGTTATTGGGGCGTCGCTTAGAAGTCCTAAGTATCCTATAAAATGTGTCACTTCCAATAATAAACACTACAAGTTTGCTGTAGACCTGGTTGTGCTTTGTAGTAAATAACATGCTGTAATATTAAAGTGCACTAATGCATTATTTAGTGCACTTTTTTATTGCAACCTGTTACAACTTAGTGTATATATAATGTATAGACAATACAGCAGGAAGCACAAATTAAATATTGTAATAACTACAAAAGGAGCATTACATGTTAGTAGAAAAGCATAAAAGCACTGCAGAAGCTACTGAAGGTTTCGCCTCTCAATCCCGCACCTACAGTGTTGACTCCCCTGCACTAGTATTTGACGTACTGTGTAATAAGATGTACTCCAATCCATTAAGTACTATGGTTCAGGAGTATCTTGCTAATGCTAGAGACGCTAATGTTGAAGCTGGGTGCTCTGATGTTCCTGTGCGTGTTGTACTCCCTAATGATTTGGATCCGCATTTGTATATTAAGGACTCCGGACCAGGGCTCACTGAACAGCGTATTGATACTGTTTTTACCCGCCTTGGTGCAAGTACAAAAGATCAGGACGATACGTTGCTCGGCGGCTATGGCCTCGGCGCAAAGATTGGCTGGGCTTACGGGGACTCCTTTTCAGTTATTTCAGTTGTAGACGGCGTGCAGTCCACATACCTTGCCTACTTAGGTGATGACGGTGTAGGTCGCATGGATACACTTAGTGTTGACACTGTTGATGAACGTAATGGTGTCACCATTAAGATATTTATTAAGCCTTCCGATAGACGTGAACTCGTTGACATCATTGAGAGGGTGACGTATTTTTGGGACGTGTCTCCTGTATGCACTTCGTACGTTTTTGAGTCACATGGTAAACCTGTCAATACTATGGTGTTGTATATTAAAACGCCGTTTTCAAGTCATGGTAACATATACGCTGTAGTTGGTGGAGTGCCCTATTTTGTTAATAAGTCGCTGATACCAAAGACGTCGTCTTTACGTATGCCTGGCAATAGTTCAGCACTGTTTTTGTTTTTTGACGTAGGTGAGGTTGACGTTGCTATTAATCGTGAAGGTCTGCGGTACAGCCCTAAAACTATCGACAACATTACTCACAGCATACAAAGTGTAGCTGATATGAATTCGGACAGTGTTAAGGATGCTGTTGCACTTCCTTTGTTTAGCGACAAAGTGTCCGCACTCCGTGATTGTTACAAGCTTATAGGCGCACCATCTGAAGTCCTTGTGCCTATTAATCCACTTCTG
>Ga0100393_10005857_pt1 | contig 11034 bp, 10 predicted proteins | sample CryGeymeta201517_FD_81546 | JGI IMG/M metagenome (GOLD analysis project Ga0100393, IMG submission 81546) | Groundwater microbial communities from Crystal Geyser aquifers in Utah, USA - Crystal Geyser metaG 2015-17 | ecosystem: Environmental > Aquatic > Deep subsurface > Groundwater | place... | reverse complement strand
TAAAAATTAGTTATGTTGTACATAATTTCAACTCCGATAGGAAACTTGAAGGATATTACATTGCGTGCCATAGAAACTTTAAATAAATTGGACGTGCTTTTGTGTGAAGATACACGTAAAACAGGGTTTTTACTTAGTGAATTGAAAATAGCAAATAAACCAAAATTGGTGTCGTTTTATGATGAAGTTGAAGCGCAAAAAATTCCGGAAATAATAAAAGTGTTACAAGATAATTTGGAAGTGGGGCTAGTAACTGATGCGGGCACTCCCCTACTGTCTGACCCGGGATGGTTATTGGTTAAAAAATGCCGAGAATTGGGGATAAGTTATACGGCGTTGCCAGGCGCCTGTGCGGTCATAAATGCTGTGGTTTTGTCGGGTTTGCCAATACAGCGTTTTTCGTTTTTGGGTTTTATGCCAAAAAGAGAGGGGGATATAAAAAAGATTTTGGAAAAATATAAAAATGTAGAAGGGGCAAAAGTTTTGTATGAATCCCCCCTTAGGGCAGAAAAAACTTTTAAATTAATTAAAGATGTTTGTGGGGAAGATACGGAAATTAGAATAGTTAGGGAGATGACAAAGAAGTTTGAGGAAGTGACAGATGTGGTGGGAAAAGATGTCAGAGGAGAGGTTGTAATATTGTGGGTGTAGGTGATATAATTTGATTATGTGTTTACCAATAATTGTTGAATTAAGTATTTATTGTGTTGGAAATAAAAATGGCGATTTGATTCTACGACGTACCAGTCGAAAGGTGAGTGTAATGTGTGAAGTACATGATACGTTATTACGTGCTACATTGGAACGTGTTAAACTTGGTGATATTGTTGAAGATGTTATTTCCCCAAATAATCTTGATTTATGTCAGATTAGAAATATTGCTTAACTTTTGTTAATCTTTCTATTTTCGGCCCAGTGGATAATTTCGCGGGTGTGGTCGATGGCATCGGGGGAAACGGAAATTGAGGTAATCCCCCATTTGACCAGTTTTTCCACTAAATCTGGATGATTACTAGGAGCTTGACCACAAATACCTACCATAATACCACGTTTTTTGGCCTTAGTTATCAATCTTTTTAAACTCCATAACATTGCAGGATCCATTTCGTTAAAATCACGGGAAACTTCGGAGTTATCACGATCAAGACCTAAGGTAAGCATGGTTAAATCGTTACTACCGATAGAAATACCATCGATTCCGACATCAATAAATTTGTCCAGTAGTATGACGTTGCTAGGGATTTCGGTCATCATAAATAATTTAAACGATGGGCTACGAAGCAATCCGGCGCCGGCGATAAGTTTTTTGACTTCAAAAAGCTCTCGGGGGGTTCGGCAAAAAGGAATCATGAGCCAGATATTTTTTAAATTAAATTTATTACGGACTATTTTAATGGCTTCAAGCTCCATTTGAAAAACTTCAGGTGAATGTAAATATCGTCCAGCTCCGCGGAAACCTAACATAGGGTTGGATTCCTCGGGTTCATATAATTTACCAAATTTTAATGATCGATATTCGTTGGTTTTAAAATCGGAGGCGCGATAAATTACTGGTCTGGGGTTAAAATTTTTGCAAAATTCAACTATACCACTGGCTAATTTTTCAATATATTCTTTTTGTCTATTTTCGGCAATCATCCTTTTGGGGTGAATACCGATATTGGCCATCATAAATTCGGCTCGAAGTAGACCAATGCCGTCGACACTTCTTTTGCTGATAGCTTTAGAAAGTTCGGGTTCGCCTAAATTTACATAAAGTTTAGTAGCAGTTTTGAGAAGCGCGTTGGCGTGTTGGCGCGTTGGCTCGGGGAGATTAGTTAATAAATTGCCAGACCAAACACGTCCCGTGGAACCGTCAATAGTAACAATATCGCCTTCTTTGATATCTTTGGTAGCGGTTTTGGTGCCAACAACACAGGGAGTTCCCAACTCGCGAGAAACAATGGCAGCATGAGAAGTTTGACCGCCTTTGTCAGTAATTATGCCAGCAACTTTTTTCATGGCAGGAACAAAGTCGGGAGTGGTCATGGTAATGACTAATATTTGACCATCTTTGACACGGTTAATTTCGGTTTGATTTTTGATTAAAATGGCGGGGCCTGAGGCAAAACCAGGACTGGCAGCTTCACCAGTTAATATGGGGGTGTCGGTTATTTCAAATTTTTTGGTGGCTGCATTTTGTAAAGTAGTGATAGGTCGGGTTTGGACGACATAAAATTTACCTTTTTCTATGGCAAATTCGATATCTTGAGCTTTGCCATAATGATTATGTAATTTTTGTCCTATTTTGGCAATTTTTAATGCTATAGTATCATCAATTTTTATTTTATTTTGTTTGTATTTGGGGACATCGATTTCGTGAGTTTCGTTTTGATTTTTGACTAGTTGTCTGTCCTGGGATACGTTATTTTTTTGTTTAATAGTCCAGTTTGATTTGTCAATTATAAATTGGTCAGGAGTGATGACTCCTTGGACAATGTATTCGCCTAAACCCCAAATAACTTCGATAATTATTTCGTTTTTGTTATTGGAAACTGGATTGGCAGTAAACATAATCCCAGAAATTTCACTTTGAACCATTTTTTGAATGGGAACAGCGACACCAACTTTGAAATGATCGTATTTCTTTTTGACACGATAAAAAATTGAGCGAGGGGTAAATAAGGAAGCCCAGCAATCACGAACACGATGTAAAACGTTACTTTCCCCAATGACATTTAAATAAGTGTCTTGTTGGCCGGCAAACGAAGCATCAAGACTGTCTTCGGCGGTAGCACTGGAGCGGACGGCGACGGGCATATCGACTAAACCGCCAAAACTGCCGAGTTTTTTGTAGGCGGTCATAATTTGAATACTAATATCGTGGGTAAATGGGGCTTTTTTGATTAATGATCTAATTTTTTGGGAGGCAGATTGGAGTTCGTCGGGGTGATCGACGTTGGTAATTGATAAAATGTTTTTGATTTGGGGTTTTAATTTATTTTTTTCGATAAAGTCAAAATAAGTATCGGCAGTAACGACAAAACCATTGGGAACAGGAATACCTAAACTATACATTTCGCCTAAATTTGCACCTTTGCCGCCGACAATGTTGACATCTTCAAAACGAATATCTTTAAACCATAATAAGCAAGATTTATGCATAATTTAAAATTTTTAATTTTTAATTTTTATTCAAATTTCAATAACAAATTTTTAATTTAAAAACAAAAAAGTTTTTATATAATTTATAATATTTATTTTTAAAATTTATGAATTTAAAATTGATTAAAAATTAAAAATTTTAAATTAAAAATTAGTTGTTGTTGGTGGATGTTTTCCAACCACGGTTTGGTGAATTTCTAACTTCGTCCGTTTCGTCGGGGCGAGAATAATCGTCTTGGAGGCGGTGGGTGGTGCCGGTTTCGCCATTGCTGGCTTCGATTAAAACCGTGTCGGTAATAGCCATAAAACGATGAACAACCTTTGGTTTAATGGTATACCCAAAATCTTTAACCATGGTTTCGGTTTTAACAGTATCTAGGGTTTTACCCCATAAAATTTGACAATTTCCCGAAATTAAGGATAATGTTTCAGTTTTGTCATCGTGATATTGTAAGGATAATTTTTGACCAGCACTAATGTTAAGAATTTTGAGAGTATATGATAAACCGGGTTCGGTCAAAATTATTTCAAATCCCCAGGGTTTGGTAATAGTTGTTGGCATTAGAAAATAATAGCAGAAACTAGGCCATCAAGTCGACTAAGATGTTAAGACAAGCATCATCTTTTGGCTGATATAGTAATCCGTTTTTATAAAGATATTCCATTTTGATTAATTTTAAATAAGCATCTTTTAATTTGTCTTCGGGAAATTTAGAGTAAGTAGTCAAGTTTTTGCGGATATTATTTTTGAGCCAAAAGAAAAATAATTCAAAGGGTTCTTGTTGAAGTGTTTCTTGGTAGAGGGTGCAAAAATTGTGAATATTGCCTGGCTTGAGGGCATTGAGACTGGCAAATAATTTTTTGTCGAGAGGAAATTTTTGGATGGTAGTTTTGCCAAAATAATTATTTTCGGCAGGTTTGAGTGATCTTTCTTGCCAGATGATAATGTCAATATCTTTATTGCTAATAATTATTTTTTGTAATTTTTCCAAGTTTGATTTAACCAAGGAATAGGGGTTGTCTAAAATTAGCATTTTGTCAGAACCAAATAATGATTGAGAATTTATAAATTGATTTAATTTGTCAAAATCAATATTTTTATTATCAAAATGAAGTTGCTCAAAAGTTGAATATTCGCTCAGCTTGGCTTGATAAGCCTGTTGGCTTTTGTATTGATCATCACCATGAAAAATATATATCATATTATTAATTTCCAAAAAACAAATTCACAAGTTCTAAACAAGTTCCAATAAACAAATATCAAAATTTTATATTATTTGTAATTTGAAATTTGTGATTTGTTTGGAAATTGTAGATTTGTAACTTGTTTTTTATTATAGCTCAAATGTTGTGTTATATTGGTTAATGAACGAAAATGAAATTTGTCCAAAATGTGGCGCGCCACTATCCCCTATTACTGAAACTCCAACTGGGCGACAGTTGCAAAAGTGTAGTAAGGGTAGTTGGAATAAAGAATTAAAAAAGACTGAGGGTTGTGATTATGTAAAGTGGTTGGAAGTAGCACCAAAAGAATTGGATGAAGTTTGTCCCAAATGTGGGGCACAATTGGTTTTAGCGGTAACTCGGTTTGGTAAAAAAATGAAAAAATGTAGTAAGGGTAGTTGGAATAAAGAACTGAAAAAGGCTGAGGGTTGTGATTATGTGGAGTGGATTAATGGGACGACGGAAAAATTGGATGAAGATTGTCCTGATTGTGGGGAAAAATTGGTTTTGTTTACCACAGTTGCGGGTAAAAAGATGAAAAAATGTAGTACAAGTGGCTGGGATAGAGATAAAAAAGTGGCAACGGGTTGTAAATATATACAATGGTTAAAACCGGGTGAGTATCAAAATAAGGAAGATAATGGTGGAGAAGAATTTTTGCCTCCGGAAGAATAGTTGTTTTTTTGCCCCAATTTTTTATTATAAGCTTTTTTGAGAAAAAAGATAGTCCTATATTTTTTGGAGTATGTATTGGATACTCTGAGGTATGTTTAGGAAAAAGGAGAAAATTACGAAAACCACTTTGCCGACTGAAGGTAGTGTTGTTGATGCATTATTGGTTATGGTCAAGACATTAGGGTTTGTAGAACCAGTTGCACATGGAGAAAATGGCGAATGTATAGGGATGAATTGTGAAGGTCGTTTTGTTGGATTTGATATCCATGACCCCGAAGAAAACTTTCCGCAGCATGTAGATGGAGGGGAGTTAAAAGACCAATCGGGTAATTCTCCACGTTGGTCGAAAGCAAAGGGTTACAGGATACCATACATAACATAAAAGATTAGAACAATAGATAAACTGTATTTTTAGGGATTATTTTTGAAGCTGTGTCTGATGTGACTCCTGTGGGAATCGAACCCACGATTGCTTGGATGAAAACCAAGAGTCCTAACCACTAGACGAAGGAGCCTTATTTGCGGACAGGGTATTTTAGCAAATAAATACCCACAATAACAAATATAAATGAAATGAGGTTGGCGATTTTGAAATTGGAAATAATCCAGGTGTCGGTGCGAAAATATTCGGTGATAAGGCGGATGATGCCATAGCCGATTAAATATAGTGCGGTGGCGCGGTAGCGCTTTAGCGCTTTAGTTTTCATTATAAAATATAAAATAAAGCAGAGCAGTGATTCGAGCCACCAAATAGAAATTTCGTCATTGACATAGTTGCCAAAACGGCCGACGGCTTGGGCTAAAGGGAGAATGGGAGTGATGGAATCAAGTAAACTGAGCACTGATAACTGATAACAGAGAGAGAAAATATAAACATATAAAAAACCAGCAATGAGAGCGCCGTATATTCCCAGTCCTCCGTTGGGGATATTGATAATTTGACCTATATTTTGGGAATAATATGACCAAGTGTCGATGACGTGATATGCCCTGGCGCCTATTAAAAGTGAAATTAATAATCCAAAAACAAAAATGTTTAATTTTTGTTTGGGAATTGATTGATTATTTTTTTCAAAATAATTGAGACTGATGACAACGGCGATACCGATGATTAAACCATAAAGATGCATACACTATTTTAATCTATTTTTGGATGTGAGATAATACGAAGTTAATAATTTGGGTCTATAGAAAATTTAACCAAATAATATTTATTAATAATTGGTTATAAATTTTTATAAACCAAAGTAAAACACATGGGTCTATAGCTCAGTGGTAGAGCAGTTGCCTTTTAAGCAATTGGTCGCGGGTTCAAGTCCCGCTGGACCCACATTAATTTTGGCCTACTAAATTCCAACGAGATTGCTTCGTCACTTTTGTAAATGTTCCTCGCAATGATGTATCCTTGGGTGTTTTCTCAGCTTCGCCCTGTCCCTCCATAGGCGGGCAGACAAGGGGAGGTACTCGATTTCTTAATCGAGGGGTGGGGTTAAAAGATTATAGTGATCTTGCTCTTTCTTTTCGGAGGAAGTAGAGTTTTGAGCGGCGGACTTTGTGTTTGGGTGAACGGATTTTTTTGATGGAATCGATCCACGGGGAATTGACGGGGAAGATACGCTCGACGGATATGCCATCAGTGGCTTTTTTGACAACTAAAAAAGTTAGATTGTCACCACGACCAGTGATAGCCATGATGATACCATCGAAAGCCTGAAGACGTTCTTTGTCTTTTTCTTTAATTTTGTATTGAACTTTGACGGTTTCGCCAATGTTAAACTCGATATCTTTGTGTGTGAATTTTAAGGACATGTAGGTATTTTATATTAATAGTTGATATATATCAATAAGCTTATGACCTGAGAATTTTATCAATCTCTTTTTGTAAATCAGAATTGTATTTTACGCCATATGGTAGGGTGATTTCTTTGCCTGTGGGCATGATGATAACACCTCGATGGCCATTGGGGTTATTTTTTAATAGACGATTTAGATCCATCAGCTGACTTTGAGAAGTGCTTTGGGGAATATTGATGACAAAATCAAAACGTTTGGTATTTTCTGGTAAAGTTAGCGAAATACTATCAATTAAAATTGATTTTTCGTCATTACGATTACTAATTTTACCTTCAATGTATACCGCTTGATTTTCAATTAATAAATTTTCGAATTGGATAAAGGCTTTGGGGAAAATTATTGCTTCCAGACTACCCGTGTCGTCAGTTAGAGTAATAAAGGCCATTTTGGAACTGTCTTTTTTGGTAAGAATCGTTTTAAATTTAGTGATGATTCCTGTAAATTTACTGACAGTGTTGTCGGGTTTATTGAGTAAATCTTTAATTTTTGGGAGTGATGCGCCTTGAAAATGTTTTAACATTTTAGAAATAGGGTTTTCGGTGACATAAACTCCCAATAATTGTTTTTCTAAACTTAATTTTTCCTTTTCAGTCATGGGGGTAACATCTGGGAATTTATCGAGAGGTATAAAACTGTTATCTTTGTCTTCATGACCGTCAAAAAGACCAAATTGACCGTCGAGTCTTTTGGATGATAATTTTTCAATATTACTGCGAATAATATCAAGACCTGCTAATATAGCGTTTCTTTCGGCAAATGTGTCAAATGCTCCAACTTTGATTAAACTTTCTAAGACTCGTTTGTTTACTTTTGAGCCAGAGACTCGTAGACAAAAATCGGTAAAGCTTTGGTATGGTCCATTTTTTTCGCGTTCGTCGATAATCATGTCAATGGCGATATCACCGACATTTTTTATGGCTGATAATCCGATACGAATACTCATTTTGTCGAGTGATTTGTCATTTTTTTCCATTTCAAAGCCTTTTTTTGATAAATTAATATTTGGTGATGAGACAATAATGCCTAAATGACGACACTCGGCAATTCCATCAGTAATTTTTTCGGTATCATCCGATTCGGCAGTTAGCAGGGCACACATATATTCGACGGGATAATTTGCTTTCATATAGGCAGTACGATAGGACAACATGCCGTACGAGGCAGCGTGGGCTTTATTAAAGCCATAGCCTTGGAACGGTTCGAATAGATTCCAAAGTTTTTCGGCATTTTCTTTTGTCATGTTTGAGTGTTGTTGGCAACCATTGACAAAGATTTTGTGTTGAATGGACATTTCTTCGGGGATTTTTTTGCCTACAGCTTTGCGTAGTTTGTCAACTGAAACCCAATTATATCCAGCAATTTCAATGGCAATAAATAAAATATCATCTTGATAAACTAAAACTCCAAAAGTTTTACTTAAGAATTTTTCCATGTTGGGGTGAAGATATTCAGGTTTTTTACGACCAAATTTACAATCGATATAAGCTGAAATATTGTCCATAGGGCCAGGACGATAGAGGGCAACCATAACCATTAAATCTTCGACTCGATTTGGTTTCATTTCTTTTAACCATTTGGTCATGCCTTCGGAACCTAGCTGAAAAACACCCATAGTATCGCCCTTTGACAACATCCCAAAAGTTTTTTTGTCATCTAGTGGTAGTTTCCGGAGATTGATATCAATTCCTCGAGTTTTACGAACATTTAAAATTGACTGACCCAAAAATGACAAATTACGAATTCCGAGAATATCGTATTTAATTAATCCAACATCTTCAGCGGCGTGCATTTCATATTGGGTGATAATTTTATCGCCTCCGGCTTCAATTTGAGTGGGTGAAAAATCATTAACGGTGGTGGGAGAGATAACGATGCCACAGGCATGAACAGAAATTTGTCGGGCACAACCTTCGATTTGTCTGGCCACTGACATAATTTTTTTGGTATCGGCGTTTGTGTCATATAGTTGTTTTAAGTCTGGGGTAATGTTGAGAGCTTTGTCAATTGACATAGGAAAACCTTGTTTGCCCAAGGGAATTAATTTGGAAATTCTATCTCCGATGGCATATTCGTAGCCCAAAACACGAGCGGTATCCCGAACGGCACCGCGGGCCATCATTCGGCCAAAAGTACAAATTTGGGCCATAGCATTTTTGCCATATTGTTGCGAAATATGGTAAAGCAATGCTTGTCGTTTGTCGTCGGCGACGTCCAAATCGATATCAGGTGGTGAAGGCCTGTCGCGGTTTAAAAAACGTTCAAAAGGGAGTTGGTAATTCAAGGGGTCGACGGCGACGATTCCCAAGACAAAGGACACAAGAGACCCTCCAGCTGAGCCTCGAGTATTAGTGGCGGTGTCGTTTTCTTCGCACCATTTAATAAAGTCACGCATAATTAAAAAGTAGCCAGCATAACCTTTGGGACAAATAATACCGAGCTCAAAATCAAGCCTTTCTTTGACTTCGGGTGAAATACTACCATAGTATTCTTTGGCCATTTCATAAGTAATTCTCTGTAATTCATCTTCAGGGGAAATTCTGGAAGGAAGTTTAAATTTGGGGAAAAACCATTTGCCGATTTCAATTTCAAGATTACATTTGTTAAAAATTTTTTGAGTGTTGGTAATGGCATCTGGTAAATCGATAAATAGGTTTGACATTTCATCGGCGGTTTTTAGATAATAACTGGGGTCGTCGGCCATTGATAGCCGTTTTTGTGAATTGATATTGGTTTGAGTATTAATCATGACAAGAACGTCTTGGGCAAAGGCGTCGTCTTTTTTGAGATAGTGAGAGTCGTTGGTAGCAACTAAAGGAATGCCCAATTCTTTGGATAATTTGATTAATTTAGGATTAGCCTCTTCTTGTTCTTTGATTTTATGACGCTGGATTTCGAGGTAATAGTCATCACCAAATAATTGTTGATAGTTGGTGATAATTTCTTTTGTTCGATTGTAGTCATTGTCGGCGAGACTTTTGTAGACTTCGCCAGAAATACAACCTGAAAGACAAATTAAACCGTGATGATATTTTTCAATTGATTCCCAATCTACACGAGGTTTATAATAAAAACCTTCTTCGTAACCGATTGATACTAATTTCATCAGGTTTTGATAACCCTGATGATTTTTGGCGAGCAAAATCAAGTGGTTAAGTTTTTTATTATTGGGGTTTTTGTCAAAACGGGAGCCGTTGGTAGTATAAATTTCGCAACCAATAACTGGTTTTAATTCGTTTTTGAGAAAAGTTTTGTAAAATTCGATAGCACCATACATATTGCCATGATCGGTAATGGCACAGCCAGGCATTTCAAATTCCTTGAGAGTATTGGCTAATTTTTTGATTTTGGTGAGTCCATCGAGGAGTGAGTATTCGGTATGAAGATGAAGATGAACAAAAGACAACATATACTAATTATCAATTTTCAATTTACAATTTACAATGAGTGAAAACTAAATCAAATACAAAACGTACTGACAAAATGCGGTTATTACACTTTTTTTAATTTTATATAATCCTCAATCCTTTTGTTTGCGATTTTTACGTATTTTTCCTCTTTTTCAATTCCTATCCAGTTTCGTTCTAACGCAGTAGCTACTATTGCGGTAGTTCCACTGCCCATAAATGGATCTAATATTAAATGACCTTTATTGCTTGCTGTTAAAATTACTTGCTGAATTAATTTAAGTGGTTTTTGAGTTGGGTGTGATTTTATTCCATTTTTGTCACGTAATCTTTCTTGTCCTCTACATAAACCAAAAACCCAATCAGTATCTTTCATTTGTTTTCCACCGTTTATTCTTTTTAGAAATTCGTAGTTAAATGTGTATTTTTTTGAATCTTTGTTCTTTACAGCCCAAATTAATGTTTCATGATTATTAGTAAATCTTCGACCATTTAAATTTGGAAGAGCATCAGTTTTTATCCAAATAACATCATTTAAAAACCATAGTCCTATATCTTGCATAATTTTACCTACTCGAAATATATTATGATACATTCCAATAATCCATATGGTACCTTCAGGTTTTAAAACCCTTTGACATTCTTTAATCCAATTATATGTAAAATTATCATAATCTTCGTAACTTTCAAACTTGTCCCATTCATCATCTACTGGAATTATTTCTGAACCATC
>Ga0100393_10005855_pt1 | contig 11034 bp, 13 predicted proteins | sample CryGeymeta201517_FD_81546 | JGI IMG/M metagenome (GOLD analysis project Ga0100393, IMG submission 81546) | Groundwater microbial communities from Crystal Geyser aquifers in Utah, USA - Crystal Geyser metaG 2015-17 | ecosystem: Environmental > Aquatic > Deep subsurface > Groundwater | place... | reverse complement strand
GGGCTCGATTTTTCGAGCTACTTCGTTCGGCTCGGCGATATCCCTGCGGGGTATAAGGGCTCGCTCGACAATTATGCCCAGCTCAAGGAGGCCGGTGTTCCCCTGCTTGGCTATGGCCAGTTCATCACGATGCTGGTCAATTTCGTGATTCTCGCCTTCGTCATCTTCCTGTTCGTCCGCGCGGCGAACCGGATGGCGACCAGGGAAGAAGCAAAACCCTCGGGGCCGAGCGAGGTGCAATTGCTGACCGAAATTCGCGACGCCCTGAAGGACCGGCCATAGCGGCGCCGCGCGAATAAGTTTGTCACCGATATGCCATATCGCGTAAGGCGAGGCACGAACCGGCAGGGGGGCCTCCCGGCCGTTCGATCATTCCCTAAATAACAAGACAGAAAGTACAGGTCCTTTACCATGAAAAAAATCATCATTGCAGCGCTGCTCGCACCGCTGGCGCTCGCCGCTTGCGATTCGGCCAACGAAGATGCCGCAACCAACGAAGTCATGACCGATGACGCGATGGCGACCGACATGAACGCCGATGGTTCGGCCATGACCAACGACGCCGTTGCGGTCGATGCCGACGGCAACCCCGTCGCCGACGCAGCCAACGAAATCGGCGCCACTGCCGACGCCGTCGGTGGTGCAGCCGATTCGGTCAACAATGCTGCCGACAAGATTGACTAAGCTTTTCTAGCTTGTTCTCGAAAGGGGCCGCGCCGCAAGGCGCGGCCCCTTTTTCGTGTGCGTTCTTGCGTCGTTAATCGTCGCACCCTATATCGGTCGGTGCCGGCTTCGGCCGGATATGGCGATAAATTGTTGCGTGCAATAGGCGCAGCGGACCCGGGGGCAGTACCCGGCGGCTCCACCAGAAATCTCGCGAAAGCGGGGTTCCCGATGGGGCCGAACCAGGATCGACGTGTGTAGAAAAGCGCAGTTTTTGCCCGGGCTGAGTAACCCGTTAAAGGCTCAAAACCCATAAGTGCCAACGATAACGAAGCACTTGCTCTTGCAGCGTAATTGATGGGCTAACGCCCTGATATTACACTAACAGAACGCGGCTTGGACCGAGCCGGGCAACAGGATCGGAAACCGGCGGCCCCGAGGGAGCCGAGCAACAGAATCCCTCGACTTTACCCAGCAATCAAACAGATGTGTCAGGCCAGCGTCGGTGCCAGGAAAGGCGCGGGAGCCGAGCAACAGAATCCCTCGACCTTACCCAGTAATCGAACAGATGTGTCAGGCCGTCGCCGGCAAAGGCGACGCAGCGCGGCTCAATTGTTGCGCGCGCGGCGATAGCCCGCGGCGCGGGCCTCGGCCTCGCTGCAGAAATAGGCTTCGGCGCGGGTGACGCGGTAATATTTGCTCCCCGGCAGATGATAGATCCAGTCGCCCCGGCGGCTGTGATTGCCCTTGATCGCGCAATTGGCCGATCGAATGTTCGATGCGGCCGGGGTCGCGCGCCGCGTTGCGGCCGGCGGCGCTGCCGCGCGCGGGGCCGGGGGCGCATTGGCGGCGCGATAGACCGCGGGCAGGTCGAACTGCGAATTCCAGATGCCGCGCCGCGCGGTCCTGGCGAGCGTTTCGAGCGGCCGATATTGCGGCGTGAACTGCGTCAGCGCGGTCGCCCAGCCGTCCTCGACCATCACCGCGGCAACGTCGATGCCGTCGACCTTGCACGTCGCGACGGTGCGGCCATAGGCGTCGCTATCCTTGCGCTCGCACTGGACCGCACTCGTCCCAAGCATGGACCTGAGGCGCCGCGTCGCCGCTTCGCCGCACGCCCAGGCCTTGCCGTCGGTCGAACAGCTTTGCGCATGCTCGACCGCGTCGATGCCATAGAGCCGGATGCGCGTGCCGCCGAGGTCGAAGGTGTCGCCGTCGATGACCTCGGCGCGACCGGCCAGCGGCGCCGAATTGGCCACCATCAGCGGGGCGAGCAGCAGCAGGGCATATGGAAGCGGTGAATGCGCCATCGGCGCACTGTGGGGAGCAAAGGTTAACAAATTGGAGTGATCGGGAGCGGGCGGGCGCCGCCATTGTTCTGCGCTTCGCTGCAGGGGCGTTCAATGGCAGTCCCCCGGACTGACATGGAACACCGGTGCCGGATGTCCGACTCGAACGGACGACCTACCGCTTACAAGGCGGTTGCTCTACCAGCTGAGCTAATCCGGCGATCGCCTGGGGCAACCTGGTGCGGTGCGCTTCATGCTTCAAACCACACCGAACGTCCAGCCCTCAACGCGCGCGATATGATCGGTCAGCGGCGGCGGCGCCCACAATTCGGGACGTAGATGGACATGGCGCAACCAGGCGGCGGTCAGGATCGCGTCGGTGCTATGGTCGTCGTAGCGCGCCAGGCGATGCGGCGGCTGCGTGTCGAGCCGTGCCAGCGCCTTAACCAGCGTCGGTCGATCGCGGATCTTGCTGGCGTTGCCCGCCATCCCCGCCGCGCGCGCCGCCATCGCGGTATAGATTTCGACGATCAACGGGCCGCTTTCGGGAATCGGGTCGAATGGCCAGATCGGGATGCGTCCGCCCAAACGGTGGAGCACGCGCATGCCGGTCAGGCTCGACTTGCCGACCTGTGCCGCGCCGACCAGGTTGAAACAGCTCGCGCTGTTGGCCTGGCGCGTCGCGCGCTGGTGGCGCTCGACCGCGCGCAGCCGCCCGATCCCTGCCGATCCGAACCGGTCGCCGACATCGTCGCGCCCATGGCGGAAATAGCGCCGCGCCTCGGCGTGTCCGACAAATCCGCCAGCCCCGAGATGCGGATCGTCCCGGCACAGATCGTCGGCCAGCGCCCACAGCGACCGCGCATCGGCGGGACTGTCGCTCCAGCCCGGAAAATAGGCGCCAGAATCGACGAACGGGAAGGTCGGCGACAGGTCGAGGCCGATCAGCATGTCGCTGCCCTCGTCGGCGCGATCGATCAGCCAGTCGAGCGCTGCGTCGCGCGACCAGCCGCCATCGGGCCGATGCAGCCGCGGACGCGCGTCGGGCGCGCTGTCGATCGTGGCGAGCGCCAGCCCCTTTGGGCGGGCAACGGCCTGACCCGACCAGTCGAAACAGGCGAAGTGGGAGAAGCGGCGCATCGCAGTGTCCTAGCGCATCGGCGCGCCATCGTCAGCGCCGGACAAACAAAAGGGGCGGGCGTCGCCGACACCCGCCCCTATTTCGCTTTGCGGCCGGTTCAGCCCTGTGGCGGCGACTTGCGCGCGGCGGGCGTCTTGCGCGGCGGGACGCGGCGTTCTACGACCGCGGCGCTGCCGCTCGGCATGGCATCGGCCTTGTCGCGTGCATCGCGCAGGATGCGCGCTGCCTCGTCGCGACCGCCAAGGCCGAAGGCAAGGGCAATCGCTACGCCGACGCCGATCGCGATCGCGGTAAAGCCGATCTCGACGATCGGTCCGCCGAGACCCATTTGCGCAAGGCCCATGACGATGAACAGGCCGATCGTCGCATAGCGCACGACGTTGACCGCTAGCTGTCCGCCCTCGGTCGCGCCGGCTACCAGGCTGGCAAGCAGGTTGGCGACGAGGAAGCCGACCGCGATGATGGCAACGCCGAAGACGATGTTGCCGCCGATCGCGAGGACCTCATCGAGGATCTGCGTCAGCTCGGGAAAACCGAGCAGGCGGGTGGCGGCAATCGCGAAGCTGATCATGATGGCGATCATCGTGATCTTGCCGACCAGTCGGGCAGGCGAACGGTCGGCGGGCAGCAGGCTCATGCCGTGCATCGCGCGGTCGAAGCCCATGTCGACGAGCAATGCCTCGAGCATTTCGCTGACCCAGCGGGCGATCATGTAGCCGATGCCGAGCAGCAGCGCCGCGCCGATGACGCGCGGGATTGCCGCGAAGATCAGCTCGAGCATCCGAGTCAGCGGATCGGAGATAACGGGAATATCGAGGATCCCGAGCGCCATGATCGCGAAAAAGATGATGATCACGGCATAGCAGATCGTCCCGATAATCCGGCTGATGTTGGACGTGGCGACGACGTTGTCGACGCCGCCGCGCGCGGCCCAGCCATCGAGGTTGATCGCGGTCAGCGCGGTAACGACGAGCCGGCGAACGATCCGCGCGAGAATGACCCCGAGCGCGAAGACGAGACCGGCGACGACGATCGCGGGGATCGCGGTGGCGATCTGGTTGAGCATCGACTGGAGCGGCAGCAGCGCTTCGTCGAGGCCAAGGCGTTGCAGCACGGCAACGAGCCCGACGAGCCAGATCAGCAGCGCGGCGATCGTCCCGAGCGAAGAGGCGACGGTCTGTCCGGTGCCGTCGTGGCGCTGGAGGACGGGGAGCGCTTCGGCGATCTTTTCGATCGCCCATTTGGCCGCCTTGGCGAGTGCCCAGGTGACGACGAGTATGGCGAGAATGATAAGCAGTTTCGTGCCCCACGCCTGCGCGAGCTCCCAATCGAACTCGTATCGATATCCGGCATTTGTCATGGCATTTCCCCTTGCGATGAACATTATTGTTCTGTTGTCAGGCGACTATAGCAGAGAGTCGCGGCGACTGGAAATATAGTTGGCGGCGGGTGATCTGGCCGCTCGGTCTTGATTAGTCGCGTGCGGCTCGCCACATGGCAGCCATGCTGATCCAGACCGAAACCACGCCCAATCCCGCAACCGTCAAGTTTCTGCCGGGTCAGGCGGTCATGACCAGCGGCACGCGCGATTTCGCGACGCCGCAAGAGGCGGAAGCGTCGCCGCTGGCCGAGGCCTTGTTCACCCTCGGCGACGTCACCGGCGTGTTCTTCGGGCGCGATTTCATTTCGGTCACCGCCGCGCAACATGCCGATTGGCCGACGTTGAAACCCGAAGTCATCGCGCTGCTCGCCGAACATTTCTCGGCTCAGATGCCGCTGTTCCGACCGGGCAGCGCCGCCGATATCGCGGTGCCCGGCGATGAGGGCGGCCTTGACGACGATCCCGCCGACGCCGCGATCGTCACGCAGATCAAGGAACTCATCGAAACGCGCGTCCGCCCCGCGGTCGCCAACGACGGCGGCGACATCGTCTATCACGGCTATGACCAGGGCCATGTCTATCTCAAGATGCAGGGCGCCTGCGCGGGCTGTCCGTCATCGACCGCGACATTGAAGCACGGCATCGAAAGCCTGCTCAAACACTACGTCCCCGAAGTCACCGAGGTGCACGCGGTCTGATCGGCCGCCGCCCGTCCCCCCCCCCCCCTCGCATTTTTCAAAAGAGCATCGTCATGAACCAGCCGCTCGGCGCCGCCGCGCTCGACCAGATTTTTCGCGCCGCGCGCACCTATAACGGCTATCGCGACGATGCCGTCTCGCACGATCAGCTGACCGCGATCTGGGACCTCATGAAGATGGGCCCGACCTCTGCCAATTCGCTGCCCGCGCGCCTGACCTGGTGCACCAGCCAGCAGGCCAAGGACGACCTCGCCGATTGCGCGTCGGAAGCCAACGCCGCCAAGATCCGGGCGGCGCCGGTCAGCGTCATCATCGGCATGGACATGGAATTCTACGAGGAACTCCCCCGCCTCTTCCCGCATGCCGACGCCAGGAGCTGGTTCGTCGGCAACGCCGCGCTGATCGAAAAGACCGCGTTTCGCAACAGTTCGCTCCAGGGCGCCTATTTCATCATCGCGGCGCGCGCGCTCGGTCTTGATACCGGGCCGATGTCGGGGTTCGACAACGCCAAGGTCGACGCGGCATTCTTTGCCGGCACGACGATCAAGTCGAATTTCATCTCGACGCTGGGCTATGGCGATCCGGCGACGATTTTCGACCGCAGCCCGCGCCCCGACTTCGCCGAGTTCAATTCCGTCCGCTAAACCGCTAGGACAGGGCATGCGCCGCCTCGTCATCGAAACCGCCACCGCCGCCCTGTCGCTCGCCCTTTACGAGGACGGCGCGCTGATCGCCGCGTTCGACGAAGAGATCGGGCGTGGCCATGCCGAGCGGCTGATCCCCGAAATTGCCCGTCTGCCCGATGGCGGCAGGGCCGACGAAATCTGGGTCGATGCCGGACCCGGCAGCTTTACCGGCGTGCGCATCGGCATCGCCGCCGCCAAGGGCCTCGCCATCGCCTGGTCCGCCACATTGCGGGCCTTTCCCTGCCATGCGCTCGTCGCCGCCAGCTTCGTCGGCGACCATGAGGACGCGGGCGGCGACGCGCTGATCGCGATGGATGGTGGCCATGGCGAATGGCTGATCGCGCCGGTTTCCAGAGGCGTCCCCGTTGCGGCGATGCGCGCGCTGTCGCCCGATGACGCGATCGCGTTCGGCCAGCACATCGTCATCGGATCGCGCGCCGCAGATCTCGTCGCGCTGCGCGGCGAGGGCAGCGCCCGTGCGCTGTTCCCATCGGCGCGCCATGCCCATCTGATCGCCGATGGCTTCATCGGCGACGGCGTCGCCCCGATCTATGCCCGCGCGCCCGATGCGACGCCGATGCTGCCGCTGCCCGGCTGATTACATGGCGGGTCCCGACACGTCATCGACGGTTCGCCGCGGCTACGACGCCGACATGCCCGCGATCATGAGCGTCATGGAGCGCGCTTTCGATCCGCGGCATGGCGAGGCATGGACGCTCGCACAGTGCCTGGCGACGCTGGCGCTGCCCGGCTATCGCTGGCTGGTCTCGCAAGGCCCGGGCGGCGCGATTGCCGGTTTCCTGCTGGCGCGCACCGTGATGAGCGAAAGCGAGATGATGCTGCTCGCCGTGCTGCCCCGGTCTCGCTGCCAGGGAATAGGCCGCGCCCTGGTGCGCCGCTGGCTCGACGATGCGCGCGACGACGGCGTGGAGCGCGTCTTTCTCGAGGTCCGCGCCGACAATCGCGCGATCGGCCTTTATCGCGATTTCGGATTTATCGAAACGGGACGTCGGCCCGATTATTATCTCGGCACAGACGGTGCACGGCTCGACGCGATTTCCATGGCCTTCGACTTGCAAGTCAAAGTTTAGCTGTTGAAGAAATATCACCGATATGGTAGCTAAAACCGTCTTCGACTTTAACGATATTTACCACGACCCCTATGAATTTATATCAAGGAACAAATAGTGACTGAACAAAGCGAATATAATGAAATGCTTGTGACGCTGACCGCCGACGTTGTTGCGGCCCATGTCAGCAACAACAGCGTGGCGGTGTCCGATCTGCCGCTGTTGATCAGCAGCGTCCATGGCGCGCTGGCAGGCGTTTCGGTCGGCGAATCGGCGCCGGTGGAAGAGCAGAAGCCGGCCGTTTCGGTCCGTGCCTCGATCAAGCCCGACTATATCGTCTGTCTCGAGGACGGTAAGAAGCTCAAGATGCTCAAGCGCTACCTGCGCACCAATTTCGACATGACGCCCGAAGAATATCGCCAGAAATGGAATCTTCCCGCCGATTACCCGATGGTCGCCCCCAATTACGCCGAACAGCGTCGCACGCTGGCGAAGAAGATCGGCCTCGGCACCAAGACCGCGCGCAAGGGCGGTCGCAAGCCTGCCAAATAAGCGCCAGCTTCGCTGACCGGGATGGATGCGCGTCACCCGCGCAGCCGCCCGCAAAGACCGCACGCCGTGTCCAGCTTGCCCGCTGGGCGCGGCGTGCCTATATCGACCGCCATGACCGGACGGATCGACCTCGAAGCTTTATGTGCCGAAAAAGGCCTCAGGATTACCGAGCAGCGGCGCGTCATCGCGCGCGTCCTGTCGGAGGCCGAAGATCATCCCGATGTCGAAAAGCTTTACGAGCGCGCGTCGGCGATCGACAAGGGGATCTCGATCGCCACGGTCTATCGTACCGTGCGGCTGTTCGAGGAAGCGGGCATCCTCGATCGTCATGATTTCGGCGACGGCCGCGCGCGCTACGAAGCCGCCCCCGAATCGCACCACGACCATCTGATCGACGTCGAAACCGGCAAGGTCGTCGAATTCGTCGATCCCGAGCTCGAAGCGCTGCAGAAGCAGATCGCCGAACGGCTCGGCTATCGCCTCGTCGATCACCGCATGGAGCTCTATGGCGTCGCCATCGATCGCAAGGACTGACGTCCGGCTCAATCTGCAAGGCTATGCGCGCGTCGCGCTGATGGCAGCGGTGCTGCTGATCCTCATCGTCCCGCATCTGCTGACCCGCTGGGCGGGTGTGCGCACCACCATCCCCAGCCTGTTTCTTCGCTGGACCGCGCGCGCGGCGGGGATCGACGTCAGCGTCGTCGGCCGGCCGCTGCGGCGCAACGTGCTGTTCGTCGCCAATCATCTCAGCTGGCTCGACATATTGGCGCTGGGCGGGGCAGGGCGCACGGCGTTCGTGTCAAAGGCGGAGGTTGCCGACTGGCCGCTGATCGGCTGGCTCGCCGACCAGAACCGCACGGTCTATGTCGCGCGGCAGAACCGGCACGAAGTCACGCAACAGGCGGGCGCGCTCGGCGATGCGCTCGCGCGCGGCGATGCGGTGGCGCTGTTTCCCGAAGGCACGACCGGGCCGGGCGATGCGCTGCTGCCGTTTCGCGCCTCGCTGCTGGCCGCCGCGGCGCCCGGTCCCGACGCGCTGCGCATCCAGCCGGTCGCGCTCGATTATGGCGATCTCGCCGAAGAATTCGCCTGGGTCGACCCCGAAACCGCGGGCGACAACGCCAAGCGCCTGCTTTCCCGGCGCGGACGGGCGCGGCTCGTCATCCGTTTCCTCGATCCGCTCGATCGCGCGGCGTGCGCCGACCGCAAGCGCGCGGCGGCGGCGGCGCAGGCCGCGATCGATCGCGCGCTGTTCGGGTAATGGCCTTCGCGCCACGACAGCGCTTTTCCCGCGTCGGCCAAGCGCCTATAGCCGCTGGATGACTCAAAGCCCCGTGCCAGATCCCAAGACATTTCGCGTAAAATCCTTCGGTTGCCAGATGAACGTCTATGACGGAGAGCGCATCGGCGAGCTCCTCGGCGCGCGCGGATTGACCGCGGCGGGCGAGGGCGAGGACGCCGATCTTGTCGTCCTCAATACCTGCCACATTCGCGAAAAGGCGGCGGAAAAAGTCTATTCGGATATCGGCCGGCTCAATCGCAAGGACGGCAGCAGCCCGATGATCGCGGTCGCCGGCTGCGTCGCCCAGGCCGAAGGCGAGGAAATATCGCGCCGCGCACCCAGCGTCGATATCGTCGTCGGCCCGCAGGCCTATCATCGCTTGCCCGACCTCATCGCACGCGCCGCACGCGGCGAGGCGGCGGTCGATACCGACATGCCGGCGATATCGAAATTCGACCATCTCCCGCGCCGTCCGACGCAGCCGCGCCCGACCGCTTTCCTGTCGGTGCAGGAAGGCTGCGACAAATTCTGCACCTATTGCGTCGTGCCCTATACGCGCGGCGCCGAAATCTCTCGGCCCTGGGGCGATATCATCGACGAGGCCAAGGCGCTGGTCGACGGCGGCGCGCGCGAAATCACGCTGCTCGGGCAGAACGTCAACGCCTGGACGAGCGTGGACGATAGCGGCCGCAAGCAGGGACTCGACGGGCTTATCCGCGCGCTCGATGCACTGACCGGCCTCGAACGCATCCGCTATACCACCAGCCATCCCAACGACATGACGCAGGGGCTGATCGATGCGCATGCCGACGTCGCCGCGCTGATGCCCTATCTGCATTTGCCGGTCCAATCGGGCAGCAGCCGCATGCTCAAGGCGATGAACCGCAGCCACAGCCGCGAAAGCTATCTCGAAATCATCGCGCGCGTCCGCCAGGCGCGGCCCGACATCGCGATTTCGGGCGACTTCATCGTCGGTTTTCCCGGCGAGAGCGACGCCGATTTCGAGGATACGCTGAGCATCGTGCGCGAGACCGGCTACGCCGCCGCGTTCAGCTTCAAATATTCGCCGCGCCCCGGCACCCCCGCCGCCGAGATGGACGACCAGATCCCGGCCGAGGTGATGAACGAACGGTTGCAGCGGCTGCAGGCGCTGCTCGCCGAGCAGTCGCAGGCGTTCAACGCCGCCTCGGTCGGCAAGACCTGCGCGATCATGCTCGAACGCACGGGGCGCAAGCCGGGCCAGCTGATCGGCAAGTCGCCCTGGCTGCAGTCGGTCCATATCGACGGCGCCGGCCATGCGATCGGCGATCTCGTCGAGGTCGAATTGGTGTCGGCGGGGCCCAACAGCCTGGCCGGGGTGAAAACACGAAAGGTGGCTGCATAATGGCGAAGAAATCCGTGCAGGCGGTGGCCGGCGATCGCGGCCGGATCGAGATCGAGTTCGAAAAACCGCAACTGCTCGGACGCGTCTTCGGCGAATTCGACAAGAACCTGGTCGCCATCGAGAACCGTCTCGGCGTCTATATCGCCGCGCGCGGCAACCGGCTGACGATCGAGGGCGAGGCGTCGGCCTGCGCGCGCGCGCGCGAGGTGATCGAGGGGCTCTACAGCCGTCTCCAGCGTGGCGAGGATATCGATACCGGCATGGTCGAGGCGGTGATCGCGATGTCGGGCGCCGCCCCGCTGGCGGGCATCGCGCGCAGCGACGCCGCCGAACCGCCGCAGGTCATGATCCGCACGCGCAAGAAGACGATCGTGCCGCGATCGGCCAATCAGGTTCCCTATATGCAGGCGCTGGCGCGCGACGACATCATCTTCGCGCTCGGCCCGGCGGGCACCGGCAAGACCTATCTCGCGGTGGCGCAGGCGGTCAGCCAGCTGATCACCGGCACCGTCGATCGCCTGATCCTGTCGCGCCCCGCGGTCGAGGCGGGCGAACATCTCGGCTTCCTGCCCGGCGACATGAAGGAAAAGGTCGATCCCTATCTGCGTCCGCTGTATGATGCCCTGAACGATTGTATGCCGCCCGAACAGGTCGAGCGCAGGCTGGCCAATGGCGAAATCGAAATCGCGCCATCGCCTTCATGCGCGGGCGCACGCTGGCGGACAGTTTCATCATCCTCGACGAAGCGCAAAACACCACCAGGGAACAGATGAAGATGTTTCTGACCCGGTTTGGCCAGAATAGCCGGATGGTGATCTGCGGCGATCCGCGGCAGGTGGATATTCCCGGCGGCCCGGCCAATAGCGGTTTGAACGATGCTGTCACCCG
>Ga0100393_10005826_pt1 | contig 11064 bp, 10 predicted proteins | sample CryGeymeta201517_FD_81546 | JGI IMG/M metagenome (GOLD analysis project Ga0100393, IMG submission 81546) | Groundwater microbial communities from Crystal Geyser aquifers in Utah, USA - Crystal Geyser metaG 2015-17 | ecosystem: Environmental > Aquatic > Deep subsurface > Groundwater | place... | reverse complement strand
CAACATTATTCATATCTAGATCTCGCAAATCATGAATGACAATGCTACCATCGTCTCGCCCAATGGCAATCACTAAATGCGTGGAGTCATGCAACCACTGCACGGCAGTCACACTCAAACGTCCACTGCCACCACCGGAACCTCCTGCCAGGGGTCGAAAAATGTGAGTCGTATGTTCCGCTCGGACATCCCAGATACGCACGGTTCCATCCACACTCGCCGTGGCCAAAAAGACGCCAGAACTGTGAAATTCCATGAGAGTGACGGGCAGGGAGTGTCCCGAGCGACCCCACGTCTTGACCAGTTCGACCGAAACCCAGGAGGTGGCGGAAATTCCGGAAGGTTTGCCAGTGTCGTTTTTTTCATCTTCTTCCATTTCATCGTCGTGGTCTGTCTTGGTTGTCACAGCATGACAGGTATATTGTCGAAGTAATTGATTTTGCGTGCAAGTAATCAGGACTTTTTCGTTGGCCGCCAAGGCATACGCCGTAATGGCATCGGCATCAATGCCATCATCGTCTTCTTCGCCGCGGTTACTGTGTATCATTGCTTGGTTTGATCCAGACCGTACTGACCCCAGTTTGACCCCGCGTTGAGCATCAACCACGGCAACATCCCCATTGACAGGCAACAACAAGCAAGGAATGGATGTTTGTTGTGGTTGAGCCAATTTGTGGACGCTGGTTTCATCGTTAATAACACGAACGTGACCGTCGTCGGGATGCATATGACAAGGGACAACATTTCCACCCGTATAAATTGGAACATGAGCCGAGGCAATGGACCAAGATTTCGATAGCGTTGGGGATGTCATGGGCAGTGCGGTTGCTAACGCGGGCTCAGACACACCATTACTGTCTTGCTGCTGGAAATCCTCTTCGAATTCTTTTACTTCTTCTTCTTCGTCTGCCGCTTCTTCTGAGCTGAGCTTCGCCTCTTCTACTTCGGGCGTTGCTGCTGCTGCTGCTATTGCTGCCGAGCTTGACATTTTGTTGTTTTCAATTTAATGTTGCCACAGAATTCTACTTGTTTTTCTGATGAGAAAAGAAAAACGAAAATTGCACACTCTTACGCTTTTCTGTTGTTTGCTTCGAATTGTCCAGGATTTTTAGTGGCTGAGCTGAGGCGACTGTAACCTGATCTCTAATGGACGATATCATTTGATGAGAAGCCGAAAACCCAAACAGACAGCAGATGGATGGAGACGGAAAATAGAGAAAAGCACTGATGAATGTCTACGAGAGTTTTAGTACCCAACAGCAACCAAACAAAGCAATCACAAATCAGTACTACAATACAAAATACGACAGAAAAATCAAAATACCACAACTAAACCGTAAATATGGCCGACGCTCCACCCGCCAATGCCAATTCTGAATGTGTTGGACCAGCCTCTGAGACAGCTGGAAAGAGCTCCGCTTGCGAAGGCTGTCCAAATAAGTCGGCGTGTTCGTCTGGGGCCTTTAATTCACCAGAAGCCAAAGCCAAGGCACAGAAAGAAGCCGAGGATCTCAAAGCATCACTTCATAACGTGTCTCATGTCATCCTGGTGTTATCCGGGAAAGGCGGTGTTGGAAAGTCGACCGTTGCTGCCCAATTATCTCACACTCTGGCCAGCCAAGGATTTGCCGTAGGATTGTTGGATGTCGATCTATGTGGACCTTCGGCTCCCCGTATGGTTCTAGGAGATGCCTATGCGACTGCCGAAGTCCATCGATCGGGATCGGGAGCTTGGACGCCCGTTTACGCTACCAGTAATTTGGCTGTCATGTCCATCTCATTTTTGTTAGAAAACAATAATGCCGCAGTCGTGTGGAGAGGACCCAGGAAGAACGCCCTCATTCAGCAATTCCTGACAGAGGTTGATTGGACCGGAGATACGGATGGACTCGACTACTTGATTGTCGATACGCCACCCGGAACAAGTGATGAGCATATTTCGACAGTTCAGTATCTGCAAAAGGCTGGAGCCGTTTCTGGAGCGGTGGTTGTCACGACCCCAGAAGAAGTGTCACTTTGTACGTATCATTTTGCTGCTGCTGCTGATCGGAATGACTGAATGTATTTATGAAGGAAAGATTCCTGGAAATGTACATGATCTCACAAGTTCTTTGTTACGATTTTACAGCTGACGTCCGAAAAGAGCTAAACTTTTGCCAAAAGACCAAGGTTCCAGTCCTGGGAATCATTGAAAATATGGGATCCATGCAGACTTCTCTCTCGGAAATGAAATACATAGATTCACAGGGTCACGATGCCACAGAACGTGTTTTGAAAGAATTGAAGGAAAAGTGTCCTTCTTTACTGGACGTGGTTGCGACTTCGCCTTTGTTTCGCACCAACGATCACTCGGGTGCTGCTGACATGGCCACACATTATTCTGTGCCGTACTGGGGCAACTTGCCACTAGACAACACTCTGTTAAAGTGTTGCGAAAAAGGCGAATGTTTCGTCGACAAGTATCCGGCTTCTCCAGTAGCCAAGATAATGAATGGATTTGCAGAACGCCTTGTTAAGAAACTTCCCGTGGATATGGGAGTGCAGTAAGTAAGTCTTCGTCTTGCGGTAACATGGCTTTTCAGATACAGTGTAAAGATTGAATAATGATATTTTAAGTAACTTTTGGTCATGGCAGCTAAAGTCAAAGACCAGAATCGTCATCGGACCAGTCGCGTTCGTCATTCTCGTCTTGATACGATTTAGTTTGGCCCTTTGGTTGGGCCTCGTTGACTTGAATGATTCTTCCGTCCAATTCGATACCGTCAGTTCCATCGATGGCAGCTTGTGACACTTCTTTGTCCAAAGTAACAAAGCCGAATCCACGCGAACCTCCATGCTCGGGATCCTCGGGAAGGTAGCAGTCGTGCACAGTACCAAACTCTTCAAACAATTCGCGAACGGTATCTGCCACAGTGTAGAAGGAAAGGTTGCCAATGTAGAGCTTTTGTCGGGCTATAGGTCAAATTGTTGGTCATGTTGACAGCGTTTGGGGAATGATAAGTAATCCAGAAATTTGCAAGGCACCCAAAAAGTAATCAACACCATCGACAACAACGATCCACTTACGCTCTCGTGGTTTGCGAATAATCTTTTCACCCCTTGGCAATGGCAGGCTTACTGCTAGTGTCCGACCCATATACTCAACTCCGTTGGTCTTCTCAATAGCCTGCTGGGCATCCTTTTCATCCAAGGTAACAAAAGCAAATCCCCGAGGAGTTCCAGTCTCGGCATTCACGGGAAGATACACCTCCTTGACATCGCCAAATTGCGAGTAAAACTCCAAAATATCGTCTTTTGTCGAGTCAAAACTGAGATTTCCTACATAAATCTTTTGAGTTCCCTCATCTATTTGATACAGAAATATTGATAGTCAATTGTAGGGTGGTTTGACGATTTTTCATGTTTTGATTTGCATTTTTGGTTTGGTTTGGATTGAAACCGTAACAAAATTTAGTTTGCGTACATGAATAATCGTTCGTGAGGTCCAAAGCCTTCAGCTCGCAAACACGAAAAAATTACGCACCTGTCTTTTTATCTTGCTTTCGGGCTTCCTCCTTAGGTAGAGATGGTTGTACTCTCAGCAATCGTCCATTGTAATTGGTTTCATGAAGACTTTTTACCGCCTTTTGTACTTCTTCTTCAGAGCTCATGTCCACAAAGGCAAACCCCCTCGAGGTACCAGTCTCTCTATCCCTTGGAATACTGACGAGCTCCACAGTTCCCTGTTCGCCAAATAGTTCTCTCAGTTGAGAATTCGTCGCATCTGGAAGATTTCATGTATTGGTTATACTGACAGGTGAGAACCATAAAGTATGCAAAACGAAGGCGCCCGGCAGTGCATCAGGAATCATCCAATTATCATCGTAGACTCACCAAAGGGAAGGTTGCCGACGAAAATAGTGTGTCGTTTACGATCAGGGTTAACTTTGGGTGCCTCGTCGTCACTTGCAGACTCCTCAGTGGCACCCTTGTCTGCTTCACTTGCAGACTCCTCCTCAATGGCACCCTCGTCTGCTTCACTTGCAGCCTCATCAGCACTTCTGGTCGCCGAATCTTCGACGGCTGCTCCATCCATGGCGTCACTAAACAGTAGGAATGACTTGGCGGTAATTGACGGAGCAAAAGACGCAGCGTTGGGTGCACTCGTTGTTCGAAATGCAGTCGTGGTAGCAGTATTGGTAGTAAAAGCTGTGGTGAATGCAGACACAGCATCGAATGAACTTGCCACCACCGCGAAAAGGGCAAGACAGCGATAAATCATGATGACTGAAAGTATTTTTGTTAGTTGATGTATTGGGTTTGTTTCTGTAGCTAGCTAGAATATAAGATTTTGCCAAGTTTAGGGAAAGCAGCAGAGAAATGAATGTTTGCTCGAAGTCAGATTATTATTATTTGACTAAGTCAAGATGAGTGGACCATTATTATTATTTACGTGTGGCCTGAAATGATAGATACGTTTGAGATACTGTAGTAATTACGTAGTTTAACATTAACTCTACTGGGGTATGACTCGCTTCATCCGAAATAAATAATTCTTCACATGGTCTACTCTAGCTACTAGAGTAGTACATACATACAACATACATACATTTTTTTTTACTTGCAACTTCCAATTCAGTCATGATGGAAAATCAAAGCACGAGTCTCTGGCTGAAGCTTCGAGAAGATTGATCTGTGCAGTCTCAACTTAACGTCTCTCAGAGCAAATAGCAAGTCATTGAAAATGACTCTACCAGCGCGATTTGTTCATTGGGGTAGCCATTCAAGGAACAGCGCCATTTTCTTGGCAGTCATGGTTACAGCCTTTTCACGAAAGACAGACTGGAAGACAAGCATCAGAACGAGTCGCCGCCTGAGGTAGAACTTGCCAGAGTACGCCGCTTGAGTTAGAACTTGCCAGAGTACGACGATGACGCTTTGCACATAAATCAAATCGAATAGTACGATTCCGCAATGCTTTGAACATTGAAGATTAAATGAACCTGAGGCCCTTTATGCACAGAAGCACAAGAAACAAAAGTAAGACAATGACTTCTATGATATCAATGAAGAGTACTGTACGTCATTTTGAAAGAACATAAGGTTGATAGTGATATAAATCTCAGCGGATACTGCACGATGCCCGCTCGTCTATGAAGCGGAGCGGGAAAACCAAAGGAACTCTGTCCACGACAGTGCTTCTGACAGTAAATCGATCTTCAAATTACTTCCTCAATTACCTGGTACTCAGGAGAGAGAACTTTTCTATAACCCATCTGTCGGACGCGTACATTATCCAATGAAAAAGTTGGCAAACTAAGAGCAGCACGTCCTACAAGTGTTACTAATATAGTTCGACCTGATACACTGTAGCTATTCAAGACTTGCCGAGTTCCCAAACTGTTCCTGCATGCAAAAAAATGTGGTTAACATAGTTTCAAGCAAAAATAATCAAACAAAGTTCAAGCAAAAATAATCAAACAAAGGTCCACTCCGAGAATCGAACTCGGGACCTCTTCCACCCTAAAGAAGAATCATACCCCTAGACCAAGTGGACGCTGCTGTTAGCATTACTGTCTATAAAAGATAAAAATCAGCGGTCCACTCCGAGAATCGAACTCGGGACCTCTTCCACCCTAAAGAAGAATCATACCCCTAGACCAAGTGGACACTGCTGTTGGTACAGATGCCTGTAAAAGATATATACAAACACTTTATATTGTTTTGCTTGAAACAACACATTGCAAACAAGCACACCCCTGCCCCCCATACATCCCAACTCATTGAAGCTATTCATATCAAGTATTTATATGTCTTTGGACTGGACCGTAATCCATCCAAGAATTCTCTTTGCACCTTTTCAGTGGTGGCTTTGCCTGCTCAGGTAGGCAAGCAAGCAATAAGCTCCTCAGGCAGCCCAGCAGCCAGGCAGCTGCTTTGGCAGCACACATTTTTTGTTTCTGCTTGCTCTTTTTCATTTAGCTAGGCACTGTCTGTCAGCTCTAAGGGTACATGAGCTCAACTAATGATAGAATTTAAATAAAAAGAAAGTATTCGTAAAATGCCTGCTGCTTAACTTTCGATTAGTGTTCCTGCTTCATTTTTCCATTATTGTTGTTGAGGGTGTTGAAAGCACACAATATTATTATGATCCTGTGTGACGTCAGATTAGTCTCAAAAGATACACTTGTTGATTTCCTTTATTTCCGGGAATTTTTTTGGTAAGTACGAGTAGCAATCAACGCTGATGATTCATTTCTTATTATTATTTCTCATCTCGACCAAAGATACACACATCACTTCTCACACTCAAAAGAGGAACTATACACCCTTAGCATGATTCATGCAAGCATCTGTGCTGTCGTCTTATTGATGGCGTCCACAACAGCCTCGGCCTTTAGTGGCAACAATAATGCACCACGACAGCAAAGTCCAACAAATATCTGCGACACATCGGTTACGAATGACAACCAATCCTTCTCAACTCGTCGGGCATTTTTGGCGTCGTCAGCAATCGCTGGACTAGCCTTGGCGTCGCCACCTCCAGAGATCGCACATGCCATTGGACCAGTTAAAATTGACCTGAAAAACCCAAAATACAAAGCGGTAAAGTGCCCTCCGGTAAGAACTGCCTACGTCGATAGATCGTTCATGCCCTGGCTCCGTCTTTGCTCGATACTTATGTATCCTTTACTGTTGTACCTTTGCAGGACCGCCCGATTCCCGGTGAAAAAGCCATGCAGGGTATGCAAGGGTTGTGCGTCACGGTAGACGTCGATTTGGCAGAAAGCCCTCCTAAGGATATGGAAAAAGTGGGAGTCTACGGATTTATTACATATGGTGATAGCGAAGAGTCCGTCCTTGCCAACAACCCTGATATGAGTACAGATGCTGGTCAGTTTGCCATGATTGAGTCAGTCACTACCAAAGACAAGAAAACTCGATTCGAGTTCATCGCGGCGATCCCAAAAGAACGCGACGTATCGCAGTACGAAAATGGAATCGGAGATCTGAAATTCGAAAGTCTGCGATTGATCAGTTTCCCAGGTGGTCAACAATATGGAGCTATCAACCCGTGTGAAATGAACGAATTTTCCGATGAATGCGAGGCTTGGGAAAAGGAAAATGGTCCTTATGAACGATCAGAATATATGGTCAAGAGTAATCCTCGAACAAAAGCTCGCTGAAGTACCTTTCCAAGTTCCAAGCATGAACTTGGAAGCTAGTAGTAGATGTCCATGAGTAAGTAGACATAGATTAAACATGTAGGAAATGGCTACAGTATGTCCTCTTGTGGATCCGATTCACATTGCACTTTTACTGTTCCAGCAAACAAAGTCTAGAGTTCACCAGCCGTACGACCAGTGACATCGCCAATGTCCTTGTGGGTATCATCCCACAAGCAGTGGAAAGTTCCTTTGCGGTCCGTGCGTTCGTAGGTGTGCCCACCAAAAAAATCACGTTGGCCTTGAATCAAATTCGCCGGCAGACGAGCACGACGGTATTGATCGTAGTATCCTAAGGAGGCGGAGAGAGCTGGAGTTGCAATGCCACTAGCCACACCGACAGAAACGACGCGACGCCAAGCCATATGACGGTCGTTGATCTCTTGCGCAAAGTTCGGATCTACTAGAAGATTGGTCAAGTTGGGATCGCGATCGAGAGCCGCCGAAATTTTGTTAAGTAGTTGAGCGCGGATAATGCAACCTCCACGCCACATCCGCGAACATAGAGAAAGATCCACGTTCCAATCATTTTTCTTTGAAGCCGCCTTGATGATTCCCAAGCCCTGTGCGTAGGATGCGACCTTGGCAGCATACAAGGCCTTCTTCAAATCGGCCACTAGCTGATCCTTATCGACAGGAGGCAAATCGGTGGGTCCTTGTAAGACCTTTGACGCAGCTTCACGCTCCTCTTTGCGACCCGACATGTAACGACTCTCAAGAGCCGCTGAAATAGAGGGGGCTGCAACACTCTGCTCAGCTGCTTCCTGGACGGTCCATCGACCTGTTCCCTTCATTCCAGTTTTATCCAAAATCTTATCGACGACGTATCCATCATCGGTAAGGTCATCTTTTTTGGACAGGATCGTGGCCGTAATTTCGATTAGGAAGGAATCCAATTCTCCCTTGTTCCATTCACTAAAGAGATCGGCCATTTCCTGATTGCTCATACCAGCGACGTTCTAAAAGTGCGGTGGTTTAGTTTGGGTGAGATATTTTTATACGATGATATTCGTGCGAAGAAGAGCAACAAATTTTTCAACACAGTCAAGGAAGGATAGTTTTGTGACAAATAAATGATTGTAGTTTCCAAAAGCAGAAAAAATAACAACGAATAAAATGTAACGCACCTTAAGAATATCGTAACATTCGCTAATCAATTGCATATCACTGTATTCGATTCCATTGTGGACCATTTTGACGTAGTTTCCTGCACCAATGGGTCCGAGGTATCCCGTGCAAGCTTCGCCATCAACATGGGCAGCACATTTGGTAATGATTGGTTCTAGCAAATCGTAAGCTTCCTTGGGACCACCAGGCATGAGACTGGGACCATTGCGAGCTCCCTCCTCTCCGCCAGAGATTCCCATGCCCACAAACATAATCTTTTTCTTTTCCAATTCCTCGGCGCGTCGGATACTGTTGGGGAACCATTCGTTACCTCCATCAATAATTACATCGCCTTCTTCCATAAATTCCGAGAGCTTTTCGATGGTAGAATCGACTGGTGCTCCTGCCTGGACCAGAATGACAATCTTGCGGGGTTTAGCAATTTCCATAACAAATTCTTTCACGTCTTTTTTTCCAACGACAGGCAAATCTCCTTCCTCTTTCGCTCGTTCGACGGTTGTATCAACCTTTTCGGGGGAGCGATTGCAAACGGCCACTTTGAATCCGTGGTCAGCCATGTTGAGGGCAAAATTTTGCCCCATGACGGCGAGTCCGTATCTGCATCGGGATTCGGGATGGAAGAGGTGAGATCAAATCAAGTGAGGTCAGGAAAAATGCATGGAGTTTGCCGGCTGAAAGTCATGGTGCAACAGCAAACAACACTACACATAACTTACAGTCCAATGTCGCAGCTCATCTTATAATAATTATTATTTATTTGTAATTTTGTATCTTGTATCTTTCAATTTTATGGGGGGAATCTGAGTTTTGTTGATCGTCAGATCGTCAGAGACTTCTCAGGTTTAATTGCCGGCGAAGCCGAGAAATCTCAGGAAGCTCCCAGAAATCTTATTTTTGATTATTATTTTATGGAGGCTTTCGCTTTTGGAGGATCCGGAATGGATTCGTTTCGTGTTTCGATGATTCATTTTGCTTTTAATCCTGCCTGAGCTTGAAACTCTAATGAGTGAAATATTTCTTGGACTATTTGGGTTAAAACAAGAAAGCAATGACACAACAGAAAATAATAGAGTAAATAATAATAATACAATAGCCAACAAATTCCTTTCTCTCAAAACTTCAATAATATCAAAACCTGTCACTAAATACTTTTTCGACCATGGCATCAGAAGATCAAGTTCTTTTCGGCGACACCAACGCTAAAATAGCCAATGAATTCTGCGATCGCGTCGAGGCGGCTCTAGTGGAAGGAGTGGCGTCCTTACCATTAATGAGTGAACGGAGCACCGGTGAACCAGAAGACAGCATCACCAACACCACCAAATCTACAAAATCGGACACTGCAGAACAACCTTATCTTTCGCGAGACCAAAAGATGCTACAAAAGCTACGCAAAGCCTATATTCGGAATGTGGATATTGTAGAGATTTATGCCGGCCGCAATATTTTTTCCGTCAGCAATCGGACGCCCCATTTTCGAAAGCGGGTGGTGGAGGCCTTTGAAAAGAGTCAAAATGTCAAGAGTGCTACGGAAACAACAACAGCTAGGAAGAGCGGGACTAGATCAGAGACAGTCGTGGAAATCTCTAACAACGCTGATCAAGCTTCTTCCAGGATGAATGTCAAAACGCAGCAAGATATTCCATCGAACGCCATGATAACGGCCATGGAGGAGGACATGAAATCCCTTCGCATTAAGTTGGAACAGGCCCGAAAACTCCAACAGGAACGGTTTAATTATTGCCATAAATTAGACCAGGCTGCTGCCTTTGCGAAAACGACCCAAACATCTCTGAAGGAAGTTGCCGTAGAGAAATTGCCAAAAGCTGTTGAGTCCCTGGTGCAAGCCCAACAATCGTTTACCGAATTGCAAGACAAAGGCAGCAATCTATTGCATACCATGGATGCCGAGAAATGTGCCAATAAAAATATTCAGAATGATGAGGACAAGGTGGATCTGGCACCAGCTGTCCAACAAGAAAACACCACCAAGAAACGCAAAACAACGATGACTATTGAAGAACAATACCGGGAACACCGCAGTGCTCTTGCAGAAACACAGACAAGGGACATTTTGGCCGTGCGTGACATGTTAAAGCAGAAAAAGGTGTAGCTTGACTACTGACTGAAAATGAGTGGAGAATTGGTGATATTATTCAACAGCAAGCTTGGACGAGTTTGCCTATAACATAACGAATTGTTTTTGTACCGTAACTTTTGGTAAAATGCCCTGGGATAGAACATGTCAAAAACTTATTTTGAGTACTACTTCTACTAGTACGAAGAGAAATTGGTAAGCATATTGAGAAGCCGTTTTGAGATATACACGCGTAAAGCTTTCTACAGTTCAAAGTTGCGTTCAATCAAGCAGCTAAATGCAGTACTTTCGCTAAACTTCTGTTGGAAGGCTATCATGTACAGCAACTCATTCCTTCTTCTCTTTTCTGCAGCTCTATTCACGATAATTACATTTCCGGATTTATTTTTATTTGTAGGTGGGTATGTTCACAAAAAATAATAATAAAGTAGTAGAGCTGTTATCATCAAATTCGAGACGAGGGAAATCTCGAGTTTAAGCACCAAAATCTTGAGAACTTCAAAATCTCGAGATTCGGGTGGTATAGGTTAGGTTTAGGGTACCTGGTAACAGAGCTGCGCACGAGCGAACGCTACCGCGTTCTCTCGACTATGCCAGCTCTCTAGGGCTACGTTTGGCTAGGTAGGGTGGTTT
>Ga0100393_10005821_pt1 | contig 11070 bp, 9 predicted proteins | sample CryGeymeta201517_FD_81546 | JGI IMG/M metagenome (GOLD analysis project Ga0100393, IMG submission 81546) | Groundwater microbial communities from Crystal Geyser aquifers in Utah, USA - Crystal Geyser metaG 2015-17 | ecosystem: Environmental > Aquatic > Deep subsurface > Groundwater | place: USA... | reverse complement strand
TGTTTTTGTTGTTGTTGTTGTTTTTGTTGTTGTTGTTGTTGTTGTTGTTGTTGTTGTTGTTGTTGTATTTCCGTACTTTTGGGTATGGTCGTCGTCGTCGTCGTCGCTGTCATTCTTATTTCATGCTTTTCTTTTTCTTCTACCTGTTGTTGTTTCGTAGAAGTTGACAAAAGATCACTCTTTGTACGTTGCGTTTCCTTTCCATAGTGTTGTTCTGGTTGGTTTTGGTTTAGTTGTTGTGCGGACGACGACACTGTTGTTGGTGGTGGTGTCGTCTTGGACGATTTTTTATGTTTTTTTCTGTGGTGGTGTTGATGTTGTTTCTTCGTACGACTCTCATTATCGTTCCTGCTTGTCGTGGTGATATTATTATTATTATTACTATTGGTACGACCATCGTGACGGTTGTTCGTATCTGGACCTGGACGATCGGGTAATTGTTGCGTCCATACATTTACCCACCAAAGTTTGGCTAAATCAGCTTCTGCTTTGGACTTGGCCTCAGATTCATCTTTCTGGTTTTCCTGCTGCTGCTGCTGCTGTTGTTGTTGTTGCGGTGGTGGTGACGTTGGTGATTGTGGTAATAAATTGCCTTTATTGGAAGAAGCAATGCTCTGTGCGTCACTGTCTGTTTCTTCGATAATAACAGAATCAATTGCATCCGTTGCTGCTTCTGATGATGATGATGATGATGTTGATTCTGATGCTGACGTTATTGCTTCGGATGATGCTGCTGATGGAGGAGGAGGAGGAGGAGGAGGAGGAGGAGAAAGCCATCTAAAAATGTTGCTGACGTTATTTTGTACATTATTATTAGTATCATCACTTTTGGTATTTGCAGATGATAATGCAGCTGTTGCCGTCAAGGCTCCACCGCGTCGTTTTCTGGCTTGATCAAATTTGTCTTGCTGTTGTTGTTTTTGTTGTTGTTTCTTCGTTTTCTTTCTCTTGTTGTCATTGTTATAAACGACAGTATCCACAGTCTCGTCCATAGTAGTATCATCATTATTTTGGTTTTCCTGATTTTCTTCTGCTATTTTTTGTGCATCGGCCATGACATCCTCATTCAGTCTATACAGAGCATTGGCTGGTGAGGACCAAAAACCGGATGTTGCTTTCGATGATTCCGACATGACATCATCATCATCATCATCATTTTCTTCTTCATCTTCATTGTTGCCTTCTTCTCCTCCTCCTCGAATTGAGTATAACAAAGCACGTCGGATCGTGAAACGATCACTGGTAGCAGTCCTGGTCCTAGTAGCGGTGATCGTGGGTATAACGAATCGTGCCGATACAGTCATTGACGACGACAATGGCTTTCTCCTTTGTGAGAATAATAATAGTAGTATCCATTGAGATAGTAGTACCCAACGTACGAATATTCTGATACTTGAATATAAGGATGATGATGATGATGATGATGATGCTGTAACAACAATAATAGCTTGGAATGATGGACGTATCCTACCACTACCATAACCACCACCGGTAGTTGTTGTTGTAGCAGTACGTATACTACGTAATGGCATGATGGATGATGGAACCTTGGTAGCAAAGATTATATGAATAGTAATAATATCCTCACTCAATTCTTGTCACAAAGATAATGTTATTGTTTTAGCAAAGAGTTTTTGATGCAATATACAATTCTACTACAATAGCATTCTATGGTTTCTTCCCTATTAAACAACAGCAAGTTTTTTTTGTGGAGGTAGTACAATGGTAGCGTTTGATTGTTGTGGTGGTTGACACACGCGAGTTGTGAGTTTTCACAAGCAACGCGACAGCAACCACACACACAAAATTTTCAAAACGATTTTCATTTATTTTTTACTCTATTTTCTGATCGAAAGGTTGAAACGTCATACTTTTCCGCCCGGGTGGATATATCATTCATCTATCCGGGTGGATGAACATGATCTAAAACAAAACAAAAAACACCACCACCACCAACAACAACTAAAAAGCATGATCACAAATATTTTTTCGTTTGGATTTCTAATTTTTTTTCTTCCCTTCTTGAAAAATGGGAATAAAAAAATAAAAATGAGAATCGACGAGACGACTTCTCGTTCTTTTTAATACGTTGAACAAGAGGCGGCAGGTTTCATTGACGATTCAAATAAGATTATTATGATTATTTGACCCAAATAAATAAATAGCATTATAAAAAGTAAAAAGCATGATCATGATGCTCGCCAAGTCCTATGCTGTGAAGCGTGTCGTAACATGCTTTATTCTTTCCACCACGACTACTACTACTACTACTAATACCATACCACCAAAGTTCAGAATACCGACAACAATTTCTTCGTCACAACAACAACAGCAACAACAGCAACAGCAACAAACATCATCATCATCATCGTCGCCATCACAACAAAACGTGGAAATAATGACACGTGAAAATATACGCGTGGCTGTGTTTCAACGAAAGAGTACAATGCCTACGTTTCCTTCCCATTGGGCCGGGATTAGTGGTTCGATCGAAAACGGTGAAACACCACAAGAAACAGCACAGCGGGAATTGCAAGAAGAAACCAACTTGGTACCAGTCTTATCTGAAACAGCAGCAACAACAACAGCCAATACTACTACTACCACTACCACAAATAATAATGTGTATGGTGAGTTTTATCCCATGGGTGGTCTTTATTTAGATGTTCCATTCCAAGTGGATAAAAAGATTCGTGTATATCCCTTTGTAGTCCATTTACTGGGTTCCCGCAACACCACCAATAAAGACAATAAAGACAATAATAGCAACAACGACGACGACAACAACAATACTATTGAGAACTTACTCCAATTAAAAGGTACGGAACATGATCGATTTCAATTTATTTCTATACCAGAATTGGAAGCACTACAACCGACCGTTCCTGGTTTAGCAGATGCCTTTCATCGTGCAACGCACGGACAGTACATGGCACAATCCGTACTTCCAGAATCGATTTGGGAATGGTCGTGTGATCGCGTAAATGGTGCTGCTGCGTTGACCAAACAAATTATGACACAAATAATCATGATATCAATCGTACAAGAAGACGAACTGCTTCTTTGTCAACAGCAGCAGCAGCAGCAGCAGCAATCGTCAACGATTTTTGAAACCATTGCCGCCTTACGTCCTACCATGGTACCGATTGTGAATGTCATGCGAACATTCGAAGAACTCAAAAATAAACAGCAAGAATCAAAGGATTCACGGAGTGGTGGTGGTGGTGGTGGTGATAGTAATGAACAACAACAACGACTACTACTACAAGATGCTGGAAGAAACATTTTAAATTCACTGGACGTGGAACTGGAACGGTGCTTACAACTTGGAGCTGACACATTGGCAAAGCTATACCAAGAGGCAATCACAAAAGCAACTACCAACTCAAATCCAGCACCAATATGTTTTACAATTGCTACCTTTAGTCGGTCTTCCACTATTTGGAAAATCATTCAACGATTTCTGGAACAGAACTCGTTGGAAAGACAAAAACATCCAGTCACGATCAATATTCTCTGCGCCAAGAGCACACCGGGTGACGAAGGGAAATTCATGGCAGAAGATTTGTCTGCAGTCGCTAAGAACTACAAAGACTGGGTCACAGTCACCTGCATTGGTGATGAAATCTTGCACCAATCGATTCATCAAGGCACCGTCCAGGTTGTTCTAGTAGGATCAGATTGCGTCATGGAACAACAAGTTATCAATAAGGTCGGCACAAAAGCTCTTGCGGAGACTTGTCGTCGTGGTGCCAACGTGTCAATGATAAGCTGTGCTGATCGGTGGAAACTCTGGGATGATATCTTTCCACCACCCCTAGAAGACATCTTTGAATGTGTACCACGCAATCTCATGGATTATGTGCTCGTTCCGGAACCTTTAGAAAGAACAACGCAGCAGTGCAGTAAATAATAACGAAGGTTACAGTAGGTGCTACGATCAAATTGGCTTCCATTTTATAAAGAAGAGACCAAGACATTGATAAACCATTTATGCATTGGTCAATCGTGTGCTTGATATAAATCGAAATTATCCACCTTTCTAAACATAACAAATAGATTCAACTTCTTAGGTAGTCTTGGGTTGAGTCCATCCTGCAGGAACGAGGTTGTCGTTAATGATCTCGCGGTGACAAGACCACACAAGCTTGATGGCCTCCGGAGTTCCAATACCGGCCCCGCGGGGATCTCCAGCTGGACCGAACCAATGGTTTTGAGGAGCGCCAGTTGTTCGGGCACGCTTTCCAGCATACGTTGTTCCATTTACAGTGTTGGCCAGTACACGAGTCTGGAATGCAGGATCATTGGATACAACTGCAGCAGTTAAATGATGCGACATACGCTCTGTGGCTTCCAGCACCTGGTCCAAGGTATTGTCATTGTAAAAGGTAATAACCTGGAATGGCGCAAACAGTTCTGTCACGCAAGTTTCAAAATTCTCCTCCTTCATCATCTCTTCCAATGGGACAAACACAGCCGTTGGTTCTACTGCTCCATACTTCTCAGGAATTTTGTGGTTTTCAAGCTCCTTTCCACCCCACATCACACTAGCACCGGGGATACTGGCAAGTCTTTCCGTGTGACCAAGAAAGTCCTTCGTCGTCACAGTCAAAATAGGGCCAATGGTGAAATCATCCACGGATCTCTTGGATACATTCTCCTTCAACTTTTCCATCAGACCAGACTCCTTCCAATTTTCATGAATAAATACAATGGATTGAGCAGAGCATTTTTGTCCTAGAGAAGCATAGGCATCTTGGTCACACTGCCAAGCCACATAATCTACATCAGACACATCCGGCCCAATAATTTTCCAATCAAACCCTGCATCTTCAAGCTTAACCTTTCCGTGGGTTGCCCTGGATAGAATCTCGCCAACCTTGGATGATCCAGTGAACTGGGTAAGTCGCAGAGGTGTGTCTTCAATGACCTTTTGAGCTACAGGTCCCCTGCAGTTCAAAAAATCAACGTCCTTTGAGTCCATTCCACAGTGCTGCAACAAAAGCAAAAATTGTTCCATGACGACAGAAACCTGCTCAGATGGCTTCAAAACTGGCTTGTTTCCCATAAAGAGCGCACCCATCAACTGAAGCACAGGAATTTCCAAAGGGAAATTAAATGGGGTAATGATTCCCACAGGGCCATACGGCCAGCGATGCCCAACGCTCATTTGTCCATAATGGTCACCAGGAACTCCAAATGACTGCGCCAAACGCCGAACGTTGTCTCCGGCAAAATTATTCAAAAAAGCAGCAGTGACGGTGACTTCTCCCATGGCTTGAGCATGAGATTTTGGGACGCACGCCTGGATAGATCTCGCGAAAAACTCGGCAATTTCCGGTTGCATCAAGGCATTGCCAGCCTTTGATCGATTTAAAGCAAATCAATGAGAAAAAGAAATGTAGAAGCACAATTAAAATCGTGTCAGGTATTTTTATAAGTGTCTTCCCAAGACTTTTTCCACGTCGTTTTCGCAAGAAATAATCTTTTTTCGATAACAAAATATGGTCATACCTTGCGACTAATCTCTCCGTATTGAACATAGCGTTCCGGGTTCTTCAAAGGATTGTGCATACCAGTTTTAGGGCACTTTCTTAGGCTCTCTAGGAAGGGTCCTAATTCATCCGGTTGCGTGTCGGGTACGGTAAAGAGGGGATGCATATCTCTATCCAAAGGATGAGGGATCACAATTTTGGACTTGGTATCATCAGTCCAGACACCATCGACACAATTTTTAACACTGTAAACATCTGCCGTTGTGCCCAGCGCGTCAGGGTCAATGGTCGCCCACTCGGGAACAGAGGCGAAGTTTCGTGCAATGCTGCTTCCTGCAACGGCCTTGCGAGCAAAAGGCGTGACGCCATTGGCAATTTTCTGGGTCGTCAATCGTAGCATTGTCATGTAAACCAATAATAAAACAAAAAAGTTGAAACTGGTTTTAATATCAGCAATTTCTTAATTTTACAGACTTCGATAGACTAAAATGGCGTCTTCTTCCAAGGCGCAATTTCGAGAATGGCTATGAAGGCTAAAAAAAAAGACTACCATGAAGGCTAAAAAAAAAGACTACCGTTGTCACGTTCACGACAGAATCGGTATCTTTGGATCGCTTTCGAAAGATGACGTCATGTTTAATTTAGAAGCACACTTTTTCCGATTGTCTAAAGGCAGGAAATTACTACTAGCCCTAGTAGCTACGAGTAGTAGTACAGTACTCTACCCCGGAGTAGCTATCGTAACATTATCATAGTAAGGTGATACTCGATTTTCTCAGTACTCGTAGTCTAGCAGTAGACTAGTAGTAGTAGTTGTAAGCATGGAGAATGAGCAGGTTGGACAATAGCATCAACTAAAAATATGTAGTTTCCGCCTTTATTGGACTGGTAAGCTCACGTACACACCATAAAAGTACTCAAATAGTTATAAAGAATCTATCATGTTGACAAAATATTCATCAATTGATCAATCTTGAGGCTCGAAAATAACCACAGTGATGGGGTCGTCGATACTTCCTCCATTGTCAACATTGCCTCCAATGCCACTGCGCAGAAATGGGATGATTGGACCGAGGGATGTTTCTTGTTGGGAGCTGACAGGGCCCAAAGTAGTTACATGAAATTTCCACTGGCTGGTTGGAGCAAGTGCTTCCGGGACAATGTCCTTCATAATCGCCTTTCGGGCATCCGCAAACGTGGAATATTTCATCGACGGTAGCTTCAAAAATCCAATGTTCACTTCGTTCGTACTATTGTCCACCTCGTTTTTGTTGTCCGATAGAGTTCGCTTGACAATCCGACAAAAGAGTGGACCGGATTTGCGCATTTTCTTTTTGATCGTCTTGTCCACATCGTTTTTGATTCCAGTGACATTGACAGGGTCCGTCTCTTTTCCGGCGGGAGCTTTGCGCTTCTTTTTCCTTTTGGGGATCGGTAAGAGCTGCGCCTGCTCTTCGTTGCGATTCCAATCGAGTCGAATATCCAACGGTTTGTCTTCCTCTATGATGGCCGCTTGCAAGGCCAGTTGAAACTGTCGGGACCGCACCTTTCCCGCGGCCCGGGCGGTCCTTCCCAAATGATAATTATCGGCCAATCCTTCCGTCCAGCCCATGAGCTTACTGTTGCTCATGACAGCGAACGGTGCTTCCTGGCATTCAAAAAAGTACACCAAATGTTTCTTGCCCAGGTTCTTTTTAGCCGTTTGTCGGGCACTTCCTTCTGTCAAGCGGGGATCAAAAATACAAGACGGCCACCAACCAAAACCAATTCCTCCATAAGCCCAACATACTTCACCGAAGCGGGCCGTGTAATCCCGGGGCAGTGCAACCACGAGACTGTTGAGGCCGTCATCTTTTTTCCCCTTTTTGGATTTTCCGGTACACTTGGCTAAAAGAAACGAAATATTGGCACGAAGTAGTGTTGGGTTAGTTCTTGAAAATGACAACAACAAAAAGGATGCTGCTGCTGCTGCTGCTGTTGCTTCACACGTACCACAAAACCAATCGTCCACAGGCACGGCATGCAAGGGAGGATTTAAACAATAAATATGGTACTCATCGTTACATATTTCACATAACATGAGATTGATGTGATCATCATCTCGATAACATACTCGACATCCCTCTTTGGGAGCGTTGGCATCATCATCGTCGTCGTCGTCGTCGTCGTCACCATCAATCATGCCGAAGTCACCCGGAGTCGATATCGCTGCTGTCGGCGGTAAATCACCCGTCGATTTCAACGCCTGAATCAAGCGCCGCCGTTCGCTTTCATCGAGAAACATCCCGGATCGCGATGCCATGTTACAAATAATGAAGTTTTGATTTTTGGAGGGAGGGCGGGAGTTGGGATTGGGTGCCGGTTGTGAATAGCTGCTACAGGTCTCTTCCAGGGTTGGTTTTGGATCTTTCTTTTGTAATACTCAGTAGTTGTGACGTTGTTACGTTCGCTCAGCAAAAGATTTAGTACGGGACGTGCTTATACACTAGTAATAAATATTCTTCCTTATCTGTTGCTGCTTCTCTCAAGCTCCTGTTGCTTATAAAACATATGAAATGCTAGTTAGCTAGCTAAATACGAGTAGTTTACTCTAACAAGCAAGACACGATGTGTGTCTGTTGCAAGAGTTCATGCGGGCCGGTCTTGATTCTCTCGCTTGGTGTCCGTCTTGCTGCATGCCATGGTTTGCGCTGCTTTAAGTTTTTGAGCTTTGAACCCTATACCTAATAAAGATAAAAGATGATTATTTAAAAAAGTAAAAAAATATTAAAAAAATATTGAGATAAATGTGCGCACCCACACCCCCAACATGCCGATGTGTAATGGTAGTAGTCTATCTACCACCCCATCCACTTCGACAAAACAATCATCACTTTAAGCTCCACTCTTCACTATTCATCTAACAATGAATATTTGGACGATACTACCATATTCTTGGATCGTTATCGTACTAGTATGGTTGACCGTTCCTGTGGTGGCAGCAGCAGCAGCAGCTTCTGCTGACGCTGCACCTACGGTCAATATTTTTCCACGAGGTGGTACTGCCACCACCACCACCACCAGCAGATCATCTACGTTCAATGGAGGTCCTGTTCAAATCTTTGTCAAAACCGTGATGGATGCTCGTCGTCATCTGGTTGCTGCTGCTGGTACGTACAGTACAGTAAAACGTTGTACCGTGTAATAATACAAAGTTGGCAAGAAAAGTGCCATGCATGCATGCATGCATATTTGTATCTATGTTTTGCCATTCCCACTCATTCATTTATCACTTCATTCATTTTTTGGTGCACTTTTTCCAATCACTTGGAACTTATACTCTGTATTCACTTCTTTTTTTAAATCTCGTCGTGCACAACAACTCAAGTGGCACGCAGTACCTCCATTTTTGCCATGTATCCTGTAGACACCATCAAAACTCGCATTCAAATGGATCAAAAGAATCCTTTCCGTGTCGCTGGACTTTACAAGGGTGTGGATGGATCTCTCTTGGGACAGGTACCATACGGGTAAGGTCGTATCACAGGGGTGTTGTACTGATCCAGGAGTTTTGTTTGGGAGGAAAGGCTCGTGTGATGTATTTGCTCCCGGAAATCTCTCACCGATTGTATTCTTATACCACCTGCCTTTTGTGAACAATCCAACACAAACCAAACCGCCGCACATAACACAATACACAAACAGTGTCTTGACCTTTGGTTCTTACGAAGTCTACAAAAATGCACTTCTCGATCGCTACCCCAACACCAAACCTATTTTTCTGTATGCTCTTTCCGCTATCATGGGTGATCTGACAGGTTCTGGCATTCTCTGTCCTTCTGAAGTCATCAAGCAACAAATGCAGGCTGGTATGTATTCAAGTACGACCGAAGCCTTTACGACTATTCTGAAAAACAAGGGCATCCCGGGATTGTACCAAGGATATCTGGGCGGTATTACCCGAGATGTGCCCTTTCGTGTAGCTCAATTGACAACATACGAACTTACCAAGAATGCTTATTTGCGTCTCAAAAAATACCGACAACTTCACAATAGCAAGTCAAACAAAAAGAAGACAGCTGCTGCTGCGGAACTTGAATTGACTGCGGTGGAAACTGCCATTTGTGGAGCTGTTGCAGGAACGTTTTCGGCAGGGATAACATCTCCACTGGATCGTATCAAAACACTTCTCATGACAGATGGTGCCGCCTACGGAGGAACAGTGGCATCGTGTGCCTCTAAAATTTGGCAAGAGGAAGGTCTGCGAGGATTTGCTACGGGCGTCGTTCCCCGTGTGACCTACATTGCCCCGAGTGTGGTCATTTTCTTTATTGCCTACGAACAAGTACAACAGAGATTGAAACATTGGCAAACGAATCCCTAAGTTAAACAAAGGCTACTGCAGTAAAAAGTTTTTGTTTGTTTGGGTTTATTGAGCATGGGAGTACTCAAACACTACTGCTACTAGTAGTAGTATTGTAACCGTACTCGCTCGTACTGTATTGTTAGCAAAGTTATGGTGAGCTTCATCAGGTTTGGTTGTGTGAACTGTTCGGGCTCCCCCGGAAGCACATTCATTCTCATTATTGTGACGCTTCCTCAGTCATGCGGGATTCAGCATTGTTCAAAACCCAAGAAACTTACTACTCAAGACTAGGTCAAGTAGAGCTAGTAGACTGTAATACAGTAACGACCGAACACAATACGAGTCAACAACAACAGCAAAGCTTCTGAGAAGAGGACCAAGTCTCTCCTAGACGGCCGATCGTTTACCAGAACACTAGAGTAAACAGCTAGCAAGCGAATATAACACGAAGAAACACTAGCAGCCAACAAACGAACAAACGAACCAATCAATTAGCCAAGCAAAAATAACGACCAAGGACGAAGCATGGATTCGTTTTCGAGCATCGATGCACCGCACAACTTAATGTTGACCGCCAAACCTCATGCTTTTGCTGGAGCTATTTTAACCCCCAAGCATGCTCGTGAACTGACACCCTCTCTGTGTCTGGCCATTACATCGGCTTTGGCCGAACAAGCCTACCGGAAAGATGCCATTCCGTATACATCATGGATAACCGAGGCTTGGAAGGTATTGGGATGGTCTGAACCTAGGTAGGTAGGGCAATGATATGATGGTTTCGATCTGTTGATGTGTAGTAGTGAAGAAGGACCCATGATAAAGCCATCAGAGTTATAAGCTTCGATATCCTCTCGCATGATTCCATTACCCTTACATCTCTCCACTGATTTCTTCATTTCTTCTACAGTGCTGCTCTGTTTTGGGAAATTGTAAGTAAAGTACTTGTTCTAGTTTCTACTGTAGTTCCTTCGAATTTGAATTTTTTTTTCATCTGCTTATACCATTATCGCCTTCAAAAATAGACCACCATGTATCACACACTCTATTTGGCCGGGCGAGCACATGCCAGTGATTTCCAAGAAGCCAACCACATTCCTCCCATCTTATCTTGTGGAAGCGCCAGCAGCGTAGGCAGTGGCACCACCCATCGAACCGATTCCAATACCATTTCCAACAATAGTGCCACCTTTGACAAGAAGAAATTCTCCACATCGGTATCGGCCAAAGAAT
>Ga0100393_10005820_pt1 | contig 11070 bp, 6 predicted proteins | sample CryGeymeta201517_FD_81546 | JGI IMG/M metagenome (GOLD analysis project Ga0100393, IMG submission 81546) | Groundwater microbial communities from Crystal Geyser aquifers in Utah, USA - Crystal Geyser metaG 2015-17 | ecosystem: Environmental > Aquatic > Deep subsurface > Groundwater | place: USA... | reverse complement strand
TTTATACTGGTAGCCAAAGAGGGTGGCTTCCGCAGTGCTGCCGAAAAACAATTTCTTACACCAAGCGCAATTAGCTCGCGTATTCGCCTCTTGGAAAATGAAATCGGCGCTCAATTATTTGAACGTGGCCAGTTTGGGACACACCTTACTTTATCGGGCGAGCGTCTGCTAGATCATGCCGAAGACATGCTGGCGACATGGAATCGTATCCGTAAAGACGTGGTGATTCCAAAACAAGCACGAAAAGTGCTAGCCATTGGGGCAACCGATACGATTTGGCAGGCCATCTTGCTTGATGCTGTATCACAAATGCAGCAGCACGACCCTACATTGGCGCTGCGCATGGAAACGGGTACAGCGGAAAGCCTTACCCGCGAAGTGCTTGAAGGTAGTTTGGATGCTATTTGTATTTTTGAGGCACCAGATTTGCCGGTGATTCAGGGTGAAGTCATTGGTGATATTCAATTTATTTTAGTCTCTACAAACCCATTGGCATCTGAATCTGAGGCGATGGCGCAGCATTTTGTGCAGGTGGATTGGGGAAAAAATAGAGGTCAATCGCTTCTGGAAATTCCAGCCAGTAAAACACATCCAATGACCCGAACTTCGGTGGGTTGGTTGGGTTTACAATGGTTGCTCAAAAATGGCGGCAGTGCTTACTTACCCCAATCATTGGTCGCACCCTATATAGCTTCAAACATGCTGTTTCCAGTGAAAAATGCACCAACATTCAAACGCACCGTTTATTTGCTGCATCCCATTCAGGCGAGAAATAACCCGTCCAAGCATGGCGAGAGCGATTTCAAACTACTCAGCCAAGTCTTGGTCAATATTGCTAACAATGGAGAGCATTTGCGTTAGTTTTAGTTGGTTCTAGTGAAACGAAACCTAGTATTTTCTTGCATAAAAAGGCTGTGATTTGACTTGTAAGGTAGCTTTGGACACCCTGCGAATCATTAAATTTGTATCAAGGTGTTTTTAACAATGGCAAAATTATCAAAACCAATCGTAAGTATCACCGATGTGCCCCCGCTAGATAAAACTGCAGATGGCCTGATCAAAGGCATTCAGCGTCACTTTTTACGTACATTAGGCCAGCATTCAACCAGTCATGCGCTGCATTATCGCTATCAAGCCACAGCCTACAGTGTGCGTGACCATTTGATGGAAGGATGGAAGAATACTAAAGATGCTTACCAAGCAGCCGGCAGCAAGCGCGCTTATTATTTGTCTCTTGAATTCTTGATGGGTCGTGCTTTGGGTAATGCCATTTTGAACCTGGGTATGGATAAAGAGGCTGAAAAAGCGCTGCATGACTTAGGCATGAATTTAGAAGAGAAAATTGAGCGTGAACAAGATGCAGGTCTAGGCAATGGTGGTTTGGGACGTTTGGCAGCTTGTTTTGTGGATAGCTGTGCGACCTTACAATTGCCGGTAACAGGTTATGGTATTCGTTATGAATACGGCATGTTCCGCCAACGTATCGTCAATGGTAACCAAGTTGAAGATCCTGATCATTGGTTGCGTAATGGTAATATTTGGGAAATTGAACGACCTGAATATATCCAAAATATTCATTTTGGTGGTCGTACTGAACATTATAAAGATGACAAAGGTATCGCTCGGGCGCGTTTGGTGGATTCTAAAGACGTGTTGGCAATTCCTTATGATTTGCCTATTCCAGGTTATAAAAATGGCACGGTAAACACGTTACGTTTATGGAAATCTGCAGCTACAGATGAATTCAACTTGGCTGAGTTTAATGCTGGTGATTACACCGAAGCTGTAGCGGCAAAAAATGCGGCTGAAGATATTTCAATGGTGCTTTATCCCAATGATTCTAGCGAAAACGGCAAAGAATTACGCTTGCGTCAGCAATATTTCCTAGCCAGCGCCAGTATCAAAGACGTACTTCGTCAGTGGGTGGATACATATGGGCATGATTTCAGCAAGTTTGCTGAGAAAAATGTTTTCCAACTGAATGATACGCATCCCACGGTATCGATTGCTGAGTTGATGCGTATTTTGATGGACAAGTACCACCTCGAATGGGATGAAGCTTGGGCAATCACCACTAAAACTATGGCCTATACCAACCATACCTTACTTCCAGAAGCTTTGGAGCGTTGGTCTGTTTCATTGTTTGGTCATCTGTTGCCACGTGTGTTGGAAATCATTTATGAAATCAATGCTCGCTTCCTTGCTGAAGTGGCGCGTAAATGGCCTGGAGATACCGACCGTCAACGTCGCATGTCCATCATAGAAGAGGGTCCTGTGCAACAAGTGCGCATGGCATACCTAGCTATTGTTGGCAGCTTCTCCATCAATGGCGTAGCGCAATTGCATTCTGATTTGCTGGTAGAGGGCTTATTTTCTGATTTCTATGCTTTATGGCCGAAGAAATTTAACAACAAAACAAATGGGGTGACCCAACGCCGCTGGATGGCGTTTTGCAACAAACCCATGAGCAAATTGATTTCTGAAAATATTGGTGAAGGCTGGATTACCAAGCTTGATGAATTGAGCAAGCTTGCGCCTTTGGCCGATGATGCTGCATTTCGTAAGCAATGGGCTGCTTGTAAACGTCAAAACAAAGAGCGTCTTGCTGCCGTGGTTGAAAAAGAATGCGGCGTGACCTTTAGCCCTGATGCGATGTTTGATGTACAAGTAAAACGTATCCATGAATACAAACGTCAGTTGCTCAATGTATTGCATGTGATTCATTTGTACGATCGTATTAAGCGTGGTGACACAGCCAATTGGACACCGCGTTGTGTGTTGATTGGTGGTAAAGCTGCCCCAGGTTATTACATGGCAAAACAAATCATCAAATTGGTGAGTAATGTAGCACATGTGATTAATAATGATCCTGATGTTGGTGATAAACTCAAAGTGGTTTTCTTCCCTAATTATCGTGTATCTGCCATGGAAGTGATTGCGCCTGCGGCTGATTTGTCGGAACAAATCTCGACTGCTGGTAAAGAAGCTTCGGGTACGGGCAATATGAAGTTCATGATGAACGGTGCGCTCACTATCGGCACGCTTGATGGTGCGAATATTGAAATTCGTGAAGAGGTGGGCGAAGAGAACTTCTTCCTCTTTGGCTTAACTGCTGATGAAGTGGAACCAACTTTGGCCAATTACAACCCCAATGGTATCATTGCTGCTGATGAAGACTTCAAGCGGGTCATGGAATTGCTTGAATGCGGCCATTTCAGCCAATTTGAGCCAGGTTTGTTCTCAGTAATTACGCAAGCGATTCGTAGTGGCAATGACCCTTGGTTGGTTGCGGCTGACTTCCGCTCTTATGTCGATGCTCAGCAACGGGCCTCAGAAGCTTATCAAGACCAGAAGAAATGGTTACGTATGAGTATCTTCAATACAGCTTACAGTGGTAAATTCTCCACCGACCGTACCATGGAAGATTACAATCGTGATATTTGGAAACTCAAACCAGTCATCTTAAAGAAATAAGTTGGTTTGATGTTTCTCAACCTTTAAAGGCGAGCCATTGGTTCGCCTTTTTTGTGTGGGTTAGCTTGTAAAAAATGCATAAAAAAGGGGCGGCTAAAAAGCCACCCCTTTTTGCAGTGAACGAAGGGTTAAATTATTTCAAACCTTTCAAGAAAGCGATGGTTTCATCAGCTTTTGCACCAGTCACTTTTTGCGATGGCATTTTGGTACCTTTGATCATACCTTTTGAATCAGCAATCCAAGCGCGAAGTTTTTCTTCATCCCATTTGAAGCCAGCGTTAGCTAAGCCTTCAGAATATTTGAAGCCATCTACTGAACCAGCTGTGCGGTCAACAATACCGAATAAGTTTGGACCAGTTTTGTCTTTGCCGCCTTGTTCAAACGTGTGGCAAGCTTTGCATTTTGATTCAGCGCCTGCGAATGCAGTTGATACTGAAATTGAGCTTACTGCGATTGCAGCTACTGCCGCAACGATTAGAGACTTTTTCATGAATCTCTCCTATACATAAAATATATGGATACCCTCACCCACTAGCGAGGCAATATACATCTGCAGAAATCAGAGAAGCAAGCGAAATGATAGCATACGGTAGCTTCTTGTTTTTTGTGATGGCCATTGGTTTCAGGCGCAGGAAAAAAAGATATTGAATTGACTCAATATTTTCCATTTTTGTCTTGAGGATTCGGCGTAGTTGATCGTTAGAATTTAGTCGACAAGTAGCCGTGAGTAAGCCTCAAAAATGATGTTTATTTGACGAGGGCAGCTGCACCAAGCAAACCAGCATTGTCGCGAAGTGTGGATGGCAGCACACGGATGGTGCCTTTAAGCGGTGGAATGAGGTTTGCTTCAAGCGATGCCATGATGGCTGGATGTAACAGCGACCAAGCGCCAATCAAACCACCACTGATGGTGACAGTGTGCACGTCCAAAAGTTTAATGGCCTCAGCAATGGATTCGCCCAAATAGGCGCCTGCGCTGATAAGGATGCGTGTTGCATCTTGGTCACCAATTTCGGCGCGCTCAAATACACCTTTCGCATCGGTGTAATGGCCCGTGGCTTCGGCATAACGCAAAGCCACTGCCGTAGCTGAAGCATACGCTTCTACGCAGCCTTTTCCGCCACAGCCGCATTGTCTAGCGCCATCGCCGCGCACCACGCGCAAATGGCCAAACTCCATGGCCATGCCAAATTCACCCGTGTAAGCTTTTTGATTTAAAACTAGGCCACCGCCTACACCAGTGCCTAAAGTAATGTGCAATAGATTGTCTGCACCCTTACCTGCACCAAAACGGGCTTCACCCATGGCTGCGCACAGTGCATCGTTTTGTAAGGTTACCGAAATACCCAGATGATTTGAGAGCTGACTCGCCAGCGCCGCATTTTTAAGCTTGGGTAAGTTGGGCGAAGCTGCCAACACGCCAGTGTCACCGAGAAAAAAACCAGGGAAGCCTGCGCCAATTGCTTTAATTTGTGGATGCGCTTTTATGATTTCAGCAAAGCAGTTGGTGAGTTTATCGACCAATTGTGATTCGGTCATATTGCGATCACCAAGGTCAATCTGTGTGCGTTGTTCTTCAGCAATGCTGCCATCGGCAGCAACAAGTGCGGCACGGATGTTGGTGCCGCCAATATCGGCTGCAAGAATGTATGGTGTTGTTATCATGGCTTAAGCCCCCAGCAAGCGTCCATAAAGTTCAGCATAGGTTTGCGCCGATGCATCCCAAGATGAATTCCGTTTGATACCATTGTTGCATATCTTTGCCCAAATTCGTGGTTTGCGGTAAAGGCTAATTGCCTTTTCGACTGCCTCATCAAAAGGCTCTGGCCGCGCTTCTTCAAAATGCACGCCAGTAGCGCCGTTGGGGTCTACCGTGTAATCAATCACTGTATCACTCAATCCGCCAGTGGCGCGCACCACGGGCACGTTGCCGTAACGCATTGCCATCAATTGGCCAAGGCCGCAAGGTTCAAAGCGGGAAGGCATGAGGAACATATCGCCTGCGGCATAGATTTGGCGGGCAACATCTTCGTTAAAGCCACGATAAAAATACATGCGTTGTGGGTATCGGGCAGCAAGCTCACTTAATGCGTGTTCGCTATAACCATCGCCTGAACCCAAAACTGCCAGCTGATACCCACGATTAAGCCATGATTCGGCATTGGCCAATAACAAATCAATACCTTTTTGCTCGGCAAGACGCGAAATTAAGGTGAGTAAGGGGATATCTGCATCCACTGTGAGTCCTGCCATCGTTTGCAGTGCATGTTTGCAGGCTTTTTTGCCATCGAGATTGTCCGGCCCGTAGTTGGCAGCTATCACCTTATCCACTAGTGGGTCCCAATTTTCAATATCAAGGCCGTTGACCACACCAGTCAAACGATCGACATGGTTGAGCAAGAAGCCGTCCAAATGACAGCCATATTCGGGCGTCATGATTTCCTCGGCGTAAGTTGGGCTTACAGTGGTGATAGCGTCGGCTGCTTGAATGCCACCTTTCATGCAGTTGATTTGATGATGAAATTCGTATCCGCCAGGATGGTAGTGATGACTTGGCAGGCCAAGTCTCCCCACCCATTCGCCGGGGAATACACCTTGGTAAGCCAAGTTGTGAATGGTGTAGACAGTTTTTGTTTTGGATAGTGAGGCATAATGTTGGTACTGGGTTTTGAGTAACAATGGAACCAAGCCAGTTTGCCAGTCGTGGCAATGGAGAATATCGATAGGTTGACCCAATTGGGCTGCTACTTCCAAGGCCACACGGTCGAGCAAAACAAAGCGTAATAGGTTGTCATCGTAGGCTCCGCCAGTGGGCCCATACAGACCTTCACGGGCATATAAATCGTCTTGCTCAATGAGAATAAAGTGCAAGCCATCGACCACAGCTTCATGTAGCGGGCAATATCTTGGTCTGCCGTCAGCCCACATTTCTATGGTTTTATCTAAAGGTGTTGTACTGATGTTGTTGGCGGCCAAATGTTGGCGATAAAACGGCATGATGACGGTGACTTTATGGCCAATGTGTTGCAAAGCATGGGGCAGCGAACCTGCCACATCTGCTAAGCCGCCTGTCTTGGCCAGTGGCGCGGCCTCGGATGCAACAAATACAATATTTAGTTTGACCATGAGTCACCCTCCCGATTGAACGTGGGCGAAGCTATCAGAACGAATTGAATAGGTTAAGATGGCTTTATCCGCTTGTTTTTTGTGGCATGGTTCGAGTTAACTTGTAAGCTCGCCGGTGAGTGAGATGGCGTATGGTGCTTGCTTTCTATCTTGAATAACCAGTCAAGGGTTGAGCACATGCAACAGTGAGGCTTTAGGGGGAGGGGTTATGTCAGGTTTGACTCAAGTAACATCATGGAAAGCGCTGCATGCGCTTTCAAAAACCATGAAAAAAGTGCATATGCGTGATTTATTTGCTGAAGATGCCAACCGCTTCTCTCGATTTTCGCTGCAATTAAATGACATCTTGGTGGATTTCTCGAAAAATATTATCAATGAAGAAACCCACGCCACCCTCATGAATCTGGCCAAAGAGCGCGATGTGCCTGCAGCTATTCAGCGTATGTTTAGCGGCGAGAAAATTAACAACACTGAAGATAGGGCAGTGTTACATGTGGCTCTGCGTAACCGAGGGAATCGCGACACCTTTGTTGATGGCGTGGATGTGATGCCTGGCGTGAATAAGGTGCTTAAACAAATGCGCATCTTCACTGAAGCTGTGCGCTCTGGTGAATGGAAAGGCAGCACGGGCAAACCTATGACTGATATCGTCAATATTGGCATTGGTGGCTCAGATTTAGGGCCGCTGATGGTGACTGAAGCGCTCAAGCCTTTTGGAAATGGTCTCAATGTGCATTTTGTTTCCAATGTAGATGGCACCCATATTGTTGAAACGCTGCGAAAGTTAGATCCTGAAACGACGATGTTTATTATCGTATCCAAAACATTTACCACCCAGGAAACTATTGCCAATGCTGAAACTGCACGTGAATGGTTTCTCACACGTGGCTCCACGTTGCAGGCAGTGGCTAAGCATTTCGTTGCGGTATCGAGCAATGCCAAGGCTGTCGATAAATTTGGCATCAATACCAATATGATGTTTGAGGTTTGGGATTGGGTGGGTGGTCGTTACTCGCTGTGGAGCGCTGTGGGTTTATCCATTGCGCTTTTCTTGGGTATGGATGCTTTTGAAGACATGCTTTTGGGCGCTTATGAAATGGATGAACATTTTAGAAAAACGCCAATGGAAGAGAATATCCCTGTCAATCTGGCCATGCTTGGTGTATGGTATAATAATTTCTTTGATGCTGATACGCATGCGATTTTGCCATACGATCAATACATGCATCGCTTCCCCGCCTATTTTCAGCAAGGTGATATGGAGAGCAATGGCAAGCGCGTTACGCGAGATGGTAAGGCTGTGAACTACAGCACGGGGCAAATCATTTGGGGTGAGCCTGGCACCAATGGTCAACACGCTTTTTACCAGCTCTTGCATCAAGGCACCAAAATGGTGACCAGTGATTTCCTTGCGCCTGTTGAGACATGTAATCCGATTGGCACGCATCATTCCATTTTACTAAGTAATTTCTTTGCTCAAACTGAGGCTTTGATGCTTGGCAAAACTGAAGCGCAAGTGAAAGCGATGTTAGAAGAACAAGGCAGAAGCAAAGAAGACATCGCCATGCTTTTGCCACATAAAGTTTTTCCAGGTAACCATCCAAGTAATTCCATTTTGTTTCAAAAGCTCACGCCCAAAACGTTGGGCAGCTTGATTGCCATGTATGAACATAAAATCTTTGTGCAAAGTGTGATTTGGGATATCAATGCCTTTGACCAGTGGGGTGTGGAGCTGGGCAAACAATTGGCGCAAAGGATTCTTACTCAGCTTGATGGTGATGAACCAGTCACAGCCCATGATGCATCCACCAATGGGCTTATGAATTACTATAAAACAAGCCGAACTTTATAGGTGTTATGACCCGATGGCACCAGTGCCTGCTTTTAGCGCTGGTGCTTTTTGATGAGCTCGGCGGCTTTTTTCCAACAATCAGCTTGCCGCGCTGGCAAGGCATTTAATCGCCATGCCCAGTTGCCATGCAATGTGCCGGGTGTGTTAAATTTTGCTTCAGTGCCCAGCGCCAATAAATCCTGCATGGGAATCACAGCCATTTTGGCAGGCGAAGCTAAGGCACATTCAATAAGCGCCCATGGCATATCTTCAGCTTTGCAATCAAGTACGCTTAGCGCATGTTGCTTGGTATTCTCATCGGCCAAAGTAAACCAGCCCATGGTGGTATCATTATCGTGGGTGCCCGTATAAACCACACCATTTTCCTCATGATTGTTTGGAAGATAAGGATTATCGTCGCCCCCACCAAAAGCAAAAAGCAAGATTTTCATGCCGGGCAGGGCAAAGTCTTGGCGCAGGGCAGTGACCTCATCGGTGATAATGCCAAGATCTTCAGCAATCATGGGTAAGGTGCCTAAGTTGTTTGTGAGCGCTTGCAGCATGGCCTTACCGGGGGCTTTGCGCCATTTGCCAATCACGCCATCTTCGCTGTTGCCAGGGATCACCCAAAAGGCTTCCAAAGCACGGAAATGGTCGAGGCGAAGCATGTCCATAAGCTCAAGCTGACGGCGAACGCGGCTTACCCACCAAGCGAAACCATCATGTTGCATTTCTTTCCAGCGGTACAAAGGATTGCCCCACCGTTGACCAGTCTCGGAGAAATAGTCGGGAGGAACACCAGCAACTTCGGTGCATAAACCACTGTGATTGATGGTGAAAAATTGGGGGTTGGCCCAAACATCGGCAGAATCATGCGCCACGTAAATGGGCAAGTCACCAAACATTTGTACGCCTTTTTCATGGGCGTAGGCTTTTACAGACTGCCATTGGCGGTTGAATAGAAATTGCTCAAATACAACTTGATGAATCAGTGTTGCATGTTCTTTTTTGGCTTGGGCCAAAGCTTGTGGGTCTCTGTCTCGTAGCTTGTCGCCCCATTGCCACCAAGCATGGTTCTTAGTCACGGTTTTCATGGCCGAAAACAAGCTGTAATCATCGAGCCAATAAGCTTGTTGTTTTTGGAATGCGGCGATTTCTTTTTTAAGTGCTGGTTGCTTGGCGATGCTAGCCCAAAACTTTTCACCAGCCTTTTGGCGCAGCTTAGCGTGAGCGCTGGCATCCATTTTTTCAGTCAAATCAGCAGCATCCAACCAGCCAAGTGTGACGCATTGGCGCAAATCAATCAGTTCAGGGTTCCCAGCGAAGGTAGATAACGATTCATAAGGAGAGCCGTGGCCGTGGGTAGGGCCAAGGGGTAAAAATTGCCAGACGGTGAAGCCACCCGAGCGCAAGCTATCAATAAAATCAAAGGCTTCTTGCCCCAGCACACCTTTATGAAAAGGCCCCGGTAAGGAAGTTATGTGTAAAAGTACTGCCGCGCGGCGCTGGTCTATCCAGGGTTTCATAGTGATTATCCAAATTATTATAGCTACGGGAATGGTATAGCTGAGCTAGAGCTACTCTGCAAGGTTGACCCAGACAAAGCAGCTTTAGCAAAAGCTATGATGTTAAGCGTCGGCTCCGCCACGGCGCATGGTGCCGCCTCCTTCAGCATCGCCGCCACCAGATGAAATGTTTTCATCCAAAGACTTCGGCGCTGGGCTACCCAACAATTGATACAGTTTTTTCAAATGACGACGGTAGAGCTGGTCAAAATCACGAACAGCAGCGCCAGGATTGTAATCACCAAACCACCAGCACCAATCTGAGCCTTCACAGATGCGAAGTTGCTCAATGGCGTCCGCTTGGTCAGCAGGGCTTAGTTTGTCATATTTAGCATCAAATTCATGCTTGGCGGCAATGAGCAATTCCCAAGCTTTTGTTTTGGCATGATCGCCAATCCAAGTTGACAGATTGCCATATACCCAGGATCCTGGTGTTAAGTGATCTAGCTTTTCAGTGGCAGGATGATTAGCCAAGTACTCACTAAACGTGGTGAGGTCATACTCATCATGTTCAGAAACGGCTTGATATAATTTGGTCAGGAATGGCAAAGCATTTTGATGATAATGTTCCCATGCATTTTCACCATCCATGATAATAGCCACGATAGGGGCTTTCATGCCCTGGGTGCGGTGACGAATATTCGCCAATTCATGCATGAAGTTGCTGATGGCGTCATCAGTATTCCACTTGCTGTATTCAAAACCAAGCAGGTCTGATAAACGGTCATCACGGAAGAAGCAGGTGATCGCCTCATCGCCTTTGCCAATCACCCATGGATGGTAAAGATCACGATTACCTTGTTGCTCACGCAAATTGTATTTTAACGAATGATGTAGTACTGATTCACCGGTCGCACACCATTTAAAGCCTGATTTGCCAAGCAAGGCCAAGGTGCCATCACAGACTGCACCTTCAGCCGGCCAACAGCCTTGGGCATCATGACCAAACAATGTTTTATGATTTTCTTGCGCCAAATGGATGTGATCCAAAGCGCGTGCTTCACCGCCAGGGTATTGTTCATTGGGAATCAAAGCATCAGGTACAGTTTCTTGTGCTGATTTGAAATCGAGCAT
>Ga0100393_10005812_pt1 | contig 11080 bp, 8 predicted proteins | sample CryGeymeta201517_FD_81546 | JGI IMG/M metagenome (GOLD analysis project Ga0100393, IMG submission 81546) | Groundwater microbial communities from Crystal Geyser aquifers in Utah, USA - Crystal Geyser metaG 2015-17 | ecosystem: Environmental > Aquatic > Deep subsurface > Groundwater | place: USA... | reverse complement strand
TTTGTTTTTGTAGTTGCTGCTGTTGTAGTTGCTGCTGCTGATGGAATGCTGCTGTATCGGGTGCAACCGTGATATTGGTCCTATTCAGGGCCTCCTGAGCAAATTGTTGTTGTTGCTCTACAATTCGCGCAATACTCGACAAGGTTGCATCGTCATCTGTCAAAACTTGATCTGGAGAATCTTGGCTCTTGAGAGTTTGCTGCTGCTGCTGCTGCTGCTGCTGCTGTAGTTGCCTGTGCTTGTGATTGAATTTCGCATGATCGATGCCTTTTGTTTTGAGTTTATCATAAACTCTGTTGCTTGGTCCACTACGACTACTTAAACTACCACCTTCCGGATATCTACTAGGAGGAAATTCAGGGTCACCTGAGCTCTCGGAGGAAGCGGATGTCACAAAATGTTGCTGTTGCTGCTGCTGCAACTGCTCTTGATTGTTTGGATTAGATGAGCCATGATTGATGTAACCGTTCCTATGGGGAGATTGAGTCATTTGCTTGTTGTGCACTCCATTATAACTTTGTCTCGCAGGAGAACGCTGGACTTGCTGTTGTCGCTGCTGTTGTCGCTGCTGCTGCCGACTCGTGTGATGGGGAGACCGCGAACGACTCAACGATGAAGGCGAAGTTAACGTCGTAGCTCGAGTAGGACTCTGACTGCTGACAGTATATTGCTGCTTTTGTTGTTGTTGTTGTTTTTGCTGTTGACTACTTCCCTCAAGTGTTGAAGACTGTCGTTCTTCCCGAAAATTCTGCTCTTTTCGAGAACTATTTCTGCTGCGGATGCTACTGCTAGCCGATAATGGAAGGGCTGTTGATGATGTTGCCATTCGCTGTTCTTTGGCCTGGATTTGTTTTTGCATTAAACTACCGGGTTCCGCATGATGTGTTTGTTGGTGACGCTTGCCATTCATGGCCCTTTGCAAACGACTTTTGCGGCTCTGACTAGCAACGGCAGTAATTGATTCGTTGGGTCCCAATTCCGTGTTATTTTGTTGTTGCGGTGTTCGGTGCTGCACTGCTTGTTGTTGTTGCTGCTGCACTAGTTGTTGTTGTTGTTGTTGTTGTTGCTGCTGCTGCTGCTGCTCCTGCTGCGTGACACTTCTTATGGTTGACTGGTATGCACTGGAAGATGAAGGACTGATAAAGCTGCTGTTGCCTTCCTTATTTCTAGTAGAAGATGAATCGAACCTTCGTACGGTCCCGTTGAAGGCCTCAAAGGAAGCAATTTTCGATTTGACTGGGCTCTTGACACTGCTCTGACTGCTCATGGTGGATCTGCGGGTGGGTGCGATGCACGATGCACTCCTATAGTCTATAGTATATGATGATGATGATGAGGAGGAGGAGGAGGACGCGAGCAATGCCAGCCGCTTCTTCTTGTCTCGACCAAGGGAAGCGCTATAAAGGATTCAGTCTTTCGGCCTGCGATGCCAGTATTGCTGAATGCTTGGGCGCAATAGTACTAGAACAAGGACAGTCCGACCGTGGCAAGGAGGAAACTAAATCCTACTTTTTTATTTTGATAATTCGGAGCAGCGGAAATTGGTTTTCTCGATTTTCCAACACCCATACAACCTTCACTCTTTAGGCATTGTTTTCTCATTCGCTCAGTCGTTGTTGAGTCACGAGTTTATAGAACCTTCATTGATGGAGACGATAATACTAAAAAGACGTTATAAAAAATCTGAACAAAACCAAGACATGGAGAGTACCAGTGTGCGTGTGCAAGCACGGTTGTACAAGTACCAGTACGACTATTTCGTTTGATGTGCCGTGGTGCTATTCTGGAGTACTCCCCTTTCCTTTCGCTTTCGAAGCATTTCATTAAATAATAATGATGTTGATCTGTTCTCTACTAGCTACTCGTAGTAGGTATTCCTCCGTCAGGCGCACAGGTACGATCAGCGCACAAACCAGGAACTACCACTGTACTTCGTTTAGATGATGATCTATTCTACTTCACAATAAAATAATAATACCCAGCATCACTTTTACGAAGAAGTCTTCTTTCGGTGAGTTGTTTCAAGTGGACACAACATCACCAGTACCTGCTTGTGTTCCATGGTGCTTCCTCCACACAAGGACAAAAAATACAGCCACAAATGGAAGGACAATCAAATTCTAATGCAGGGATATCACACAATGAGTCTGGAATTTCTCCAGTCAGCATTGTCTCGTTCAATTGTAGCTCAAAGAGATTTGCGTGGTTCGCAAATTCTTGAGGAAAGGTTCCAGACAGACTGCTGCCATCAAATTTGAATGACTGCAGACCTTTACTGTTTGCCAGTTCTGTTGGGATTGTCCCTGTCACACAAGCACCATTCAGCCAAAGATATTGCAAATCTCCAATGAGACCCAATTCTGATGGAATTGGGCCATTGAGATTATTTTCACCAAGGTAGGCACGCCAAAGCAAACTGGAAAGTCCAATCTCTGTTGGAATGGTGCCACGGAGTTGGGTTTGTTGCAAGACAAGAATGAAGAGATTTGGCAGTGAACGATTCTGGGGAATTGTTCCTGTGAGCTCATTCTCCCCAAGCATGAACAGTGACAATGCTGATAATCTTGCTATTTCAGATGGAATTGGACCAGACAGCTCGTTGGATACCTTTTGAAAGGAGAATCTGTGAGTTTTGACATTCCAAGCAAATAAAAAATAAAAAAGCACAGCACATTCTTCTTACCAAGAGCAAATCTGTAACATTTAGTAACCTGCTAACATAGGATCAGCTTTGAGCCAGACAAATGCCTGTGGCTGAGGGGATTCTGGAGATTCCATTGCTTGTAGAGTAAAGTCAGGAAGATCAACAACATGAGGACTTGGTGCAGATGCTGGTGATGGCTGCCCTAAAGCAATATCTTTACTTCCACTTCTGCTATTGCCGTCAGCGGTCAACACCACAATCACCACCAACACAACGACAATGACAACCGTTATGAGAGTAAGAAGGGCCCAGATTGTTCTCTGTTCTTCTCTTGTATCTGAATCTTCAGCAGGCATAGCAACGCCTATATCAAAAATCCCTCTGTCGTCTGTCACCGGTTTGGCCTCTACAAGCCCAGAGTGGACTGGAGCATCTTTCACATCATCTACAACCGTATTTGATTGAAAACCTTGCGTATAAGCAAAGAGGAAAGCAGCCATCTGCCTCTCAAGATCCTCCTGTAATCCCGAATGAGAAATTATCTCTTCTCGAAGGTGGATCTCATCTTGAGATAAATGCAGAATATATGCCCCCGGTGCGGTGCCTGATGCTGCAAAGTTTTGTCCGGTGGTATCTAGCTTGGGCGCCTTTCTCAACATATCTGTTTCTAAACTTCCTTCAACGCTGGATGTTGCCAGGTTGCTTGCAGAACGGTTTGTTTCGTTGGGGTTGCTTACTTTATTTTCCATTTTTTGAAGGCTAGTGGAAGCATTGTTGGTTTGATCAAGCGAGAATGATGGCATTGCCGATTTCGTGACTTTCCCTGTAAGCCCTTCCGGATCTGATTGGATGTTTGTGTCAATTGCAGACGCCATGACTTTGCCTTCCACGTCTTGTAAATTGGATTCGAAATCAGGGGCAGAAGATGATGCAGCTCCAGGAGCAGAAGATGATGCAGCTCCAGCAGGGGCAGAAGCAAGGGCTTTGTTTTCCTTTCTAAGCTTCCTTCGACGCTGGATGTTGCCAGGTTGCTTGCAGAACGGTTTGTTTCATTGGGGTTGCTTACTTTATTTTCCATTTTTTGAAGGCTGGTGGAAGCATTGTTGGTTTGATCAAGCGAGGATGATGGCATTGCCAATTTCGTGACTTTCCCTGTAAGCCCTTCCGGATCTGATTGGATGTTTGTGTCAACTGCAGACGCCATGACTTTGCCTTCCATGTCTTGTAAATTGGATTGGAAATCAGGGGCAGACGATGATGCAGCTCCAGGAGCAGATGATGATGCAGCTCCAGGGGCAGAAGCAAGGGCTTTGTTTTCCATATCTTGAAGGCTTGACATGACATTATCACTGGCAAAAGCACCAGTTGCGGTAGACCTGACCTTGCTTTCCATCTCCCGGAAGGTAGATTGCAATCGCCCTAAATCCCTGGCTTTATTTTCCGTATCATTCAGTTGAGATCTTACAGCAAAATTAGCGGATGACGCCACGACCTTGCTTTCCATGTCTTGCAGATTGTCCCTCAAGTTGCCAGCGGCAGCTGTAGGAGTTGCATTAAGAGATGAAGCCACGATCTTGCTCTCCAAGTCCTTTCAAATTGAAAGAAATTTGCTGGCAGCGGTAGATAGATGTTGGTCACTACCGGGTGAATGCGCGGTATCAAACTTCTTCTCAACTTTGCCAGTGTACATTCCACCTTTGTCATAGGACCATTCTGTGAACGAACAAGTGGCACTTGGCTTATTAGGATCAGTTGCAGACGATGAAATGACAAGAGCTGTTGCTGTCCTTGTACCGTACTCTTGTGATTCGATAAAAACGGAGGAAAGAAATTCTTCGATTTTCTCGCTGCACCCTGTTTCTTTGGTAGGGAGTTGGTCGACAGGAGCCCTGGATGTGTCTTTGAGAATATCATGAAGCTTTTCCATTCGCTGCTCTACCGAAAATTGTTCCATCAAGGGCATGAGGTTTGAGAGATTTTCTTTGGATGATTCCACTTTTGGCCAAGGATCATCTAATAACCGATTACATAAACAGTAGATACGACCTGGTTCCAACTTGCGTATTGAGCAGGGCGGATGTTGTGAATCTCCTCGATTGGAAAAACAGTATATTCCACTGGGATCTCCGAGTATGAGACTAAATCCACCATAGAGCAAAGCCTCCTCCGGTTTCATCTTTTGGAGAAAATACAGTGCGGGTATATTGGATTTCAAAAAATCGGCCACCAGACTGCCCCTGGACTTGGGTGGCTTGTTTTCGTCGGATAATTCAGAGGCGCTTCGATAGTTGGTAACAGCAGCAAACCGACCCGATTTGGTAATACCCATCCACGTTCCGCCTGATTTTAAATCCCTTCCACCTAAAATGTCGTCAGGAGTGCCCCAGAAGTGGGCTTCTTCGGACGGTCGTTCATAATATTCATCACGATTCGCTGCTACTACCAGAGGAAACGCATCGCTCGTCCTGTAAGCAAAGACTATCAGGCACATGGTAAGAAGGTAGGACAAGCGAGGAACGGTTTCTTTTTCTTGGCTAATACCAGGTACCCAATACTATATTATTACCATTCAGAGGTACTGGTGTATGACATAACATGCTACTACCTACTACTACGGAATATTAGATACTACTACTAGAGGCTAGCTAGTAGCGTAGTACTAGCTAGTAGTGCTAGCAGTAGTAGTTCTGTACGTAGAGTACTCGAATCCAAGTAGGGTCTTCGCTTGAATTGGTCGTGAGAATTCGTCTTACTCTTTTCCCCCGTGAAAGGAGTAACTGTGCGCTCTCTTAAAAATGACAGATCCTCCTCTTTATTTTTCTCTCGGCACAACGAACAAGGACGACAAACCATCCCAATTTCCAATCACTCATACTGATCACTGATCCATCAATCTAAATTCAATCAAAAGCAAAGAGATGGCGAAGAAGAAACGAGGTTCCCCCAAGAAAATTCCAGTTGGGAAGGAAAACCATGGTATGCAAAAGCAACAACCTCAACAAGAAGAAGTATTAGTAGAAAAAGAGGAAGACCATCACGCAGCAGTTGAAGATACCAATGACAAAGCGTCAGCCGAAAACAAAGCACCAGAAAAATCTGAGGATTCTTTGTCGGAGGCAGACCAGGATCAGGCAGAAGCCGACACTACAGAGAAAGTCACTTCTAAGGACATGGATGATACAGATAGTATCAGGGATAAAAGCAATAAGAGAAAACTTGAAGGAGACGCCGACACTTCTTCCCCAAACGCGGATAAAGCCAGCACAGATAAAGCCAAGGAAACACCCGTCAAAGGGGATGACAAAGCAGAGGAAGAAGACAACGACGATGAAGACGAGGAACATTCAAAGCCTGCTGCCAAGGAAAAAGCAGAGCTTCCATCTGACATTGATCTCACCCAACCCATCAAAAAGGCCCGGACTGCCTATTTTATCTTCATGGAAGAACGCCGTCCAGAAGTCCAGGCCAAATTCAAGGGTGAAGGTGTGGCCAAGGTGGCCAAAGAATTGGGGCATATTTGGTCCACTATGCCGGCCGAGGAAAAGGAAGTATTTCAGGAAAAGGCTGCCCTCGAACGAGAACAGGTAGCTCAAAAATTGGCGCAACTTGAAGCGGCTGGCATCGATTTGGCCAAGTTGCCGGGTGCTGCTACCCCTGTTGATACGTCTTCTCTTAATACGTTGATTTATCCGTTGGGACGCATGCGCAAAATTTGCAAATTGGATCCCGAAGTCAAGGGCCTGTCCAAGGAAGCACTGGTATTGGTCACAAAATGCACGGAGCTCATGACGTCCAAATTGGGCATTGAAACGGTCCGGGTAGCGCAAATTCAAAATCGTCGCAAATTATTACCAGACGATATTGCTCAAGTCTGTGCAACCCGGGAACAGTTTTTGTTTCTGCAAGACGATGTTCGAGATTTGGTAAGAGATCAGGTCGCAGAGAAACAAAAAGAAAAAGACAGCAACCCCAACAGCAAACAAACGGTTGCAGCTCAAACTGCAAGCAGCAAACCTTTGACAGCCTACTTTTCGGCTGGTAAATAAGGATGTGGAGATATCATGTGTGAACGAATGAATGAACGAACGAATGAACGAACGAACGAATCAATGCCTGAAAATGCCGGGGTTATTACTGCGGTGTCTAACTTTTCATGATTGGTATGCGAAAATTTGGGAAAGACAAGTGGTCCTAATGCTGTTTTGATTCTTCCGAAAATATTAGGACGGATGTAATTGGTATTTGAATATAAAGAAAGAGAAATAATAACAGGGTTCAAGCCATGTTTGTGATTGAGGTGGTGTAGGTGAAGCATTTTCATCGCGACTCAGCGGTTTCTATCTGTAGATGCAATAGATGGGTGAAGTATTTTCATCGCGACTCAGCGGTTTCTATCTGTAAATGCAATAGAAAAATATATGCTCCTTAGCGCAATCGCTAGCTGCTTTTAATATACTGTAGCAGAATATCATCTCTTTTCATTTATTTATTTTTTCAATGAAGTTGAGTTTGATCGTTTCGTGGATATTGTTGCCTCGGCTTGCGACATCTGTTGATGCCGACAGTCTGCTTGGCGCGAAGGCAGACTGTCACTACTACTTTTTTGACTCCTAAAATTGACTGACAATCAAGTGGGTACTACTAGGTACTACTTTCAGGTAGGGTCTAGTCTACCAGTCTAGTATGTTCGTGTGAGATTAAGTTTACTACCCACAAATAAAGAGCACACTCTGGACTCATTGCACTGTAATTATCTGCCAAGTTAATAGGTAGCTCTACTAGCAGTGAAACTTAGCGTGGAGTTTATAAATCATATCGAATCAGCATCAGTTCCCCTAGAAAGGCCACCGGTTAAGAAATAATGGGCGTGGACGAAGTGATTTCTATCCGCGACGACGATAGCTCGTCTGGAGTAGACGATGATTATAGCGACGATAGCGCTGATGCAGACGATGACGACTTTTCCACAACAATGATGAAAATCCCGGCGAAATCTCAGACACAAGATACGACCTCTGTTGGGTCTGTCAGTCCTTCTTTGAACACGCAGCCAACACTGTCGTCGGCCTCCAAACACAACGCTACTAAGCGTGGAAAGGAAGGAACGTTTCCCTCTATCTCTGGAACGATAACCACCATTAGTACCACGATTAATGGTAACGACAAGAAGCGCAAGGTTTCCATGTCACCACTAGCTGGTGAGGCAGCCTCGAAGCTTGATTTTCCTGTGGTAGCCAAATCAGTGTCCACTTTAACTACTGCGACAGCCCTAAGCTCCACCGCCATTGATAATAAAGAGAAGAAAGTTGCAGGTATTTTGAAATCTGATATAAAAGCATCGCACAAGAAGAATTCAGATGTTGACAAAGTCCAGAAAGCAGCGAAAGATGTCAAGGAACAGGAGAGGCAGGAGACGACGAAAGACATACCCGTCAGAAAGACAAAAGCCCTTCGAGTCGACCTCTTTGCCGACTCCGACACAGATAGTGAGGAAGATAGCATGTCTAACTTTATGAAAAACCACAGTGCCAAAGCAAACAAAAAAGATGCAGTCGAACCAGTCAAGGAATCTAAGGGAGTGCCAACTCTTGGAGGCGTCCTAGCTTCACTTCCAGATACTAAGAAAGTGATCAAGACAGTAGCGACAGCAACGTCCACCAACATTCCCACAGAAACGAAGAGGGACCATAAAAGCGGGAAGCAAACAATAGTTAACAACAAGACCGTGTCCAACATCTCTGCGTCGTCGGCCAATGATCCATCTGATGGCGGCAGCAAAGTGGAATGGGTCGAAGCTGCGTTTTTAAGTCCAGTTGCACCGTCCAAAGGGAATGCAAAGACTGGAAATGCTTCAACAAATAAAAACACAATGACCGAGAAACCGAAGCCAATAGCAAAGAAAGGCAAGACGAAAAAGCCAAAGATCGGAAAAGTCGACAAGGACGTGTCCAGTGAAAAGACTAGTTTAACGCTCGAAACAGCGACGAGTGATAGCAAAGCTGTCACAAAGAAGACCAAGAAGCGCAAGACTTTGGACGCGGAAGATGCCGCAGAGAACGATGTCTTAGCTGGAGACTCCAAACCAGATCCACCGAAAAAGAAGAAATCCAATACATCCGAATCCAAAACGGTCAAGAAGAACGTCGGTGCTTCATCGGAAGAAGAGTGCGAAGATTCGTCTGCCGTGCAAACGTCCACCGATGTTGTAGAAACTAAGAAAACAAAGAAATCTACCAAGGCAAACAAAACTAAATCAAAAGTTCCAGCAATCGAAGAGTCGACCAGCAATTCAAAGGAGTTAACTTTACCCAAGGACAACAAATCCAAAACACTACAATCTCCTGCAAGCAAAACCAAAGATGCCAAGAAAGCACCCGCAAGCAAATCTGATTTTGAAAAATCTGCGATTGCCATTGCAAAGCCAAAGTCCAAAAAGAGGCGATTCGACCAGCAGATTTTGCATCACATGGTTACGACAATGAAACCCTTTTCCACGCGGATTTTAGCTCAGGAATTGAAAACCACAGAACAGCAGTTGCAATTTGCCTTGCTCGGGCTGAAAGACAAGGGCCTCGTTATTGAAAAGGAGTTTACATCTTCCAAGGGGCGGGCGAAAACGTTGATATGGGCTGATTTAGAGAATAAATCCAAAGACGCTATTCAGATTGATTATTCGGTAGAAAAGGCAAATGCTGCGAAACTGGAGCTTGAGCTCTTGACTAAGGAAGAGAAGAGCCTTCAGCAACTCTTAACAAGTACCACGGATGTTCCTTCCAACGAAGCATTAAAAGCCAAGGTTGCGGCAGAGGAAGAACAAGTCAGCCAACTTCGAAAAACAGTAGATGAAATTAAGACGCGGATCAAGGCTGCAGAAGGAGTAACCTCCAAATCTGCATCAACGCTAGCCTTCCAGCACAACCAACCAAATCCAAGGAGTGCCGCACAATTGGCTCGAGCTCGATGCCCCAAACGAATGAAGATGAGAATCAAAGCCATGCGACAGCACTGGAAAACCCGAAAAGAGAAGTGTAAGGATTGTGTTGACATGATTGCAGATGCCATGGAGAAAAAGCCTAAGGAGGTCTACGCACTGCTCGACATTCAGACGGACGAGATGGAAAGTGTCACAATGCCTCCAAAGCACCAAATCGATCCTTGAGTTGATCCGACCCCTAATAGATATCAGACGGAAGGATATCACACGCAATGTATTTGTTGATTATTACAATGACAAACTGAAAACATGTCTAGCACGTGGGCTTCAATGGCAGAATTTGCCTTGCGAGCGTCAAACACTGTCCAGAGAAATGTTGAGGACAACCTCTTTGACTTCAAACTTGTCTGGGTCCGAATTGTAGTCCGTGTCGAAGTAGTAGTCATCGATTTGTAGATCTTGTCCCTCAATGCCCCGTAGTAACGATAAGACACCGAAACGAGGATAGTCAGGATAGAGCCGGAATCCTTGCTCCTGCAACAACATTTGCGACCCAAGCGTAATATCGCCATCGATTGCAATCGTAAATGTCAAATCGGACGTATTGTCAAGCCAATCAGTTATTTGGTCCTTATCCAGAGGGCTACGTTCCGTCAAAGACAGTAGGCCCTTGTCTTTGAGTACGTCGAATAGCTGATCCACTAGTCTTAGTTTTGACGCCAGTATTTGTTCTGATCGTTGACCGGATAGTGTCACGGCGTTGGACGCTCGAGGCAGCAACAAAGAAACCAGCCTCTGTCCGAACTGCGCCTCAAAATTGCGTCGAAATCCATTAAAATCAAAGGATTTGCCTTGTTCCGATATTATGATATCCGAGTATGCCTTGAAATGAACATACGATGCGAAATTAAAATCATCAGCCGTTTTGACGTCTCGTATATTTTCGTCCAAGATGATGCCACTCCTTTCAAATGACGGTTTTACCAGAGATACTACCTTGTTGATCTGATCCTGCAATGTTCCCATTTTGATGTACGGCATGAGCGATAGATAAACATCATCGGCTGCTGTCAAAATAGCCTTAGCTGTGGAACTGTCCAGTGGCAACGGAGGAGGAATCTCTTTGGGTGCTGGTCGCGCAGCTTGTTTGCTGCGCTCAGATCCCAAACCAAATCGATCTGAAAGGCCCTCCCATTTGCCATCTATTTGGTCCATAACTTGAGCTCCTTTGACCACAGATGTTCGTACCGAAATGCCAAGATCCGATGTTGTGACGGCTTTGGTAATTCGAGCACCTACTTCTCCGGCATAACTGGGATATGATTGAACAATAATAGTGGAAGATGTGATACCCAAGATGGTAGATAGTACTTGTCGTCGACGTTGTCCTCTGTCGCCATGGCTTTGTCTGTGCGAAGAATGGATAGTGCTGGCAAATCTTTTTGATTTCGCTACCAATATGTTAGTACTGAACGCATCAGCTCCAACAATATATATATATA
>Ga0100393_10005803_pt1 | contig 11092 bp, 4 predicted proteins | sample CryGeymeta201517_FD_81546 | JGI IMG/M metagenome (GOLD analysis project Ga0100393, IMG submission 81546) | Groundwater microbial communities from Crystal Geyser aquifers in Utah, USA - Crystal Geyser metaG 2015-17 | ecosystem: Environmental > Aquatic > Deep subsurface > Groundwater | place: USA... | reverse complement strand
GGTTACAATGCAAAGGAAATCACAGTTTCTTCAGCCCAAAACATCATGGTCGAACTTGAAACCTCTGATGTTGCACTGGGAGAGGTAATCATTGTGGCCGAATCCAGAACAGGGAACAGTCTGACCAATATTGCCGACAGGGACAGGGCTTCATCGAGCGTTAAAATTGACCTTATGGAAATGCAGGACGTTGGCGTTGTATCGGCAGCCGACGCTTTGCAGGGAAGAGTCAGCGGATTGGATGTAATTTCAGCATCTGGCGACCCCGGTTCCGGATCCCAATTGGTTATCAGGGGTCTAAGTTCGATGGGAAACAGTCAGCCATTGATAGTTATTGATGGCGTCCCTCAATTCAAAATTGCCAATAGTTTTGATTTGAGTTCCGCCGATTCTGAAGACATCAGTAATTTGATAAACATTGCCTTGCAGGACATAAAATCCATCGAGGTTCTTAAGGATGCAGCCTCAACGTCAATTTATGGTTCGCAGGGCGCCGACGGGGTTTTACTCATTGAAACCAATAAAGGAAGAATGGGTAAAGTCCAATTCGATTATCAGTATAAATACAGTTCAAATATTCAACCACCCGCCATTGAGATGTTGAGTGGAGATGAGTATATCATGCTGCAACTTGAGGAATGGCACAACAGCCGCGGGTTGTTTGATTTGCCAAGGGAAATAGCCTACGACAGGGATTTCCCGGATTTTTACAATTACACAGCCAATACCAACTGGATTGAGAAACTTACACAAAATGGCGAAACCCAGGACCATTATTTCAGCGTTTCGGGAGGTGGAGATAAAACCAGGTACTTTACCTCATTTAGTTATCTGAATGAAAGTGGCACAACCATTGGAACCTCATCCGAGCGATTTTCAACCCGCACAAATCTGGATTACTTTATATCGAGGAATCTGCTTTTTCAGATTAAATTCAATTATGTTGTAAATAATACCGCCGGCAATCCGGAACTGAGCAACCGGAATGTCAGGGAAATGGCATACATAAAGTCGCCAAACATGAGTGTTTGGGAATACGATTCAGAAGGAAATCTGACCGGTGAATATTTCACTCCTATTAACAGTTACCAGGGTAACGGTGTAACATTTTACAATCCGGTGGCATTGGCCAATCTGGGGAAAAACGACACAAAATACAGCCGTTTGGAAAATACATTTATGCTTCAGTTCCGGTTTAACGACTGGATGGTGATGCGCGAAACCGTTTCTTTTCAATTTCAGGGAACAAAGAAAAATTTATTCGTACCCTACAATACCATTGGTTCTGACTGGCTCAATTCTTTCGTCAACAGGGCCCGCGAAGACAATACCCTCGACCAGTCGTTAAGAACAGAGACACAATTTGCGTTTTCCTCACCCATCAAGAATAAAAATCACGATCTTTCCGGGGCTTTCACCTGGATTACCGAGCAATCCCAGAACGAACGGATGAGCGTACAAAATATTCGTATTCCCACTACAGAAATAAAAGACCCTGCTGTTGAAGCACAAATTAATTACATTGCCACAGGTTCAAGCCAAAAAAGGGCGTTAAGCGGACTCTCCAATATCAATTACAAGTTTCTGGACAGGTATATGGTGCAGACCATACTCAGGGCTGATGCACACTCTTCTTTTGGTGAAAATAACCGCTGGGGACTTTTCAAGGGGCTGGCGCTTGGCTGGAGATTCTCAAGTGAACCCTTACTCAATTTTATGAATTTCCTCGACGAAAGTATGTTGCGCTTTAGTTGGGGTGTTTCGGGCCGGCAGCCCAGTGATATTTATGCCCGGTTTGCCACCTACGAATCTACTGGTATTGGCAGCTACATCATTAAACCGTCTGTTGCCCCATCCAGTATTCAGTTGGATAATTTGAAATGGGAAACCATTACCTCTTATAATGTTGGCCTTGAATTAAATTTGTTCAATAACAATCTTTATATTGAAAGTGATATTTACCGCAAAGTTACTTCCGATATTTTATTTCCCAACTACGAAATTTCCTACTCTTCGGGATTCGACAGACTTCGCTATTTGAACGGGGGAGAAATGATGAACAACGGCTGGGAGCTTATGCTGGATTACAAAATTATAAGGCAAAAAGACCTGCTTTTGTCGGTAAATTTCAACACTTCCCGCAATGTAAATTCTTTCAGTAAATTACCCGAAAATTTCAACACCGAACGGTCAACTTCAATCGGAAACGGGCAATATCCTTTGCGGGTTGTTGAAGGCGAACCTATCGGTTCATTTTTCGGATTCAGATATTTGGGTGTCTGGCCAACAGATGAAGATGTGCTCTCGTATGATGCCGAAGGTAATCTGCTGGTTGACAGCGATGGAAATCCAATTCGGCTGAGTTACAATGACACGTATATATTTAAAGGAGGCGATGCAAAATATGAGGACATCAATAAAGACGGCGATATTGATTTGAATGACGTGGTTTATATCGGCGACTCAAATCCTGAATTCATCGGGGGTTTTGGAACCAATTTTAAATACAAAAATTTCGATTTTGCAGTTAATTTCCATTACCGGGTTGGATTTGACATTATCAATGGCGTGGCGATTCAAACCGAAGGCATGATTGACAGAAACAACCAAAGCAAAGCTGTTTTGCACCGCTGGCGTATTGAAGGCCAAAACGAGGAAGGTATGTTGCCCCGGGCTTACATGAATCATCCGGCAAACAACCTGGGCTCCGATCGCTATGTTGAAAAGGGCGATTTTGTGCGGTTAAACAACATTAAATTTGGCTATATGCTTAGCAAAAAAACCTGTGACAAACTGGGTATCAGAAAAGCTAATTTTACAGTGAGCGCCCGTAAACTTTTCACATTTACCAGGTATTCAGGACAAGATCCGGAAGTAGGACAAGATGCCAGTAATCCATACTGGATTGGAGTGGATAATGCAAAAACCCCTCCACCAAAAAACATAACCATAAGTTTGGCAGTAGGTTTTTAAAACAGAAAAAATAATGAGAACAAAAGTTAAATATCTATTAATAATACTGCTGGTAATTACGCATATTTCCTGCAACAAGTGGATGGATTTGATTCCCCCCGACGGATTAATAAGGGAAGAATACTGGAAAACCAAGGAAGATGTTGAATCGGTTTTAATGGCCGCTTACGAAAACTTTGCCGAAACAGACCAGTTACTTTTTATTTTTGGCGAAATAAGGGCCGACATGGTTGTTGGTGATAACAATCAGTCGCGCAATGAGGAATTAATTTCGGAAGGGAATATATATCCGGATAATGCACTTAGTAACTGGTTAAGTTTTTACACTGTTATTAATTACTGTAACGAGGTTATTAAAAATGCCCCGGAAGTAATGGAGTTCGACAGGACTTTTACCGAGTTTCAAATGCAAAGTTTAACTGCCGAAGCCTATTACCTGAGAAGTCTCTGCTATTTCTATCTCATCCGGGTTTTCAAAGATGTTCCGCTTGTTCTGGAACCCAGCGAAACAGATAATACTGACTTTTATATACCTAAATCAACCGATGAAGTAGTTTTAACCCAAATTACAAATGACCTTTTACAATACCGGGTTTTTGCCCCAAACGGCAGTTTTTCGAATATCGAAGAAAATAAAGGAAGAGCATCCAAGGCTGCTTTTGAAGCGCTGCTGGCTGACATTGCGCTGTGGCGGTTCGATTATGAAAAAGTAATTGAACATGTGCAGAATATTGAAAACACCGCCCAGTTTTTTCTTTTACCCGGCAGTGTATGGTTCGAAAACTATTTTCCGGGCAACACCCTCGAAAGTATTTTCGAAATTCAATTCGACGGCGACAGAAATCAAAGAAACAGCACTTACGATTTAACAAGGTTTGACGCCCGTCGGTACGACCCAAGTATAAAGGCAATCGAAATGTTTTCTTATGATTTTGCAAGAGAACTGGTAAGAGGAGAAAATGCTTCAATCAGAAGATATGGCGAAGGCGATTACATCATCTGGAAATATGTTGGCCAGGCTGCCGATGGTAGAACCTTCCGTTCGGGAACAAGAGCATACAGTTGCAACTGGATTGTATATCGTTATGCCGATGTTTTACTGATGAAAGCAGAAGCCTTATCGCAACTTGAAAGATACAGCGAAGCATTGGGCATTATTAACCAGATAAGGACACGGGCCGATGTTTTGCCACTGAATCTGGCGAATAACCCGGTGGCCTTTGAAGATGCCATACTTGAAGAAAGAGCGCTTGAACTTGCCTTCGAAGGTAAAAGATGGTTTGACTTACTGCGGATGGGGCGCAGAAATAATTTTGCACGGAAACAAAATTTGATTGACATTATCATTAAAAACGTGCCATCAACACAAAAAAGAATTCTGGCCACCAGATTAACCAACCCGCTCGGATGGTATTTACCCATTTACGAAAAGGAAATTGAACGAAACCGGAATATGATTCAAAACCCGTTTTATAATTTTTAAGATGAGAAAAATAGCAATCTATATTTTTTTACTGCCGGTAATCGTACTGTCTTCCTGCATCGGGGACGAAATTCTGGAAGCCGGTTTTAAAGATACAAACAGGCTTACTATTTACGATTTCCTGGAACAGAATAAGGATGAATATTCCAGTTTCATTGCCATTCTGGAAAAGGGGGGTATTTATAAAACGCTAAGCGCCAAAAACCCTGAAGCTGCCGGTTATACACTTTTTCTACCGAACAATAAGGCAGTTGATGAATTTATTAATGGAAACAGCCAGTTTTCATCGTTAAATGATTTATTAAGTAATCAGGAATATATTTCAGCTTTAAGCCGTTATCATGTGCTGAGAAAAGGAATAAAAACGAGCGAATTTCCGTTTGGCGCATTTGCCGAAACCAATCTCACCAACGATTATCTAACGGTTAGTTTTATTATTGAACCGGACACTGCCTATTATAAAATCAACAACCAGGCCGCTGTTATTAAACCAAACATAGAGGTATCGAACGGTTTTATCCATATAGTGCAAAGTATGCTAAGCCCTGTGGTATTCACCAGTTATGAGTGGCTGAAGCAAACTCCGGGATATTCCATATTTAGCGATGCTGCAGATATTACCGGAATCCGTTCAATTATCGATAACAACCTGAAAGCGCCGGGCAATGAGTTTAAACTTCCGGTTACCGTGCTGGTTGAACCCGACCGTATTTACAACAAATACGGAATAAAATCGGCAGCAGAACTGGCAAGAATAATTAGTCCGAACGACGACAATTATCAAAACGAAACAAACCCTTTTTACAATTATATGGCTTATCACGTTTTGGCCAACCGCATTTTTATCGACGATTTCCAGGGAGTTTCTTCCAATTACAATACATACTCCGAAGTTCCGCTGCTGATTAACGGATTGGGTTTCGATATTGCCATTAATAAAGGAAAAGAAGTACTTGACACCATTATTTCAGGAACCGACACCACTCTGATTGATTACATTGGGGTTTTGTACGACGAAAGCAATGTAATAACCCAAAGTGGCGCCATCCATTTTATCGACAACATTTTAAAACAACAAATTCCTTCCCGATCTCAAATGGATTTTCAGTTCAGGGAAGAACCATATATTAATACGGTGCGAAATGTAATTGGCACCTACCCGCTCGACGAGGTTAAACAAAATCTGACGCGGCTTGACTGGACAGGGGCCGAATTGTTTTTTATAAAAGAAAGCTCGGAATCAACGGCCAGCAATGATGATTATCTTTTAATAAACGGCGACTTTACCGTTTTTTACAACATTCCTAAAATTGTTCAGGGCAGGTACAATGTTTTGTTGCGGGCAGAAGCTTTTTCAAGAAGAAATGCTCTGGTTGAAGTATTTATCGACGGTAAGAAAATTGGTTCTACAATCGACTTTTCTTCCGGCGGAACTTCAGCAAGCCCATACCGGGAAATTAACATAGGCACTATTACTTTCAACCGCTATGCCGAACACGAGATTAAAATCAGGTCGTTAACACCGGGGCGCTTTCTGTGGGATTACATTCGATTTACGCCAATTTAATAATGAAGTACAACATGAATTTAATAAAAACAATATTTAGCTTGTCATTCCTTATACTGATTTTTGGTTGCACTGAAAATTGGGATGAACACTATGTTTATTATCCTGAAACCGTAAACCAAAATGTATGGGAAGTCATTCAGAATGATAATGAAATTTCAGATTTTGTGCAGATTTTAAAGGATTTCAGGTACGATACACTTTTTCTAAACAATTCAACATACACATTATTTATCCCCACCAACCAGGCTCTGGCTGCATTTAAAGCTGAAAATGAAGTGGATATAATGCTGCTGAACTATTTGATAACCCCAAATTTTGTGCAATCGCGGGGAATAAAGGAAAAAAGAAAAATTCAGACCCTGGGAGATAAATTTGCTTTATTCGAACACGAAAGCGGAACCATTAAACTGGATGGGGTTGAACTTACCAAAGAAAGCCCTTTATACAAAAACGGCAAGTACTTTATCATGGATGAAGTAGCCCCCGTTAAACCAAATATTTATGAATACTACATCAAAAACAATCCTTTTTTAAAAAATTATATCGACAGTCAGGATTCTATTGTTATTGATAAGGAAAAAAGCAGACCTATAGGTTTCGACCAAAATGGAAACACAGTTTACGACACGGTATCCATTATATACAACAAATTCGAAGAAACTTACTTTCCGGTAAAACATGAATTCAGGCACCAAACCGCCACCATTGTTTTTCCAAAAGAAGAAATATACAATGAAGCGCTTTCAAATATGGCGCAGAAACTCAATTCACCGGGGTACACTGATTATACCGACATTCCTGTCGAATGGCAAAATCAGGTTTTAATACCCCACCTCTTAACGCAGGGAGTATTTGAAAATATGATCGAACCCGAGGAATTTCAATGGCTTCCGGGAAAAGAACTGGTGGTTTTGAAAAACATTCAGGGAGATTCCGTCATGGTAACTTACAAACCCGTTGAAAAAAGTATATGCAGCAATGGTTATGCCTACAATTATGATAATTTTTTAATTCCTGATTCCCTGTACATGAATCCCTCGGTTTATGAAGCTGAATGGCTGCTAAAAGAAATTGGCGCCAACAAATTTGCATGGCACGATTGGGTAAAGGTTCAAAGTTCCGTGTCATTTGCTCCTACCAGAATCAATAATGTAAGGGCTTCCAACGACAGCCTGGTAAGTATTATTTTCCCCAAAGGTTACAAGGGCAGTTTTTCTGTTGAATTTAACACACAGCCAATTTTCCCACGGAGGTATTTAATGGTGGTAAACACAAATATGAACTACGGGGGAATTTATGATATATACGTTAACGATGAACTGCTAAAAACATTTGATTACTACGATTTTATAAGGTACCGGCAATACAACTTCAGCGTTACCGGCGAACGATATGCGCCAAACGGAACCTTCAACCGTTTCGATATGTGGGTTGAAAACATAAAGGAATATGGACCGGCAAAAATCAGGTTTGAATATAAAGGGCCCGGTTTTGTGGGAGATAACGGATTTCTGATCGACTATATCTCTTTCATTCCCTGGAACAATTAATTTTTTGATACAATGAACAAAACAAATAAAATAGTTAAAATAACATTGAATTCCTTTTGGGGTATTTTACTTGTATTATTCGCTGGTTATGCACAAGCACAGGACACTTTACTGGTTAAAGGAATTGTGACAAATGCCATGAACCAGCCCGTTTCCAATGTTTCTGTTGGGGTTGAAGGTTCTTTCGAAATACCGGCAGTTACCAACGAAAAAGGTGAATTCTCGTTAAAAACAGCATTTCCTGATGTATGGTTATATTTCGACCCGAGCAGCGGATACAAACAAAAAAGAATATTTCTGAATAACCGAACCGATTTAACCATCTATCTCACCGATGAAGATGTTGTGTCAGGCGACGATCCTTCAAAAATTCTTTCACAACAATTGTTTAGAAAAAACATTGTATCATCCATGAATACCTTAAACACCGAAAATATCCGCTTAACCCCGGCAATTACAGCCGACCAATACATGCAGGGACGAATTTCGGGAATGAACATCATTAACCGTTCCGGTGATCCGGGCAGCGGTACTTCGACCTTTACAAGGGGTGTAAATTCAATCAATTCATCCAATCAGCCCTTGTATGTAGTTGACGGAATGCCAATAACTTCATTTGGTGTATTTGAATCAAATCTTGAGGGTTTTTCCTACAACCCTTTGTTAAGTATAAATCCGCTGGATATTTCGCAGATAACGGTTATTAAAGACCCAACTGTAACAACAGCTTATGGTTCCAAAGGGTCAAACGGGGTAATTTTAATAGAAACACTTGACCCCAGCACCACGCAAACCGTAATTGATCTTGACTTACGATTTGGATATTCTTTGGCTCCTGAAAAAAACATCAGTCAATTGAATGCAGGGCAGCATAAAACCCTGATTCACGAACTGTTGTTTTCCTCGGGAATGAATGAGGAAGATGTAAAAGAAAAATACCCCAGTTTATATCTCACCTCAACAGACGAACGGTATATTAATTACCAGCATGATACCGACTGGCAACAATTGATTTTTACCAATGCTTTTTTCAATAACCTGAATATCAGCGTTAAGGGTGGTGACGAAATTGCCCGATATGGATTATCGTTTGGTTACCAGGATGCTGAAGGTATTGTAAAAACTACCGGTTATCAGGGTTATAACATCCGGTTTGTTGGTCTTTTGAATATTTTCACCTGGCTTAAAATGAATACCGGGGTTGCCCTAAATTATAACAACTCGCAACTGAAAGAATCGGGTAAAGTAGCCGAAACAAATCCTATTCTCTCCAGTTTGGGAAAATCGCCCATGTTAAATCCGTTCAGATATGATACTCAGGGACAGGAACTGGTTCTGCTGGCTGCAGTTGATGAACTGGGCGTGAGCAATCCACAGGCTGTTATTTATAATTACGAGGCAACCAACACCAATTTCAATTTCAATACAACCATGGGACTGGAGGCTACCCTCAAAAAAAACCTGCTTTTAAACAGCAATTTTGGAATTACCTACAATTTGCTAAAAGAAAAAATATTCATGCCCAATATGGGTATGGAAAGATACTATAACAAGGAAGCCCATAATGTTTCAAAGGCAGCAAACAACGCCCTGTTGTCCTTTTACAACAACACTTATCTTTATTACAGTAAATCATTTGGCCGCAACCATCACCTCTCCTCCTCCACTGGTTTTCATATTTTAACCAACAATTTTGGATACGACTGGGCGCTTACAAAAAACTCGCACGAAAACGACCAGTACCGGATGTTGCAGGATGGAACAAATAACCTTAGAGAAACAGGTGGGCAAAACCGCAAATGGAATTGGTTATCTCTTTATGAAAATCTGAATTACAGTTTTCAGGACAAATATCTCGCAACATTGACTTTTTCACTTGATGGTTCTTCAGTAATAGGCGAAAATGCTGAAAATACGCTGAAAATTGGCAGTTATCCTTTTGGATTTTTCTATGCCGCTGGTGGTGCGTGGAGATTTTCGAATGAAAACTTTTTAAAACACAAAGCCTGGCTCGAAGAATTAAAACTGAGAGTAACTTATGGTATTTCGGGTAACGATGATATTGGAGAAACAAATGCAGCCCGGTATTATGACGTGATAAGATTCAGGGAATCAACAGGTTTGTATAATGCCAATATACACAATGATGAACTGACTTACGAAACCGTTTCCCAACTCAACGGAGGTCTCGATTTATCGGTGTTGGCCAACCGGTTCAGAACCAGTTTCGACATTTATCACGCGGTTACTAATAATATGCTGATATTCAAGCCCATAAATGCCTATTTTGGTTACGAAAACCAACCAGTAAACAGCGGTACTATGCAAAATCGCGGGATTGATGTCAATCTTTTCAGCCGGGTTATCGACAGACCCGATTTTAAATGGGACTTCCAGGTTACCTATTCAAAAAACCAAAACAAAGTAATTGATACGGGCGGAGAAAAACTGGTAAACGAAATCAGGGGGGCTGAAATTGTAAATATGGCCGGAGAGCAAGCAAACAGTTTTTACGGCTATATTTTCGAAGGCGTTAATGCCACAACTGCTGATGCAAAAAGCAGGGCGCTGGTCAATAACAAATTTGTTCCGTTTGAAGCCGGCGATGCAATTTATGTTGATATTTCAGGGCCAAACGGCGCTCCCGATGGTGTAATCAATCAATACGACAAAACTGCAATTGGCTCATCAATGCCCGATTTTTTTGGCAGCATTCAAAATACATTCAAATATAAACGTTTTACACTCGATGTTTTCCTTCAGGCAATTGCCGGAAACGAGGTATTCAACTACATTCGATATCAGAACGAAAGTATGACAGGGATTCAAAACCAAAGTACCCATGTTTTGTACCGGTGGCAGTACGAAGGCCAGCAAACCGATGTACCCAGGGCGCTGTACAACGACCCGATTGGAAACGCTGCTTTTTCTACCCGCTGGATTGAAGATGGTTCATACCTGAGAATCAAAAACATATCATTAAGCTATTTTATTCCGGACAAGTTTCTGGCATTCAGAAATGCCCAGTTTTACATTTCGGCAAGCAATGTTTTTACCTTTTCTGAATATCTTGGATATGACCCTGAATTTAGTTATTCGCGTTCGCACATTGAGCAGGGAATTGATTACGGGCTTACCCCTCAACCCCGGCAATTTATTTTGGGTATTAAATTAGGACTATAACGGTTAATTTTAAGAACAATGAAAATTTCTAAAAAATATATTCAACTGCTTTTACTGATGTTCATTCCGTCACTGTTTTTTACTGCCTGTAAAGAATTTTTCGATCCTGAACAGGATATCCGGGTTACGGAAGACCAAATTTTTAATGATTGGTTTGAATATCGCTCGGCAGAAATGGGAATGTATGCCATGCAGCAAAAATTAACAGAACAACTTTTTATTCTGGGCGAATTGAGAGGTGATTTGGTAAATATCACAGAAAACGCCGATGCTGATATGGTGGAAATCTATAATTTTAGACCATCGCGTGAAAACAAATATGTTTCACCGGTT
>Ga0100393_10005799_pt1 | contig 11098 bp, 10 predicted proteins | sample CryGeymeta201517_FD_81546 | JGI IMG/M metagenome (GOLD analysis project Ga0100393, IMG submission 81546) | Groundwater microbial communities from Crystal Geyser aquifers in Utah, USA - Crystal Geyser metaG 2015-17 | ecosystem: Environmental > Aquatic > Deep subsurface > Groundwater | place... | reverse complement strand
TAATTTTGAGATTGCTATCATACCATACAATTGACAAAAAGTCAAGTAGTTTAGTATAATAAAAATGATAAAATATAAATTCAAAATATACATAAAGGAGAAATCATGGACTCATTAGACAATTCGCAAAATCAAGCCCAAACCGCAAAACAAAATAATCAGGGGCAAAGCAATTTGGTGGCTGACACTGATAATGGCGTAAATGTGATCGACAACGCCAGCGCAGGCGACACTTCAAGCCTTTCATCTGACGATACCTCGACCGAGGATATTTTGAATAAAGACATTTTGGAGCTGATGGGCGCCAAAAATATGCCGGAGGAGAAAAAACAAGAATTATATCAGAAAATGATGGAGACAGTGCAGAATAGAGTTATCGGTAAAGTGGCAGATATGCTCGAGGGTGAAAATTTAGAAAAATTTAAAGAGCTAGCCCAGGCGCAAAAAAAGTTAGAGCTTGAGGAATTTCTAAAATCACAAGGGATAAACTTGTCAAAAGTTATGCTTCAAGAAGCGTTGTTTTATAAAACCGAAATGGCAGAATTATCAAAAACCATTCAGCAAGTAGCGCAAAAATAAATAAAATTATGCCAGAGAGCGAATCTAAACCAGGATTTTTCGGAAAAATTGGAGGGATATTTGGGGAGCGTTCAAAACCAGTTGAAATTGAAGCCCCCAAATCGTTAGATTTGCAAAAAAAAATTGCTGAAAAAGTTTCGTTAAACGAGCAGGAAATCTGCGACTTAGCAAATGATTTAGTTGAGAACGGTGTTAAGTCAAGCGTGGCGCGCGCTAAGATATTATCGCAAACCGGTCAAAACACTATCAAAGAATTGCTTACTGACAGAGAAATTATTCCGAAAGATTTGCCAGGGGTTGCTAGCTTATCAGCCACCCAAGAAAAGGTCTTTCGCGATTGGATGAAAAAAACAGGTAAAAAAGCGCTTGTGTCAACAGCGGTTGGCGGAGTGTTAACATTGCTGACCGGCGGCTCCGGAGCTCTCTTGGCGGCCGGGCTTGTTGGGTCAACACTTGGTTCTGGGGCGGTAGAGTTTTTCCGAGCGCGCAGTGAGAAAAAATTTAAAGCAGAAGAAGTAAAAGAAATTATTAAAAATATACAAAGCTCAAAAAAAATAGCTCTTGAGTTGCTAACGGCAAAGAAAGAAGCAGCAAGTGACACGGAAGGAGCGTTCACAGATCTTAATAATGCTATAGCAAAATTTATCAATAGCGTACAAACAAACAGCCAAGAAGCGCTCAGCGCTCGGGCAAAATTATTTGAAAAAGGGCATTTAAAAAAATGGGCATGGCTAAGTTTTGGGGCTAGCATTACAGGCGCAATAGCCGGCGTAGGGGCATGGAATGCCTTGCATGGATTTTTAGCATTAAAAACCGAAGCTGCCACACACGCATTGAAAGAAGCGAAAACATCAGGTATAACCACTCAGCAATTAGCCGAGCACGGGGTAAAGGGCTCAACCCACGATATTGGTTTTCGAGATATGGCACTGCGGGTGGAAGGTGCCAAGGAAACAGTCGAAACGACAAATGGGTACTTCGGGTATGTAATTAATTCACAAGACCTTGCGACAAAGGCTTTTCAGGATGGGTACCCTTTAACAGGCGTTGATTCTGCTGGGGGTCTTGTCTACGGGACTCAAACATTAGGAACGGTGCACCACGAAGTTTTCGGTCAACAAAGCATTAATACAATATCGAAAATTGGGGGGATGGTGAATGAATATATTGCCAAGGAGGCTCTTGAAAAAGCTGGGCAGCAAGTTTCTGCCACACTTGCGTCAATTGCAGCTGGTATTATGTCAGGTGAAATTGCGGGGCAAAGGATATCAGGGGGCGAAAAGAGGCAATATCAGCAAGCAAAAACGAATATAGAGATTTTCAAGGAAGGATTGGAGCCAACAGCCCATGCTTATCCTTTAGGCCAGCCAGCATCGGCGGATGGCGAGTCGCAGACGCAACCATTGGATGATGATTCCGTAGAATCCCCAGAGGGGGATGCAGGAAACGGAATCAAATCTGAATTTGATGAGCTAGAAAATGAATTAGCGGATGTTGCGGGGAGGAAAGTGGCGAGAGAATATCTTAGTGGTTTGTTTGATAGTAGCCAGGAAAAAAAAGTTGGTGGGGGTGAAAGGAAAAAAATAAATATAGAGGTTGGTGATAGATTACACAGAAGGAGCGATATTAGTGAAGTAGAAGCAATTAGATTCTCGCCAAAATTTTCTTTCGAGGTAGTAAGTGTGACAAAAATAATTATTAAAAAGGGATCAATCGAGAAAATTGAATATTCTGCCACTGACGAAAAAGGAGAGGAAGTTAAGTTTAAAATATCTGAAAAAGATCTCACTCCAAGAAATAATAGCCTGATAGACGTTTTTCTATTTTTTTACCAGAAAAGCACAGATCCCCAAGCCCCAGCAGAGGTCGCAGACGATCCAACACCTCGCCCGTCTCCACTCGCATCTTCTGTGCCTGCTCCGCCAGCCCAGCCACCAGCTGTTTCTTCTACCACGTAACTGCCACCCCCATCCTCCCAAACCGCTCAAAAAAAGTTCGTAATTGAGAGTACCGCAGGAAAAACAGCAGAGGAAATTCGCAGAAACAGAGAGCTAGCACAAATAACAATCAGTCGATTGGCAGAGGGTGGAAATTTTCAAGAGCTCAACACAAGCCGAGAAGATGCTCTTAAATTGTTTATTAAACAAACTCGTAAGCTTTGGGCAAAAGATTTAGTAGTGCACGGTATTGAGAAAAATGACCGCTGGTTAAAATTTGGTGATTTAGACGGTAAATGCGCTTTAGGATTGATGCAACTGGCTGGTATTGATATTCGTCAAGTTGAGTATGTCCCACAAGGCGAAGAAGGCTCTACAAAAGGCAAGATTCACCTCGACACAGGCAATCGATATGGTTTTGTAGTTGAAGACGACGGCGAGACAGCATATTTCGACCATCACGGTCCTCAGGCGGTGCCAGGAACATGCGCCACGAAAATCGTGTACGAAATTTTGTCAGAACTTGGTCTTTTGAAAATGCGTGATGCTACAAAAGCAGAGCGCTTGAAAAATTTAGTCGAGTTTGTCAGACAGGTTGATAACAAATCTTATCCTGGATATTGGAAGTATTATCCTGATTCGTACCGAACGATGCTAGGGCTACAGCAATTCGTTAGTTTCCAAGAGCTGTGGAAATTTTTCAAAGAGAACGGCAATCCAGTCGCGCAACTTTCCGCAGATGATTTAAAAAAATATAGTAAAGACAAAAAGCATTTATTTGAAGCTAGCCAAAAAAAGAAGAAAAGGATACCAAAGTCACTAGATGCCATTGGCAAGTTAGAGCAAGAGGGGTGGACACTTGATAGCCCGTATTATGGCAAAATTATTGTTGATTTTAATAATTCAATTCCAGACGGATCTGACGCAACAAAATACAAAGGTTATGATATGCGGGTGGTGTGGAATGAAAAACAACAAAGTTTCGCGGTATTGTCTGCTGGCCGAGAGTTTAATTCTGATTTTAAATTAAGACAAGGAACTAATCAAAGAGGGAGAATGTGGATGAAAGATAAAGCTGATAAAGGTCCGCTTAAAATTAAGCTACAAGAAATTTTAGAGCAGTTAATGCAAAATAGTTCTATTCCGGCAACAGGTAAATTATTGGAATATTTGACCAACGAAAAGTAAAAAAAGCCCCGCCCGTCAGTATGCTAGGCATACGACGAGCAGGGCTTGGTGCTTACGGGGTGGCTGGCGCAGTGCCAGCCGGGACGATGGTCAGGACCGGGGGCGGGGCGGCGGCGCCCGTGGCGGGGTCGGGGCTGGCTGGGGCGGGGGAGGGTTGGGCGGAAGCTGCGACGCGTTCGCGTCGCAGCTCCTCAAGCTCCTCCCGGATGCGCGCGAAGCGCGCATCCTCTTCTGTCGTCTCGACCGAAATGTTGGTCGAGAGGACAGGCTGGGTCTCGGGGGCGTCCTCGCCCCATTTCGTCCTCTGGACGAGGACGATTTTTCCGCTCATGTTGTCCCGTTGGATGTAAAGCCGGTACCCAACTGACTTACCCGCGTTTGCGGGTGGGGCAGGATCCTCCATCGCGATCCTGTTTTCCACCATGTCCTCAGCCGTAGTCGGCTGAGGGGCGGACTGGGTGTTCTGGGTCTGGGGGTTCTGGGGCGTGGTCGTTCGGCGACGGAACAATTCCGCTAGACCGTACCCTACCAGCAGGCAGGCAAGGACGAGTAGGGCTACTTCAGGGGTGTTGAGGTTCATGTCGTTACTCCTTGGCGGTTAGCGATGCCGGTTACGAACATCCCCGCTCCCAAGAGGAGCAGGAACAGAACAGCAAGCGTGGCATCGTCGCTTTGCCGTTTTGTGGTTTCGGTAGTCAGGCGCTCGTCAAACTTTTTGAGCGCCTTGTCGACCCCGGTTAGGCGTTTCTGGATTGCAAGGAGCTCGTCCTTGCAATCCTCCTTGTCTCCCTGGAGCGCGCGCAGTTGCCTACACACGCCCCAAGTTTCCACGATCAGATGTTCAACTTCGCCGTGCCCCGGCGCCCCAACGTGCCCGTTGACGGGCAGGGGGGGGGAATTTGGGGCAGAGGCGACGGGTTGGGATCGGGACACGTGGGCACGGGTCCGGGGTCTGGTCGGGTGGGGCGCTTTGGGCGGATTTTGTAACAGCCGAAGCTGTCGCTCAATCTCCGCCAGTCGGGGGTCGTCCGATCGGACGACTCTCCCTTTCATCGCGTCGCTAACGAGGTACTGTGCCTCGTCGACGATGGACCCGAGGGTCGTGGGCGTGGCGTCGGGGCAGGGCACTGGCGTGCCCGCCGATATCCCCCCCGACTGGTTGTCGTAAATCTCCAATTCCTGTGCCCAGATGGGCGCAGAAAGGAGGAAAAACATCGCCACCGAGGTGGCGATGAGCATTCTTGCCATTTTGGCAACACCTCCTCGGTGGCGACGAGTGCTCATGCTCGTCGGCTTTTCATCTTTCTAGAATTGGCTATGCCGATTTTCCAGAAAGGTTGCTGTTTTAAAACGGGTCAGCTCCCGTGAAACTAGTTGTTAATGAACGGTTTAGAAGCTCGGTGCTTGATTTTAGAATTGTATTTATTCTAACTTCCAACATCCAGCCTCTAACTTCTAATTCAGATTTGTAGTATAACATAATTGAGCCAAAAAGTCAATACCCTAGACCCGCAAGTAAAATAAATGAGCTTTGCTTGACCAAAAGTCAAGGGTTTGATAGTATGAGTTAAAATATGAGAAAATTTGCAAAGCTAAATAGTGAGCAATTAAAATTTATCTCGGAAATACTGGAAAACTTGGGGCTGGTATTTTTTGTCTCAATGGTGGTGCCGGCATTTAACCAAACTCAAGATCTATTTTTCATTGCAACTGGTTTGGTTTATGCTTTTATGTGTTGGTTTTTTGCATTAGTAATTTTAAGAAAGGAGAAAATATGAACGGACTAGCCACTTTTTATATTACAGGAGCCATTGCTGTGTTAATTATCGTTCTCATCACTCTGCCCACTTTGTTTGAGCGGGCAAAAGAAACAAGGGACAAAAAAAAACATAAATAGTATTATGGCGACACAAAGAAAAACAAAATTCAATCCGCAAGTGATTCAGGATCGGATTTTTCGTCAAATGAGCGCGGAGAAAAAAATCGACTTGATCGGGCAATTTTGGCGTTTGTCTCAAAGTTTAAGTAAAGAAAGGCAAAAAGATGGAATTCGTCGCGCTATTGGCAAAATTAGATAAAATACTGGACGAGCTAAAGATTGATTATTTAATAACGGGTGGCATAGCGGTGGGCGCTTGGAGCCGTCCGCGACATACAGCTGATATTGATATAATAGTTGAAATCGTTAATGCAGAAAAAGTTGGAAAGTTAATCGTCAAGTTAAAAGAAAATTTCAAGGGATATATTGATATTGAACAGGCGCAAGACGCATTGCGGAGGAGGGGAGAGTTTAATATGATAGAACAGGATTATGGCATAAAAATTGATTTTTGGTTTTCAACCGGTAGTGGATATGACAAAGAGAAGTTTTGTCACTCAAGACAGAGAAAAATAGGGGGTAGGCTGGTGAGATTTATCAGCCCGGAAGATTTAATCATTTCAAAGTTAATTTGGTCTCAAAAGGCGGGTGGGTCTGAACGGCAGATTGACGATATCAAAAGCGTGTTGGCAGTGCAGGGCAAAAGGTTGGATAAAAAATATTTACAAAAATGGATTGGGAAATTAGATCTAGAAAATGAGTGGAAGATAATAGGAGAATAGTTGAGCTAAATTATCGTAACCGTAATTTCAAGGGTTGCGGTTTTGGGTAAAAGAAAACCCCCCACCGATAGTTTGGTGGGGGGGAATGAATTAGGGAAATCCGCCAAAGGGTCTGGCGGGAGAGGTTAGGGGTTACTTTCCGCCAGCTGAGCTGGCGGAGGTAGACCCGTTGTCAGCCGCCGCCCCGGAGGTCGGGGTGACGGCGGTGGAGGTAGAGACAGACGACGCGGCAGCTGCCGCAGCGCCGTAGCCAGCGCCACCGGTACCACCTTGGGCAGTGTTGGCGATGTTGCCAACACTGCCACCAGTGGCGCCTCCGGCGCCCCCGCCTGTTTGCGAGACCCGAAAGGTACTCGCGTACTGGGCGGGGCGCAATCCCCTAAAAGCCAAAACCTGAGCCGCGGCGTGCAGGAGAACTTCCCACCACTTTCTCGACTCGTACATGACTTTCGGAGCCTGGGGGGTGTCGCGAACTGCGTAAACGCCAGGGATAATCCCCTCAGTCGACCGCGATTTTTCCAGCTCGATGAGCTGGCAGATCGCGATCAACGTCGGCGTGACGTCGGCTGGCTCGCCGGGGGCGCCTTGGGCGCCGGGCTCACCGGGAAGGCCGGTCGGGCCCTCTGGTCCTTGCGGACCTTCGTATCCGCGCGGGCCGGGTTTGCCCTTTTGCCCGCGCGGTCCGACGGGACCTGGCTGGGCAGGGGCGTGCTCTAGTCGGTCAACGAGAGCGAATACTTCCGCTCTCGTTGAGAACGACTTCGGGTAGAACCGTCCGTTGACGCATCTACCCGCTACAAACCCCTCAGATGCGAGCCGCTCGACAGCAGCACGCATCTTTGGTTCTAGCCCTCCAAGGTCCGTGAACGGACCCTGGAATTCCGTCCCGCCTGCCGGGACTGCCGGGTCATTGATGTGGCGGGCGGTGGTCGTGGTCTGCCCCTCCGCCAACTGGCGGAAGGGGGTGGGCGTCAGGGCAAGGGCGACGAGGATTGCGATCATTGTACACCTCCTAAGTTAAAGATCGCGGTCGGGTTTTGGATCGTGAGCTCTCGGGTCACCCGAACATTTCCGAGAGCTGTAGTGACTGTGACGGTCAGGGGGACGCTTACTTTTTGAAGCGTAAGCGTGCCGTTGGCATCCCAGACCTTAGACAGCGACCGGCCGTCCGCGGTCTGGTAGTCAACCCGGACGACTTGTCGTCCGGGGACCTGAATGATCAATTCTCCGATATTTTGGAGAGTGATCTTTTTGGACCGGGGTCGGCGCTGTTTGCTTGGCGGGGCGGAATACGAAACCCCTCCGCCAGCAACAAGCGCGTCCTGCAGGATAAAACCTGTGAGTGGGGCGGTTGTCGGATCATCACCGACCGCAATTGGTTCGGCGACAGCGATGGCTTCCTGCCACCGCCGAACCTTGTCGGTTTGCTCATCGGTAAGCCGAGCTTTCTCCGCCTTGTAGGCGGTTTTTTGCTCGGCGCTTTGCCGAGTCAAATCAGCCACCAGCTTCTCCAGCGTCGCGATGTGCGCGACGCTGGCCGGATCATCCTGCGGTTCTGTAACCGCAATCCGGAAGATTCCCGATGCTTCGTTCTTGCCTGCTTGCACAAAGGTCTCAATAACCCATGGCATTGCCGGCAGTCCGTTCGCCCAATCTTCCGGCTGATCGGCAAGATCAAGCCCGAGATAGGGCTGGTCGGTCTTAATTACTATCGACCATGGACCAAGTTGACGACGCGATCCTTTGATTCCACTGTGGTTAAACCACACCAGATCGCGACCGCCCAAACGAATCCCGACAACAGCATATCCGCCATGCGAGCCCAACACTGGCTGGGCTACGATGCGGACGCTGTCGCCCCGAACAATCGGCAGGGTCTGGTCGTACTGCACGACCTTGTTCTCCCCGCCAACCGTCACGGTGTAGTACCGTGTGGCTTCGTCCGGCTTGATCACCTGGACGGAAACCTCTGATAGCACCCCTACTGCCGTGTCGGCAGAAAGAGGCGCGCTCGCCGTGATGGCAAGCAGAAGGACTAAGCTAGCGCGCATTTTGCACCTCCCGGTGCTTTACGGTTTGCTCAACTGGATTCCCGATGTCAAAGCGTATTGCTTCCGACTCGGGAATGCCAGAGACTTGGCGTTTGGGATTTGCCAAGGAGCGGGGTAGGCGAACAGAAAGGAACTATTCTGCTGGATTCCCGCGACACAGGGTGCTCGGGAACAGGGGCAGTCGTTTCACTTCCTGGTTGTCAAGGGGCGTCAAGGGAGCGATAAAAATTCGCGCTCCTTATCGGTAAGGAAACAATATACCATAAAAATCAGCTTTTGTCAAGCTGGTTAGAGGTTAGAGGTTGGACGTTAGATGCTAGAAGTATTTAAATTCGTTTTTTAGAGGCGCTTATGAGCCCATGTAATAATTTATGCGCGCTGTTACGCAAAATAAGCAGTTCGGCATCAAGCTTTATATAGCCTAAATCCCGCGCAATAATTAGTTGGTTTTTTACCTCAAATATAGAGCCGTTTGCTTGATAGTAAAATTTAATTTTATCTTTATAGGTTTGTCTGCCAAAACCTTCTGCAATGTTTGAAGTAATTGACACAGATGCGCGTCTTATTTGATCGGTTAAGCTATTTTTCTTTTTCAGAAAAAGCGTCTGTTAGCTTATACACAGCTAAAACCAATTTATGTGATGCTCGCCAGGCATTTAAGTCAGTAAAACTTTTGATTGCCCCCATTATTTCTATTCTAAAACCTAATGTCTAAAATCCAACATCGGATTATTTTAAATAATCCTTTAGCCTTTTGCTGTCCTCGTGTTTTTTGAGCCGTTCAAGGGCTTTGGCTTCGATCTGGCGAATGCGCTCGCGCGTGACGCCAAATTCCTTGCCAACTTCCTCTAGCGTGTTAGTGCGATACCCCTCAAGTCCAAAACGCATCTTGACGATTTTTTGCTCGCGGGGGTTTAACAGTCGTAATGATTCAGTGATGTGGTTTTTTAAAAGTTCGTAGATAGCTGATTCTTTGGGTGACATAGAAATTTTATCTTCAATAAAATCTCCCAGGCGCGAATCGTCCTCTTCGCCCACCGGAGACTCCAAAGAAACAGTTTCTTGGGAAATTTTTAAAATATGCTCAACCTTGTCAATCGGCAGGTGCATTTCAGCTGAAATTTCCTCGGGCGTTGGCTCGCGACCCAGATCTTGCACCAGTTGTCGCTGAGTGCGGATCAGCTTATTGATAGTTTCAACCATATGAACCGGAATGCGAATGGTGCGCGCTTGGTCAGCAATGGCGCGGGTAATCGCTTGGCGAATCCACCAAGTGGCGTAAGTGGAAAATTTATAGCCTTTTTTGTAATCAAATTTTTCCACCGCGCGCAGTAGCCCGGTGTTGCCTTCTTGGATTAAATCAAGGAGCGTTAAGCCCCGCCCAATGTATTTTTTGGCAATGGACACAACAAGGCGCAAGTTCGCCTCAGCCAGTTGTTTTTTAGCCAGAGGGTCTCGCCGCTCGATTCTTTTCGCCAGCGAAACTTCCTCGTGAGCTTTTAAAAGAGGAATGCGTCCGATTTCGCGTAAATACATTCTCACCGAATCGTCAGATACATTTGATAATTCCTTCAGATCGTCGATTTCTTTGTCCAATTCTTCCTGGCTTACTTTTTCAAAAATTTTGCGACCTTCTTTAATTTCAACACCTTCGCGGTGCAACTCGTCGTAGAGCAAATCGATCTGGGCGATTTTTTTCTGTGGTTCGGGAAAAATTTGCAAAATTTCCTGAAAAGTAATAAAGCCGATTTGCTTGCCCTTGTCCAGCACATTCTCCATTTTTGGAGAAAAGCGGATATTTTTAAATTTTTGTTGTGTCATTATTTCAAGCGCGATTACAATGTTTGTTGCAGTTTTTTTAGTAATTCCTTCACCGCTTGGCGATCGCCTTTGGTTTCAGCGTCAGCGATTTGGCGGGCAAAATCCTTTTTGGTTTCCTCTTGTTGATCTTTTTTTAGGAACTTCGCCAGATATTCTATTTCTTTTGTAAGTTCCTCTTGACTGAGCCCTTGATATTTGCTTTCAGCCAGTAGCTCGAACTCTTTGAGCTTGTCTTTATTATAGTCGCCAGCGAGCTTTTTGTAAAGGTTGTATTTTTCGTCAAATTCAGGATAAAGCGAAAGAATTCCGAGCGCTAAGTCAGATTTGCTCGGTCCTTTTAGGGTGGCCACTTCTGCAATTTCAGCTGATTTTTCGGTTTTGACTCGATCGAGCGCCAGCGCAATACTTTCCGTAGGGGTGTTTAATTTTTTTGCCACCAAAGAGATAAAATGGTTTTGCTCAATGGGATCGGCGATTACTTTAAGGGAAGGCAGGATTTCATAAAAAATAAGTTTTTTTTCAGCAATATCAGGCTCTGGATATTTGGCTAGGTTTTTTTCCAAGAGCCATTCAATATAGTAAAGCGCGTTTTTTACAGTTTTGCGCCACAGCTTAGGGTCACGCGCGATAAGCTCTCCCGGGTCTTTGCAGTTTTCTGGGTATCGGGCTAATTTTAGATTAAAATTATATTTTTGCGCCATAGCAAAAATTTGCGCGCTGGCTTTTTGTCCGGCTTCGTCTTGGTCAAGGGCAAGGATTAGGTTGCTTGTTATTCGGCTTAAAATTTTCAAGTGATTGTCGGTTAGCGCGGTGCCAGAAGAGGCGACGGTGTTGGCGGTGCCAGCTTGGTGCGCCATAATTACATCCATTTGTCCCTCAACCACAATGGCAAATTTTTTCTCGCGAATGGATTGGCGGGCT